>Ga0115564_10005608_pt1 | contig 9951 bp, 8 predicted proteins | sample COGITO_mtgs_1105_7_FD_88680 | JGI IMG/M metagenome (GOLD analysis project Ga0115564, IMG submission 88680) | Pelagic marine microbial communities from North Sea - COGITO_mtgs_110523 | ecosystem: Environmental > Aquatic > Marine > Epipelagic | place: Germany:Helgoland, sampling site Kabeltonne... | reverse complement strand
GATTCTCGATGACATGGTCTGCTTTCTATGACCAGTTAGTGTGAATCTTTCTTCTGGGAATAAAGGCTTTAAGTAATCAAAAGGAACTCTATCTCTTACTTGAGCTGGATCGAGTCCGTTGATCTTCTCGATACGAATGAGAGGGTAGTATTTTTCACCTTCTTTCGGAGGTCTGATGGTTCCTTTAATAGTGTCACCCGTTCGCAATCCGAATAGCTTGATTTGCGATTGAGAAACATAAACATCATCAGGCGAAGACAAATAACTGTAGTCGGCTGAACGGAGAAAGCCGTAACCTTCTTTCATGATGTCTAAACAACCCTCAGCACTTACAATTTCATCAAAATTATAACTGTATTCAAATCGTTCTTTCTTCGGTGGGCGAGGTGCTTGTCTTTCTTTTGAATCTCCTTCAGGACGCTCTTGAGAATCATCAGTGTTTTGATCACTTTTCTCGTTTGACGTTTTTCGGTTATCCTCGTTTCTAGGCTTATTATGTTCTCTTGGAGCTCTTGGTTGCTTTGAATCCTGAGATTCGTTTTTCTCCTTCGGCTCGTTGTGCTCTCTTTTGGCGTGAACCGGCTTTGGATGATTAGGTTTTGGGTGAGCTGGCTTCGGATGAACAGGTTTTGCAACAACATCAGCTTTAGCCGCTGAATCAACTTCTTTTGGTTGAGGTGCAGACGCTGCTTTTTCGTTCGAACTCGAATTATTCTCTTCTGGCAGCACTATTCTCTTGCGCTCGCGCTTTTGCTCTGGTTTGTGAGCTGGTTTGTTCTGGACAGCTTTTGGAGTGTCTTTAGAAACCTCTTTAGACGGCAATAATGCCTGATTATCTAAGATTTGATAAATCAAATCTTGTTTTTTTAGCTTTTCGTATTTGCTAACGTTAAGACCTTTGGCGATCTCTTTTAATTCTGATACGAGTTTTTCGTTCAGTTCAATAATATCGTACATAAATGTAATTCTTGATCTTTAAATCAATCAATAAGTAAAATTTTGAGAACCCATTTCGAAGTCAAGACCTTGATTAAGAAATCGAATAGTGGGTGTAAATGGACAGTTGCGTAGAACCGCACTGCAATAATAGAATAGTTTTTAATATATGTTGCGATTGATTTACAATTTTTGCAATCAATTTAATTACACATGATTCAAAGAATTCAATCATTATATCTCTTTCTGAGCTTACTCTTAGGCTTGACATCTCTATTTATTCCATGGGTTACATATGAGCAAGGAGAGGTCGCTTACGTTTTTGAGGCCTTTCATTTCAATGCGGAATTGATCAATACAACAGCAACCAGTTTGTTGATTATCCTCCTTTCAGCGTTGGTTGCTGTCGGCTTAATATCCTTTAAGAATAGAAAATTACAAATGAGATTGATTAAGACCGCGATGTTTTTGTCAATGATGCTTCTATTGGGTTTTGCATTTGATCACTACCAAAACATTGAACGTTTGAAGGCCTTAGGTGAGGTAACGATGTCTTATGGCTTGCCCAGTATCTTTCCAGTGGTTAATCTGATACTGCTTTGGCTTGCACATCGCGGAGTTAAAAAGGATGAAGATTTGATTCGGTCAGTAGACCGTTTGAGATGATCTAGAACCCAGTTCTATGGCTTCCATATTCTGAATTTCCCCTTCTACAATATCAAAACGGCAAAGCGTTCGGATATGATGAAACCCGCTTCTTCCTGCTGCGCCAGGATTGAGGTAGAGCAGTTTATTGTCAGAATCAAACTTGATTTTAAGGATGTGTGAATGTCCACATATTAAGAGCCCTGGATTGTGCGCTTCAATAATTTCTTTCGTTTGATTATTATACTTTCCAAATGATCCAGCAATGTGAATCATGGCGATTTTTAAACCTTGACGTTCTTCAATGATGCATTCAGGAGTTCTTTTTCTGACGTCAGTGCTATCAATGTTGCCATAAACTGCATGCACGGGAGCCAGCAATTCTAATTCATCTAAAACGGAGGATTTACCAATATCTCCTGCATGCCATATTTCATCGCAATACTCTAAGTGGTGAGCAATGCGTTCATCCATATGGCCGTGTGTGTCACTTATCAGTCCTATCTTCATGTTTTACTTTTTCACATTCCACCTGTCGGCAACTATTCAATGCAACTATTATTTCCCCTAAAGGACGTCTTACATTTGGCCTTAACATTATGAAATCTATCGTATCAATTACCAACTGCAATATTTACATCGATAAACACTTGGTCTTATCAGATGTAAATTTCGATATCAACAAAGGCGAGTTCATTTACCTGATCGGGAAAACCGGAACAGGAAAAAGCAGCCTGCTTAAAACATTGTATGGTGAACTTCCTATGACCGATGGCGTTGGAAGAATAGGGGAGTTTGACCTCAGAAAGCTCAAAAGAAAGCAAGTTCCATTTTTAAGAAGAAATTTGGGTATTGTCTTTCAAGATTTTCAATTATTGACGGATAGGTCTGTAGCCGAGAATCTAATTTTTGTGATGAAGGCCACTGGATGGAAAGACAAGCAGTTGATGAAGGAGCGTATTGAAGAAGTGCTTGAAAAAGTGGAGCTTGGTACAAAAGGCTTCAAAATGCCGTATGAACTGAGTGGAGGAGAACAACAGCGCGTGGCTATTGCGCGGGCGCTGATCAATGACCCAGACTTGATTTTGGCGGATGAGCCTACAGGAAACCTCGACCCCGAGACATCAGATAATATATTGAAGTTGCTATACGACATTAGTCAGTCGGGTAGGGCGATTCTAATGGCCACGCATGATTACACGCTCATGAGTAAATATGGCAATAGAACATTGCGTTGCGATGCAGGAAGGGTAATTGATTCATTGATTGAATCTTCTCCGCAAAAGCCACCATTGCAAGAAACAGATTAAGCATGCTGAGCATACTTATTCCTATTCATGAATTTGATGTACGAGAATTCGTTAAGGATTTGTCCTTACTAAGCTTGAAATTTGGGCAGCCTTGCGAGATAATTTGCTTGGATGATAAAAGCTCGGACCATTATAGATCATTAAATACTTCATTATCTCAATTAGAAAACGTCTCGTATCAAGAGTCAGAAGTTAATTTAGGAAGAAGTGCAGTGAGAAATGCCTTGGCTCATCTTGCGCAGTTTGATAACCTCATATTTTTGGATTGTGATGGTAAGGTGGTCCGTCAAGATTACTTAGAAAAGTATGCAGCCATTGGTGCGTACGATGTGGTGTACGGAGGTCGTGTGTATCAAGAAGATCGTCCGGTAGCGGCTGAATTAAACTTTCATTGGTATTGCGGAATGGCCAGAGAAGAAATACCAGTTTCTATTAGAATTCAGGCGCCTTATAAGTCATTCATGACTAATAATTTCATGGTGAAAAAGTCGGTGTACGAAGACATCAGAATGGACGAAAAAGTCAAAGGCTATGGTCATGAAGATACTTTGTTCGCCATGAATTTGAAGCGCAAAGGGTATAGCATCACTCATATCGACAATCCAATAGAACATATTGGTATTGAAGAAGTAGAAGTGTTTTTAGAAAAATCAGCCAATGCCGTTGCCAATCTCGCTCAGTTAATGACGCTAAAGCAAGTAGATGAAAGCATCAAACTTGTTCGGTATTACCAAAAGCTCGAACGCATAGGTTTGGTTGCCTTAGCGTCTAAAGTCATCATGGCATTTGAGCGTCCGATAATGAGAAGTTTGAAAAGCGCTGCGCCCAATTTACTCTGGTTTGACCTTTGGAAACTGGCGTTGCTTGGGAAGGAAATGCAAAAGCTAGGCTAAGTATTACCAACCTCCGCTGGCACCACCTCCGCCAAATCCGCCTCCACCGAAGCCGCCAAAACCACCGCCACCGCCTCCACCGAAGCCGCCTGATCCGCCACCGAATCCACCTCCGATAAATGGAGCTCCATAAAAGCGTCTTCCGCTATTGCCGTATCCAGTATAGCTTCTTTTTCTTCCGAAAATGCTGTACAAAATGAAGATTCCGATAAAGATCAGAATGCCGAACGGGAAGCCGCGTTTTTCCTCTTTAGGCTGCGCAGTGTATTCTCCAGCCAAGTCTTGCATCATAGCATTGGTGCCACTATTTAACCCCGCGAAGTAATCTCCAGCTTTAAAAGCAGGTTTTATCTCGTTTTCAATGATGCGTTTAGATATCGCATCCGGAAGAGCACCTTCTATGCCCAGACCTGTATGGATTCTGATTTTTCGATCATCTATTGAGATGAGTAACAATACGCCATTGTCATTCTCGCCACCGCCAATTCCCCACGACTCCGCTAGCCTTTGTGAATAATCGAATAAATCATCTCCTTCGAGCGATTTGATGGTTACTACAGCGATTTGAGTAGATGTTTCAGCATCATATTGAACGAGCTTTTGCTCGAGCTCATTGGCTTGTGCCTTGCTCAAAACATTCGCATAGTCGTTTACTAATTGATTCGGTTTTTTAGGTAGCTCAAGCGCAAATGAAGACAATGCCAATAGCAGAGCGCTGAATGTAAGTGTGATGTATTTATTGATTTTCCCCATAACTGATATCATCGCTTAATTCATTTTCGTCATTTTTCTGATAAGGGAAATATTTCTGAAGCTGAAGACCAGCGTCATCAATACCTTCTACTATACCATCGGCAATTCGTCCTTCTTTGAAATGACCAATCATGAGGTCTTTGGTCTGCTGCCAGAAGTTTTCAGGCACTTTTTCATTGATGCCTTTATCGCCAATGATGGCGAACTTCTTGTCTTTCATAGCCACAAAAATCAGCACGCCATTGCGCTGTTCTGTAGCTGTCATTTTTAACTTTTCGAAGATTTCTATGGCCTTCGTGTAGGCATCTGCTTTGCAGTGCTGCTCAATATGGATCTTTATTTCTCCGGATGTATTCTTCTCAGCGGCTTTAATGGCCGTGACAATTTTATCTTCTTGATCCTTTGAAAATGGGGGCTTTTCAAACATTAAAATTCAACTTTTGGTGCGTTTTCTGTTCCGGCATCCGCCTCAAAATAGCCTTTCTTTTCAAAATCAAACCATCCTGCATAGATTACTCTTGGGAAGCTTCTGATGTAGCTGTTATAATCCTGAACTGAACCGTTGAACTTTTGTCTTGAAACAGAAATCCTATTCTCTGTGCCTTCTAGCTGAGCTTGAAGCTCTAAGAAGTTTTGATTGGCTTTCAAGTCAGGGTATCTCTCTACAGTAACCAATAATCTAGAAAGAGCACCACTCAACTGAGACTGTGCAGCTTGGAATTTAGAGATGTTTTCAGGTGTGATTTCATCAGCGTTGATGTTCATGCTCGTAGCTCTTGATCTAGCTTCAATTACATCAGTCAATGTCTTTTGCTCAAAATCGGCATAACCTTTAACCGTGCTAACTAGGTTAGGTATGAGGTCTGATCTTCTTTGATATTGCGTTTGAACATCAGCCCAAGACTTACTTACTGTTTCGTCTCTGTCTACCATTCCGTTGTAACCACATGAAGATAGAAGTACTGTGATTAAACCTAAGTAAAAGGGGATTCTTAATGATTTCATTGTGTTTTTGCTTTGTTTGAATTCATAAGAGTGAAAATCGTTCCAAACATAATTGGGCGACATTATGGCATAAAAAAGCCGTCACATTAGATGTAACGGCTTCGCGTAGCATGCAATTTGTCTTTATTTCTATTCTATAACAAGCTTTTGTGTTTGACTATTAGTCGAGCTAGAAACTTCGATGAAGTAAATTCCTTTGTTTAAATGAGATAAATCCAACTGTGTTTCCTGCTGTTCAAGGTTTGATGCCAACACAAGTCTTCCGCTTACATCCAGAATTGTCAACTTCTGGGTTCCATCAGCCTGTTGCACGCTGATGTTGATGGACCCATCGGTTGGATTTGGGTAAACACGGAACTCATTGTTGTCGATGGTTTCTACTCCAACAAACAGTATCGGAATTTCCAATTCTGACTCATCATAACATCCGTTTTGATCTTTTTGGGTAACATATATGCTTCCAGCAGGACCTGCGCGCCAAAGCACTTCTACTACATTGTTGACGTTTGATAGAATATCTCCTCCTTCAACTGTCCATTCGTAATCAGATCCAGAGGCTTGCTGAATTGAATAGACGTATGATGTCCATGCCTGAACTGAGCTTGTTTGCCCTTGTACTTCACCGATCACGGGGTCTTGATGAATTCTGTTTTCCACAATTTCTGCAGAAGCAACAGCAGATTGTAATTCGCTGTCCGTTACCGTCACAGAATAAGTTCCTGCACTCAAGTCTTCTTGCGAACCTTGCGTTGATCCATTGCTCCATGCATAAGAATAGGGTGGATTACCGCTGGTTACAGAAAGTGCCAGTGATCCATTATCGCTGTTCAAGCACGTAACGTTTGTTGAAGCTAAATCAATGAGAAGATCCTGTAAAATAGGTTCGGCATACAGCGTATTGATGGCTGTGTTAGTAATGATTGGAGCATTGTAGTCGAAGTAGATGTAGGCGGTGTTTTCAATGGTGGTGCCTATCGGGAGGTTTTCGACCAAGTCTAGCTCTATGTCAATGTATCCTTTTGATTCCTCTTCATTGCTGAGGCTATCGGGCAGATAGATATTCGTAAAATCAAACCTGATACGATTATCACCTTGGTAAAGCATACTGAATTTAGTAGGATGCGAAACTCCAAGTACCCTGAGCGATTTCAAATCAAAATGATCGCTGATGGAGTCCGTAACATAGATGTTTCGCGCTGGCGCTGTGCCCGTGTTTTGGAAATTGATGCGGTAGCTAATGGTTTGAGTGGACGTATCGATTTTCCCCAATGGACCAACTCCAGATGGTAAGTTGATTTTGTTGTTTGGATCATAGGATACATTTACCTGTCTATAGTAAGAACGACTATTATTTGCGTGTGCAATGTCATTGACGGGTTTGGTTATGCTTGCATCAAAAAATGCTGAATCTCCCACTGAAGCTGAGGTATCGGTAATGATTAAAAGGCCTAAAGACCCAATCTGAGCGGCCTGGGGGTTTAAATTGTAATAAAGTGACCAAGTTAAATACCAAGTCAACGTGTCCCCACTAATAACATTTGGGTTAGGGCCGTTATACATGGCTAAATAAGAAACAAGCGGGTCTAAGATGATTGTCATTGTGTCAACAGTTCCGGTAATTGGATTCACATTGCATGAATTAGACCAGGCATATGCGAAAACCCAACCAGTATCTCCTGGCAAGGCTACAGATGCGCCAGACCAAATACCATTGTCGAAAGTGTTTGCATTGCACTCAACTCCAAAATCGAAGGATTGATTGGATGTCGAATTAAAATTGTGATAGCCAACAGCCGGACAAGTTGTTTGAGCTGAGTATGATGAAGCTGCGTATATTTTCAAATTGCTTAATCCAGAAGGCACGGTCAAGCTGTATTGAGCATTTGGGCCATAGCAATATCCTGAAGAAATAAGATTCCCAGAATTGTCTTCTACGTATACAGTTCCTGACAGTGTATCATCTGTTGCGTCAAGACTGCAATTGGTGTTGAGATCATCATATAAAAAACCTGTAATCGTAACGCATGAATTATGGACGGTGACGCTATTTCCAGTGTTAACTGTGTCAGAAATCATATTTGGAGCGAAGGCCATTATGGTTGGATAATAAGTGCCGGGAAGGCTGTAAGTATGGTTGTTGAATGAGTGAGCAAAATAATGGGTTGTACCTCCACCTCCAGGGTAAAGGTATGTAAGCATTGTATCGCTAGTGCCATCACCCCAATGCGCTACAAGATTTATACTATCAATAGATGGATTGTAATTATTAGCTTCTCCTTGAACGTACAAATAAGCCAATGCTGGTGTCGGGCAAGGAGCGTAACCAACGTTAAGTGAGTCGGTATAGATTTCAACTGACTGCTGAGCGCTTAACGTTCCAGCGGTTAAGAGCATCGCTATTATTAATAGCAATGTATGATTGAGTTTGAGTATTGTTGGTTTCATCTTAGTAGCGTTTAATCCACTAACGAGATGAAGAAACCGTTTGTTGGGTTGTCTGGAGAAAAAAAATAATGGCACGACAAAATTGCCAATCATACGCTAATCAGAAATCATCAATAAGTACCAGAAGGAATTATTTCGCCTTCTGCATTGGGTTAGGCTCATCACCTCTAGAGTAACGGCCTCTGTTTTTATACAACTCGAATCGGCTTTGCTCAATTCTCTCTGGCCAATAATTGTCTGTTCGATCTATGTCGGCCGTTTGTAGGTTTGGATCAAGTATAACTTCCTTCAACTTTTTCTTGGAGTAGAAAACCTTACTCACTTGCTTGGCATCCATCTTCCAAATTTCAGCAGGAATGTAATGTCTTTCTTTCGAGTTGTCTTCGTAAATAAACTCCAAAATTATAGGCATTGGAAGTCCACCTTCATTCGAGAATTTGATTTGATAATAGTTCCAATCGTAGCCCAAAATTTCTTTCTCTTCTTCAGTCAATCCTTTCAATAGATTCTGGTATTGTTCTCTGTCATATGAGGTTGCTTCGTATCGGTCCCAGTTATTGTAAAAGTCCTTAAGCTCAGGCTTTTGCTTAATTACAGGTGAAGTAATGGTTTTAGCATTGATTTGATCTCCCAAGAATTCAGGTTCCGCATCATTTAGCGCTCTTTTGAAGGCTAATTCTTTGTCTGGGTTTTTGCTGTCAATCGTGTAAAGCTTCACTTCGTCAATTGAAATATCGACTGGGTCAGTTCCGTAAAACCAACCTCTCCAAAACCAATCGAGATCAACGCCAGAAGCATCTTCCATTGTTCTGAAAAAATCTGCTGGTGTCGGGTGCTTGTATGCCCATCTTTCAGCGTAGGTTTTGAATGCGAAGTCAAACAGCTCTCGTCCAAGAATGGTTTCTCGTAGGATGTTTAGCGCAGTAGCAGGTTTTCCGTAGGCGTTGTTGCCAAATTGAAAAATGCTCTCGCTATTGGTCATGATGGGTGAAATCATCGCTTGGTCGCCTTTCATGTAATCCACGATCTTGGCAGGATTTCCTCTTCGAGAAGGGTAGTTGGGGTCCCATTCAACCTCCGTTAAGTATTGCACGAAGGTGTTGAGTCCTTCATCCATCCACGTCCATTGGCGCTCGTCAGAGTTGATAATCATTGGGAAGAAGTTATGTCCCACCTCATGGATGATCACGCCTAGCATGCCGTATTTGGTGCCTTCAGAGTACGTGCCGTCTGCTTCTGGTCTTCCGCCATTAAAGCAGATCATAGGATATTCCATTCCAATTCTGTCTGTGTGCACTGAAATGGCAACTGGATATGCGTAAGGAATGGTGTAGTGGCTGTAAGTCTTAATGGTGTGTGCCACTACTTCTGTGCTGTACTTCTCCCAAAGTGGATTCCCTTCTTTTGGGTAGTAGCTCATACACATGATGGTTTTTCCGTCTACATCGACACCCATGGCATCCCAAATAAACTTGCGAGAAGATGCAAAGGCAAAATCTCTCACATTTTCTGCTTTGAAAGTCCATGTCTTAGTGCCACTTGGTTTTCCTTTTTCTGCTTTTAGGGCTTCTTTAGGATTAACAATCATCACAGGTGATGTTGCTGTTTTTGCCTGCTCAAACCGATCGATTTGAGTTTGGGAAAGAAGATCTTTTGGGTTTTGAAGTATTCCTGTAGATCCAACTACGTGATCATCTGGTACAGTGATGTTTACAGTGTAGTCTCCAAAGGGTAAAGTGAACTCTCCTCGACCTAAAAATTGTTTGTTTTGCCAGCCTTCAACTTCATTGTAAACACACATTCTTGGGAAGAACTGAGCGATGGTATAGAGGTAATTATCTTCTTCCTCAAAGTACTCCAATCCAGATCGGCCTCCGATTTCTTTTCGGTTGTTGATGTTGTACCAATATTCAATTTTTAACGAAGTTGACTCGCCCGTTTTTAATGGTTTTTCGAGGTCAACT
>Ga0115564_10005602_pt1 | contig 9954 bp, 9 predicted proteins | sample COGITO_mtgs_1105_7_FD_88680 | JGI IMG/M metagenome (GOLD analysis project Ga0115564, IMG submission 88680) | Pelagic marine microbial communities from North Sea - COGITO_mtgs_110523 | ecosystem: Environmental > Aquatic > Marine > Epipelagic | place: Germany:Helgoland, sampling site Kabeltonne... | reverse complement strand
CCGTTGTTCATCGCCCTTATTTGCTAAGACCTGCTCTAATTCGGCAACACGGTCGAAGTGATTCTCCAGCGTGTTTTTATTGCGCCCTGTGATCATTAGCAGGTCGCTTAATCCCGCGGCAACTGCTTCTTCGACCACGTATTGGATAACGGGCTTGTCCACTATCGGAAGCATCTCTTTTGGCATGGCCTTTGTGGCCGGCAGGAATCTAGTTCCCAAACCTGCTACTGGAATAACTGCTTTGGTAACTCGATAGTCGGTGTTTTCCGCAGGCGTTGTCATAGCTAAAGCCTAGACTTCATTCAGGGTTCTTTATACCTTCGCAACTAGTATTTCGCCCGGCTGAGCTCTTGAAGGAGACTGACTTGAAATCAAAGCTGCTGGCTCTTTTAGCCACGCTCGCAGTAATGCTGTCTGCGGGCCTTCCAGCGAACGCTGCACCAAGCGAACCGGCCTATCAGGCAATAAACGCTCAGAGCATTTGGGATCGGGGAATTACGGGCGAGGGCACTACGGTCGCGATTATTGACCAAGGCGTAAATCTAACTCACCCGTATTTCCAAGACCAAATAATTGATGGTTACTGCTTTGTCGAGGTCACCTCCAGCTACGTGTGCCCAAACGGTACGCGTGAACAATCAGGAGTTGAGGCTGCTTCACAACGCAAGCTCGGAAGCCTGTATGTCGCATCCGAGGACCACGGAAACATGGTGGCAGGCATTGTGGCGGGAAACCCAACCACCCAGGCACCGGGAGGCATTGCTCCGGGGTCAAACCTCTTGATGGCAAATGTTGACCTGACTCTGAGCGGGATTTTGGCAGCGTTGAGATACATTGATCAACGCAAGGAGGAGCTAAACATTGTGGCTCTGTCAATGAGCTGGGGCGGTTACTTCACTGAAATACCTCGCGAGTGGTTGCGGTGTGATACAAACCCAGAACTGCAACAAATGTCTCAGGTCTTGAAATCTCTGCGCGATGGTGGAGTGATTCCGTTTGCCTCGGCCGGCAATACCCCAACCCTTGACATCGCCACCTCACTTTTCCCAAGCTGTCTTCAAGATGCCGTGGCAGTCGGGTCAGTAAACCAAACCAGCCAGGTTTCCTGGTATGTAACCATGTCCGAGAAGCTGGAGTTGTTGGCACCAGATTACACAATCAGTGCCAATACCTTTAGTTACATTCGGTCATCTGGAACCAGCGCAGCAGCCCCACTTGTTGCCGGAAGCCACGCGCTACTTCGTCAAGCCTTCCCGGACCACAGCGCGGAACAGGTGCTGTCGGCCATGAAGGTTTCGGGAAAACCCATAGATGACGTAATCCGGAAAAACATACCGATGGTTGATCTTCAGGCCGCCCACCTGTTGCTCTCAAACACAGCTGCCGGGGCGACCATCACTCCGCAACCAGCGGCAGGACAGGTCTTGAATGTCGGAACCTTCAACGGCAAGATTGTGGTCTATGCCAAGGGTTATAAAGGCGCAACGCTGTCTTGGAGAATCGCAGGAAAGTGGCAGAAGGTGACGGTCACCAGTGACTTCCAGGCGTTCGATCGCCTCACGTCGGCAATCGGAATGACCGTAACTATAGATCTTTATCTAAACGGGAAAACTCCAGCCGCCTTCAGTAAGACGGTAGTCACGAAGTAATTTCGTCAGCGCTAGCGCCCGAAGGTAAACCTGAGGGCATTGGACAAACTACCAAGCTCCCTTAGACGCCTCAATGCAAATCCCGCGCGGACAAAGACAGCTAGCTTGCCAAAGACCCTGGTGAAAACAATCGCTCTGGCAATCCGGTCCTGCTTTTCTCCCCACCTAGAGCCGGAGCTGTCTGCAGGGTGGGTTGCAATTCTTAGGGGCAGAAAAATCGCTTTGCCCCCGGCTTTGATCAGGTCGACAATGAATATGTATTCATCTCCGAGATAATTCCTCGCACCTGCACCAAAGTCTTCATCGAATCTGACATTGAGATCTTTGGCATGCTCAACCCTAAGAATCATTTCGTAGGTGGCGGCTTTGGCGCTATTGAATCGGTTCAGTTCGGTTTTTTTGAGTGGATAGGTTTTCCTCAACTCGCCAGACTCATCAACTGCCGATGCCAAGACCAAGGAAACCTTAGGGTTTTGATCTAGATAATCGAGGGCCTTTTGAATCTCTGCGGCATCGAATGTGACATCGTCATCACCAAAAAGTAAATATGTGCCATCGGCGTTTTCGATGGCCGAATTTCTGCTCTTGGCAACCCCTTTGTTGTCGAGATAAAAGGTGTCGGGTTTTGGTGGCTTTATCTTTGACCCCTGAATGTGTTGTTGGTACTGCCAGGAGGCGCTATCCGGGTAAACAATGTTGCTTGCTCTGTCAGCAAGTGTGGAATAGCCAATTGTGAGGATTGGCATTAGAAACTATTTGCCTTGGCCCTTGCAAAGCGCATCAGAGCTGAGGAGACGGACGAAAATGTAGTGTTCAGAAGTCGCAAGCCCAAAAAGAACACGATTGTGTTGGACAGATTCACAACGCCAGCAATGCTCAACCAGATCAATACACCCATCAGAATCACAATCAGGAAGCTCGCAAACAGTGTTCCAATTTCGGCCGACTGGATTCTTGAGCCCAATCTGTCGGCGGGGGCCACAACTTCTTTATTGCGTTTTGCTTCAACAAAGCCGCGTTGAATTATCTGCTGTTTTCTGAACAGCCTTCCCAAAACTTCCAACACGATTAGAACCAGCAGAAAATTCAGGCCGGCAAATATCGGTGAGAGGAAGAAAAAGAACGTGGAGATGACAACCAGTTGCGTGATGAAGCTGAAAACATTCACCATCTCTAGTGCCATTGCCCACTCCCAGCTTTCCTTTTGGCTGGAGCGCTCTCGGGTGTCCGCGCCAAAGGCGCGGTCAAAGAACTTGACCCGATATGTTTTCTGGATGTAGTTCGCGACTCTAGTGCCAACAAACAACACTGCAAAAATAGCTATCGAAACACCGAGTTCAACGATGGACCTGTTAGCACCGTCAATAACTAGGTCGGTGAAAAGCTTCGCCACCAGCAACTCAGTTACTGGAATAGCGGCCGCTATCAATACTAGAAGGGCGAGCTGCCAACGAAATCTATTGGTCGGCAGCAACAGCTTTGCTGACCTAAATAGCTCGATTGACATTCTTTTCATTAGCGATCAAACCTGCTGATTCCCATTTTGATTGCTTGAACAACCTCTAGCTTTTTGGCGGCTGAAACAGATATATCCTTGATTAGGTGATCAAAATTTATTTTGTTTAGGTCTAGTGAAATGATCTCAGGGTTCATTACTTCCACCCCGGCACCCAGTGCGTAGTCCTGGTATTTGATTCCAGTTCCGTGAACGTTTTCCTGGAAACCCTCGAAGCTCACCAGGGCGCAGGGGATGCCATAGGACTGACAAGCGATCATGATGTGCATGGCGGATGTCACGACACTGTCGTAACCGATGAGGTTTTTGAGGAAAGTAGTTATTGCATCAGGGTGAGACAGCAGAACTGAAAGTTCATCGAAACTCTCAGGTAGCTTCACTGGAATAGCCAAGTGGGAGAAGTGACGAATGAAAGCTATCTTGCCGTTGGTCTTGCTGCGCTTCAGGGGAATTACTTCGCTTATGGCAAGGCCGGGATCTCCAAAGCTGTCGACCTTCTTGCCGCCTGATTTAGCCAAAACAGCCGCGGTTAGCGGACCTCGGACCGAGATGTAATCAGCACTCTTGGAAAGCTGGATTTCCTCTGATGAGATCCCTGTCCCAACAACAACAGAATTTGGTTTGATGAATCTACCAATGGACCCAATTGAAACCAGGTGTTTCTTGCTGGTGGGCTTAGTCGGTGGCTGCCAGATGATTTTATTATCCGTGAAATTGGAAAGCATGAGAGGCGATAGCCAGTCACCGAAGTTGCCAGGAAATGGCTTGGCCCACCAGTTCAAAGGAATCTTCTGCGCTCCTGGTTTTGATGAATAGTGCAAGAAGCTCGCGGCAACATCCATTGCAGCCTGATCGGGGTTATTGGCAAGAAATTTCTTCTCAAATTCCGCCTTTGCGGCATCGAGATCTTGAACCCTTCCGTTGATTCCAGCGTTCAGCATTTCCCCAATGGCAGTGGCACGAGCGGGGTCGATGTGCGTGGCTCGTCCCTGTGTGAGCAGACCTGTTACCCCTGAGCTATCTGCAATTGATCGGAGCGGATTCTTGATGGCAGCAGGTAGAAGCCGCTCCAACTTCTTGGCTTGACGCAGCAACTGTCTGCGGGCACCAATTTTTTTCTTCGACCCGTGTTGGACAACTTTGTCTTTGAAGTCTGCAACATTGCCACTGGATCCAAATGAGAAAAACGCTGGGTGCTGACCAGGCTCTGTCATACCGCGATCTCTCATGATCGCGGTGGTTGGAATCATTTGGAACGTGAGCAGTCTCGAGTTGGCCCGCCAAGCCTCTTCGAGGAAGTAGTCATCGGTGGCTTTAATCTCTGCTCGTTTTTCAAGCTCATGGGCATCGTTGATTAGCTTTCGGCCCTGAACGGTTGCGTTAACACCCCAGAAGCTTGGCTCCCAGAACCTAGTGCGGTTGTGGTAGCCGATTTGTATCGGAGCACCGAAGCTGCGCTGAAAACCAATCAGGTCAGCGCTGGAATTGGCGATGTAATCCGGTAGGTGTGTGATTCTGCAGTCGACGTCAATCCAGAAAACCATTTTGTCCGGGTTGCGATCACAGACGTCCTTTATAAAGCCAATCTTTTTGCGTGTGACATCGGCCCAGTCTTCGCCGTCATTTTTTTGAACCTCCAACAATTCATGCCCTAGGCCAAGCTCTTCCAGTTGGGCTTTTAGTTCTCGGGCGTGATTGGCGTAATAGGTGTCTGGCGTGTAAAAGGAGCACACAACAATCTTTGGTTTGGTCACGCGCAAAATCTATCACCGAGCCTTGCTGGGGTCTTGGACCAACCCGAACCAAAAGCCGACGCCCCAACAAAGATGCATGGTCGGTAGGCCTGCCAGCAGCCAAAGTTTTGACTTGGTCTCTAGGGGGCTGATTGCAAAGCTTACGATCGTGATCGCGCCCAAGTAGATCCAAAATGGGACCACGAACAAGCTTGCAATCACCAGAAGCGGGGGTATCCAGTAGCGGAACGAAGACTCCATCGGATTCTTGCGGGTGAGACCACCACGCCAAACACCGGTTTGGAAAAACTGCTCGGCCAGTGCTGAGATGCTTCTTCTGGGGTAATAACCGACCTTTAGATCTGGATTAAACCAAACGCTGTGACCAGCTTGGCGGATTCTTAGATTTAGCTCCCAGTCTTGACCCCTTACCCATTTTGGAGAATACAACCCCAATTCCTGAATAACAGACTTCCTGAAACACCCCAGGTAGACGGTATCGGCCGGCCCAGCCGAACCTCCAACGTGAAAAGAACCACCACCCAGCCCAAAGCGCGAGTTATAACCAAAGGCAACTGCCTTCTGGAAATCGGTGAGGCCTTTGGCGACCATCATGCCCCCAACGTTGGCGGCTCCAGTTTGGTTGAGGGTGTCAACGGCTGTTGCGGCATAATTTTCAGAAAGCTCGGAATGGGCATCGACTCGAATCACAACTTCATATTCAGAAACTTCGATCGCCAGGTTCAAACCTGCTGCGGTTTGCCCTGATGGGTTATCAACCAGGACCACTGAGTCATATCTTTCGGCCAGAGTTGCGGCAATACTGTTTGTCTTGTCGGTAGAGGGACCGAGGGCAATAACGAGCTCTTTCTTGCCGGGTGTTTTTTGTTCAAATACCGAGGTGACGGCTGTTTCCAAGTATTTCTCTTCATTCAGTACTGGCATGACAAAGGAGATATTCTTCAACTTAGCCATTAGTGGAGGTTTCTTCCCAGGGCAATGACTCTCCAGCCAGCTGCTTGCCACTTTTCAACATTTAAGACATTGCGGCCGTCGATGATTATTTTGGTCTTTGGGCTCAGGCTCTCTGGTGCGAGGTCAATATATTCTTTCCACTCGGTGCCAAGAATTGCAAGGTCTGAGTCTCGGCATGCTTCCAAGGCCGAAGTCGAAGTTGTTAGCGCGGGGTGTTTCTTGTGCAGTGATTCCAGTGATACCGGGTCATGGATATTCACGATTGCTCCCCGAGCATGGAGTTTGAGGGCAATCTCAAGGGCTGGCGAGTCCCTTAGGTCATCGCTATCAGGCTTGAAGCTGATTCCGAGCATCGCAATTGTCTTGTTCTTGAGGGTGCCCAGCTCATTTGTTGCTAGGTCGACAACCCTTTGGCGCCTTCGGAGGTTTATTTGGTCAACTTCAGTCAAGAAATTAAGTGATGATCCAACACCCAACTCATCCGCTCTTGCAATGAACCCTCTGATGTCTTTTGGCAAGCACCCTCCGCCAAAGCCGATTCCTGTTCTGAGGAAGGACTTGCCTATTCGATTGTCCATGCCAATGGCCTCAGCAAGTTTGACGGCATCAGCTCCCGAGGCTTCTGCAATTTCTGCCATGGCATTGATAAAGCTGATTTTTGTCGCAAGGAATGCGTTTGCGGACACTTTGACAAGCTCAGCAGTGGCTAGATCCAGCTCTAAAAGCGGGACACCTTGAGTCAAAATGTCTTGATAACACTCGATTAGGGGTTTGTTTACGGCCTCATTGTCGCTTCCGATGACAATTCGGTCAGGCTTCAACGAGTCCTCAAGGGCGGTCCCTTCTCGGAGGAATTCGGGGTTCCAGCAGACAGAGGGAGTGAAGCCGGCGATCGACTCAATGGTTTGAATCAGGTTTGCTGCTGTGCCAACTGGGACCGTGGATTTTCCAACCACCACGGAATCCGGTTTGAGGACGGTGGCAAGCTGACTTGCGGCCGTAAAAACATAGGAGGTGTCGGCAGCATGGTTGTCGATGCTTTGGGGGGTTCCTACGCAGATAAAGTGGATTTGGGCCGATGCGCTTCGCTCGTCGTGCTGATGCTGGAAGGAGATCTTCTCAGTCGCGATGGCTTTGGCTAATGCCTCTTTCAGGCCAAGCTCGTAGAAGGGCACTGTTCCGCTTTTTAGTGCGAGGATCTTGTTCTGGTCTGGCTCAATTCCAATTACTTCATGCCCAAGCGCTGCCATGGCAACCGCATGGGTGACACCCAAATATCCAAGCCCGATCACGGAAATCTTCATCGTAGTTAGGAGTTTAGTGAACCGAGTAGGGCATAGCACCGTAACACCCCTTGACAAGGTGCGTATATTAGAAGTGATGGCCAATAACGAGGAATACCAAGAAGATCCCCTCGAGCGACTACTTGATACAGAGTCGGACGAGGCGTTTGGTGCGCCGGAATTTAAGGAACACTTAGCTGACTCCTTGACCCCTGCAGTCCTGAAAGACTGGACCGCGGCCGACTTCGCAAGCATCTACGTTCGCTTCCGCCCACATCTTGAGCGTCACGCTCGCAGATATTTGGTGAACCCTTCCCAGGTTGAGGAAGTTGTGCAGGACGCTTTCCTTTACCTGATGACCACTCTTCCCGAGTTGGATTCCGAGGTTGGCGTTCTAAAGTTTTTGAAATGGAAGACCAGGCTGCTTTGCCTAGACGTGATTCGAATCAACTCGAGGGCTAAGTTTGCGCCCCTTGATGAGCAGCCGGACATCGCCGCCGACACCCCGGAAATGTCTCTCGAACTGGAAAGAGCTGAGGACGCGGCAATCGTTTCCCTGGCGCTTGCAAAACTTCAGCCACGTCACCGAGAAGTTCTAATTGCCTCGATCTACGAGGAGAAGTCGACCGACGCAGTTGCAGACCAACTTGGTCTGAGCGAGAACGCGACCAGGCAGCTGCTCTTTAGGGCACGCTCAGCATTCAAAAAGGCACTGGTTGGTGAGGCTGAAACAGCAGGCATGTCAGCGGGCCAAATTCTCTCAGTTGCAGCTCGCAAGGCTGCGGCAGAATCTGGCAAGTACATAGCTGCTGCTGGAGCATTCCTGCTGGTAATGGCAGTTTCGCTCGGGGTCCTTCCAAACTTGAACTCCACAACTACGAATGACATAGCCCTTGCCCCGATAGAGGTTGCTGAAGTGCCTGTGGAAGTTGCTGAAAGCCCGCCGGTGGCAGCGGAAGAATTGCCCGAACCAGTCGCCCAGGAAACCCAAGTCGTCTCTGAAATTGCTTCACCAGAAAGTGTAGTACCGGAGCCTGAAGTTCTCGAGATTGTGCCCGCCGTTGCAGCCCCTGCCGAGGCGACAGTTGTGGCTCCTATTGCTATCCGGCCGATTTTTGATGAGGCTTCACTGGCATCGATTTTGACAACGAATGTTTCCCAAGCTGGCTACTACACAAACTCCTACTCATCATCTGACTTCCTGTCGGCTGGTTTTAGAGGTAGCTCGGTTGAAGTCTTTGGCGGCACGGGCATTTCGGCATTCTTGGACATTGATTTCGCAAATCGCACGGTTTTCAATTCGGTTTATCAGATGTGGGTCGATGGCCAGCGCTATTACGCAGTGGCTGAAAATTCAACAGTTGTGACCAATCCAGCTCAGGGTGGCTATGAGGTTGTGCTGCAGGCCAGTGACTTCTGGGTTGTTGATGACTCAGGAAATGTATTTGACCAGAGCCCTCTTGCAAACGCGATCTCCACTGTCACTCTCAGCTTGGATCCGGATGGCAATCCCACGAAAGCTTCGATGAAAGTTTCTCGCTAAGCAATTAGCTTTGTCTACTGGGCAATCCCGTAAAGGCGATCTCCAGCATCTCCAAGACCCGGAACAATATAGCCCTGTTCATTTAGCTTTTCATCGAGTGCACCTAGAACTACATCAACTTGGCGTCCCGGCCACTTCTTTGCAAGATGCTCTTCAACATTCTTGACGCCTTCGGGTGCCCCTAACAGGCAAACGCAGGTTGCAGATAACGCACCGCGTTCAAATATGTAGTCGATTGAGTCATTCAGCGTTCCACCGGTGGCCAGCATCGGGTCGATAATGAATACCTGTCGGTTCTCTAGGTCATCAGGCAGGCGGTTTGCGTAAGTAAAAGGCTCTAGGGTTTCCTCGTTTCGCTTGATCCCAAGGAATCCAACTTCCGCATTTGGTAGCAGCTTGACCATTCCTTCCAGCATGCCAAGACCTGCCCTTAACACCGGAACAATCAGGGGCTTTGGGTTCGACATCTTAATTCCAGTGGTTCTTTGCACCGGAGTCTCGATCTGGACTTCTTCCACTCTTATGTCACGTGTTGCTTCGTAGGTAAGTAACGTGACAAGCTCCTCCACCAGCTGGCGAAACTGCGGGCTCGGGGTTTTCTTATCTCTGAGCACTGTGAGTTTGTGGGTAATCAGTGGGTGATTCACTACATGAAGTCGCATAGGCTCAAGCCTATGGATTTTGAAGGTTTGATGCACCTCGCATTGGAAAAAGCTCGCGCGTCTGGTGACGAGGTTCCGGTTGGTGCGGTATTGGTGGATGGCGAAGGCAATGTGGTGGCATCCGCTCATAATCACAGGGAGCAAAAAAATGATCCGACGTCACACGCTGAGATTGAAGTGATTAGGCAGGCAGCGTCGAGCCTAGGGTCTTGGCGACTAGATAACTGCACGCTAGTAGTCACGCTAGAGCCGTGTGTGATGTGTGCCGGGGCGATAGTTGCGGCGAGAATCCCACGGGTCGTATTTGGTGCTTGGGATGAACGGGTTGGAGCTTCGGGGTCGGTCTATGACATCTTGCGTGACAGCAGGTTGGGATCCCCGGTAGAGGTAATCCCTGAGGTGTTAGCGGATGAGTGCTCTTTGGTGCTGAAGGAATTTTTCGAGTCCAGGCGATAGCAGGAAGCCGTTTCTTCCGTGTGTGTTTTGCTAAGCTTTCCCACGGTGACGTGTCCGAGCGGCCGAAGGTGCAACTCTCGAAAAGTTGTGTGGGTGAAAGTCCACCGTGGGTTCAAATCCCACCGTCACCGCCAGGT
>Ga0115564_10005596_pt1 | contig 9961 bp, 9 predicted proteins | sample COGITO_mtgs_1105_7_FD_88680 | JGI IMG/M metagenome (GOLD analysis project Ga0115564, IMG submission 88680) | Pelagic marine microbial communities from North Sea - COGITO_mtgs_110523 | ecosystem: Environmental > Aquatic > Marine > Epipelagic | place: Germany:Helgoland, sampling site Kabeltonne... | reverse complement strand
GATGCCAAGAATGCGCAAAATCGATATGGCTTAGAAAATGGTATAGATGAACGGCGCGACGGCTGAGCCTTGGGATAGAACGACGAGACCACCAAATACAGCCATCATGATCAAAATAGGCAATAGCCAGAATTTCTTCCGCGCGCGTAAAAACTGCCAAAGCTCTATAATAAACGCCATGTTAAATTCCTAGAATTGGTACTTCATCGATTCAGGCTCTGGGCCGGGAGGTTCACGATCAATCCAATATGTGGATACGGTTTTATCGAATGAACCGCTTAATGGATCTTTGCCAAACATCTTCATGACCAATCCCATCGGTACGACAGTGAAATAATACAATATTGCCATCGTGAGTGGGTTCACAACTTTATACATCAGCATACCAATTTTGAACCACAAGATGTTAAGTGGTCTTAACGCAATAGGGATCAAAAATGCACAAACGATAAATACGGCAGCAACAATGAAGGCCCACCAGCGGATCGGTGCACCGTCGAGCATTGGCCAAAGTCCAACCACGACGAATACACAGGCGAACACGATTCCGAACCCGCGTTCGGTGCCAACTTTAATATCATTTTCGCGATCTAAACTCTCGTGCATTTAGTAATCCTAATGCTCAATCCGTGATGATGGGTATCGTAAAGCCTGCGATGTTGCCAGTATTTTAGGTGTTGAATCCGGGGATTGGCAATCTGTCAGCAACAATTGTGGCAAGCCAATTTGTCGGGTCTTTGGGCGCGTGTTTTTCTGGGATGATGGAAAAGGCGATAGGACTAAGTATTCCGGTGCGCTCAAAGACAAGAGACGTCACGTCCTCAACAACACCATAAGACGGTGAAAATGATGCAGACTCAATCGTTCCTGACCATGTATCTGGTGCTGATGAAATCGCCAAAAAAGATGTGGTTTGATTTGAAATGCGCCACACACCTGATGAAAAAGGGTCAATTTCTATGTCAGGGGCAAAGGTGTAGGGAATACGCACGGTATGTTCAGCCGTGCCTTCAAACACGTCTGTGATGAATAGGCAATTCGTCGTCTTGTCGAGCATAATGGTGCGTATAGGCGTAACAGGTGATTGCAGGCGCTGATACCCTGAATGCGCGCCGACAAGAAGGTCTGTATCCTCAGAGGTAGACCACTGTCTGACTTCGGGGACTGCGTCGTTTCTCAGGACCCAAAGATATTCAGGTCTGACGAATCGATTTATCTCTTCGCCATCAATCTGAGGCGTGTTATGCGCAGCCGTCCCGCGGAAATGATTTCGAGCCTGCCAATCTGCAGTATAGACATACGCGCCGGGGTCAATGATGAGAGGCACGCCTTCTAATGTGGCACAGAACGACAAGCAATCGTTGTGCCCATGCCCGCCTCGACCATCCATACCTACGGGCCCGACATCAGCAAAAATATGATTACTTCCGTCCCGCATCACAAAAACACCTGCGTCATCGAATGATGAAGAGATGGGTTCGTCGGCTATAGCCTCGGTGTTATTGCCAACACCTAACCACCATAAGGTTTCATCATAGCAAGGCGCTTTGAGCGGGCTGTTTATCGTTTTTAGTGTTTCAACGAGATACTGATGATCATTTATCAACTGTGTGCCGAGTGGTAATGCCCGGCCATCATCTGCGTCGCCCCAAACTGGAACAGTGCCGTCTGGTCGCGTCGCCGCAGCTGTAAATATCCCCATTAATTTCAATCGTTTCAGGTATGCATCATCCACATTCAGTCCGACATTTTGACGCGCCAATACAGGCAGCAAAAACAATTCTGCAACCAAGCGGTGATAGGGGAGAGACGCTTCAAAACAAACACCGTCAGAGAGAACTTGTTTCGGTAGCTCGTCTTTAAGCAACCCCCATGACCGCTTAACCCATCGCTCTGAAATGCCCGCGCCGCCCATAGTAATACCAAGGACGGTCAGGCCAGCTAGATCAGCGGTAAGGTGGTTACCGTTAACGTCTGCATATTCAAGATTGGTGTCGATAAACTTTGCATGCAATATGAATTGTTTAATGAGGCTTTCAAGGAACTCTGGCTGTGCCCAAGCATCACTGTTTTTACAGGCTTGAAATAGCCAAACGAGCGAAATGCCGCGAAGCGCCACGTCCATAGCGCAAACCCAGTTTGGGCCACGGCAAACAGGATTGGCGATCATCCATTCCTGAATAATTTCTTTGGCAAACGTAGCGTATTGCTCGTCCTCATTCAGGACGTATGCCTGACCAACAGGCAGCAGCCATTGAAGACGCGACAGTTCCCAAGGCACCTTAATATCAGAGGGTCTCTTTAGATTATTCACTGGTAGTCGGAGTGACGGCTGCATTGACCAATTAATGTTGGATTTAAAATCAAGCGTCCAATCTATAGGTCGTGACAGTTGAACGGGACCAGAACCGAGCATCTCAATGTCGAGCCGCATTGCTTTTTCAGCACGCGCAAAGATTTCCGTTTGGGCAGCATCAGAAATGGCATTTCGTATTTGCGCAGGCTGCGTCAGGGCAGGGAAGGGATTAGCCTTCTTAAGTGTAGCAACGAGTGCATCAAAACTCTCATGATCAAGTGCTGCAGCCATTGAAGACGCACCCAGCCAGCGTTGCCAACCAGGTAGTACCTTGGCAGCGCGACGCGCTTTGAGCTTTCGCAGTAACCATTTTGCAATGACGTGGGGTGGTTTTTTCCATCCAACCCGAACAAGATCGATAAAGCGGGCCATTGTCGTCTATGCCGCGTGGCTTTGGTCGACCCACTGATCGTGCCATGCCGTTAAATTAAGAATGACCCAAAGATGAAGTGCATTATCCTGACGCCCTGAGCGATGGTCGTCAAAAGCGCGCTTTATCGCATCTGCATTTAGTGGGCCGCCGTTTCTGGCAAGTGCGGAACCCAATACCATGCCTTCAGCTTCGCGGCCAAAGTCTTCGCGTAGCCATTCAGCCGCAGGTGCTGCAAAGCCCATCTTTTTGCGATCAATAATTTCGTCAGGGATGACGCCGCGTAGCGCTGTCTTAAGTATATCCTTGGTCTTGTAACCGTCGACCTTGAGGGCGCGTGGGATATCCATCGATAGATCAATCAGTTCATGATCCAGGAATGGCACACGGGCCTCAATGGATGTGGACATGGTGATTTTGTCGACCCGCATCAAAAGCAGTTCTGGCAGGCGCAACCGGAACTCGGCGTGGATCATCTTTGTGAGTACATCAGCATTGCCATCTGCATTGGTGACAGTACGTGCAAAGGAATCGATGATATCGCCGCTATCGGATGACCCCGCATCGGTAATATCTAGGCCTTCAACACCGGTGTCGATGTCTGCAGGATCGGGCGCGATATTCGAGCTGTTGAGGTATTTCTCAACATGGATTGCCCAAAAAGCGTTCGAGCCCCCATAAAATAATTCATGGCCCAGGTTCACGCGTCGGCTAATCTCGTAGGCTTGCTCGAAGACTGAGCGCCGACCTGGCATGGCGCGCGCCATCGCGCCCAGCAATGGAGATGCAGCGCCAAGCATGCTTCGAAGTGCGCCTGAACCCATATTGTCATGAAGCTTGAGATACTTCATGTAGCTGTCGTATCCGGCGAATTGTTCGTCTGATCCTTCGCCGACCTGAACGACAGTCACGCCTGAATCTTTGGCGAGTTTCGAGACGAAATAAAGCGGGACACAGACCCAATCTGAGATAGGCTCGTCCTGACTGACAATCAGATCATCAAGATATCCCCGCATATCGGCACCGTTGACGCGGATCTCGTGATGCTCGGTATTAAAGTGTTTGGCGACTTTGTCCGCGTAATCCAATTCATTGAGATGGGTGTGATCAGAAAAGCCGATGGTAAAAGTTTTTACGGGTTGGCTCGATATTTTGCTCATCAGGGCCACGTTAGCTGACGAATCAATACCACCCGATAAAAACACACCAAACGGCACGTCTGACATCATGCGGCGGTCAATCGCGACCTCAAGGCGGCGAAGGATTTCTTTTGAGAAAAAGTCGCGCTTTGCAGGTTCTGTTAAACCCGCGATCTCTTCGCTAACTCCGGATTTCTCTGGCAGCGCATCCCAATACCGCCTCGCGCGCGCATGTCCGTTAGCCTCAATTTCCATAATGTGGCCAGCAGGGAGCTTGAAAACGCCCCTAAACATGGTGAGGGGTGCTGGCGATACCATAAAGCTCAAATAGTGAGCGATGGCTGTGCCATTAATTTCACGTGGTACGGCTTTATCGGTTAAGATCGCCTTGATTTCAGAACCAAAGATAAAGCGACCACCAGCACGGGTGAAATACACCGGCTTTATGCCTACCCGGTCACGAACAATAGTCAGGCGCTCGGCGCGCACATCCCAAATCGCAAATGCGAACATGCCGATCAGGCGCTCAACAAGACCGTCAACGCCCCATTCTTTATACCCGTGAACAAGGACTTCGGTATCAGAATGATCTGTGCGGAATTTGTGGCCTTTGGCTTCAAGTTCTTTGCGAAGCTCGAGGTGATTGTAGATTTCGCCGTTATAGGTGAGCTGTATACTCTCGTCAGCATCTGTCATCGGCTGTTTGGCATCGTCGGTTAAGTCGACAATGGCCAATCTGCGATGGGATAAGCCTACACGCTTGTCCTTCGACAACCATGTACCAACACCATCAGGACCACGATGCACCATAGCATCGTTAAGACGCACGAGTTCTTCTTCACTCACGTGGCTGGAAGATGAAAATGTAAAAATACCTGCAATGCCGCACATCGAATTAGCTAGCCTACCAAGAGATAAAACCACCAGAATACTTGTGGCCCATCAATACTTGATGATTAAAAGGAGGCAAAGGGTAAAACGTGGACATAGGTGAAGATGCCAAATGTAATGCGCTTGAAATCAGCTTTAGATTTTGAAAGTTATCTTGGAGCAGGAAACAAAGCGTCTGTTTTTCCAGTAACATAATAGGCAATCAAACCCAATACTTCGTGAACAGCTGCATTTAGGTATGATAAACCCTTAGTAAAATTGAAGTGCAATGGCGATCTTTCATCGTCTGCGGTAGTGCCGTAATCCACCGGATAAGGAATCGTATCCCACCCGACTTTTCTAAAACAACCAATCGCCCTTGGCATATGGAAAGCGGAAGTGATGAGTACCCAGTTTTCTTTAGGAATTGGATTTAGTAATTCGTATGTGAATTTTGCATTCTCAACAGTATTTCGTGATTTTTCTTCAAATATTACTTGATCCAAACTGATTCCCATACTGGCCAAGAACGGCCGAACCAGAGTTGCCTCACTGAGTTCAGGGTAAAATGGATCACCGCTACCGCCTGTGAAGACAAGTTTTGCATCTGGATGCTGTTTTGCGAGATAGGCAAAGGCAACCTGCCTCTCAGTGGCTGTTCCAAAAGACAATACGCCGCGTGATGCCGACAAGCCGGGGCTAACAACGCCGCCTAACATAATGATTCCTGTAATTGCCTTTTGGCTAATTTGTAGTTTTGGAAATCGATTTTCGAATATGGATACAGCAAAAGGACCTAGAGGAATTATTGTAATGATCAGAATGATTAGAGCCATTAGGCTAAGCAACCTTCTGGCGAGACGTTGCCATCGCGTCCATAAAAGTATGGTACTGATTAGAAGGCCAAGAACAATGAGATTTCCAGGCACAACAATGAACCACAAAAATTTTGATAAATAGAAAAATATACTGCTTTAATAAACACCCAAGAGGACGTTGCTAAAATTTCATACTAACAAGTTAATAAATTCATATGCGAAATGCACTCAATGAAAATGATATATTGAATCTCACCTTGTTAGTGTCAGTGCATACGGGGTCTCTAAATTATTTTATGCCTTCCGCGAGACGGGCAGTAACATTGGACTGACCGCGTTATACTTGGCTTAAGGATTTCGCTTTTGGTAAAGGGGCATTAAGATTATCGAATTCGAACGCGCGAATTCTTAGTAAATATGAGGTTAGCGAGTATTTTAAAATGCGCAAGGCTATTTTAACTACTAAAGAGTTACCGCAGACCTTAATTGAAAAAATTTCCACCGCACATAATGACGAATTTGAAGTTTTAATTTTAGCCAACTTACGTGCGAAAAAAAGTTATGCATGCGCTGAGACATCTTGCGGAGTACTCAAAAGCGAATGTGTATTTGCTTGAGGATGATTTGGAGCAGAATGGTTTTAAGCAAGCGCTATTGCTCGCTGCTTTGCTGACAAGAAGTATGTATGTGCTGCTTATCGAAGTTGATTTATTGATTCGTGCAGTTCACCGACGCGGCCTGATAGCTAACCCAGTAAGAGTGTTGTGGGCAAGTACGAAAAACTTGATGTCTGCACCGGTCGTATTTGTCTTGCTCTTATGGTTGAATGCTTTCCCGAAGAAAACAGAAGTTACAAAGCAAAATGGGGATACTTTATATCTATTTACGGGGGGTGGAACGACTTTAAGGCTGACGGTGTGATCGCGCATATTACCGGGATCATGAATGCCTTTATTCGACCTGAGAACAACATTATATTCCCGTCTGCGTGGCTTCCAGATGGGCTGAGCGATACGGTCGATCACCAACATATCAACTTGATATTCGATTGAGGCTTCCCTGCAGAAGCTAATCTGTATCGCCTGCAATAGAGGTTCTTCTTATGCTTAAAGTGCAAAATTAGAGATCGAAAAATAAGTTTTATCTATTCCAGGCTGACACTAGGAAGTTTTGCGGATGTGCTGCTCTCTCGTGCGCTGAAGATGCCGTTAGTCGTTGAGTTCAATGGTTCAGCAGCATGGATTGCGCAAAATTGGGGTGGTGGGTTGCGTTTACGGCGGCTGGCGGAACTTAGCGAGCAAGCGACACTCCGCCATGCGGACCTGATTGTAACCATTTCCAAGCCACTTTTGTCTCAATTGCGTGAGAGAGGGCTTGATCCTGCAAGAATGATATATCAGTCAAACGGTGTTGATACGTCATTATTTGATTTAAACAGGTTTTCTAAATCGGAAATTGAAGCGTTTCGTTTGCACCTTGGTATACCCAAAGACGCGCTCGATTTCGGATTTATCGGCACGTTTGAGCGTTGGCATGGTACAGATGTATAAGCCAGTTCCATTGCGGATACATTGAATTTTCACGGCGAATGGGTCAAAGCAAAAAAGGTTCAGTTTCTAATCGCAGGTGCTGTAAGACGAATGCGAACTCGTCTCAGTTTACAAGCAGATAGGCCGATTTATGCAGTACAAAGTTGCTGCCATTCAATTAGTGCGCTCCACGTTTAGTTTTGTAATTGTCTCGCGAGATGTGGTGGCGTTTGAGGTTAAAGTGGTTGTGAGCTGATGCATGAATTGAGACGAGCTTTTGCAACATCATCGCCGCGTAAAGATTAATAGCAGCGTGACCGCAAGTGCATATGCAAGCGACTGAGCGACAGCCAATGCAACGCCAAGGTCTAAGTAATCGATATATAAATTAGCAATAGGCAGTAAAAGGAATAGCAGCATGCTTGAACGGACAATGTTGAGCCGCAGCAAGTTGTTGTTTGCTATGCAGTATGTACGCAAAATTTCAAAAGGCGTTAGGAAGATAATAAAACCGAACAATCCAATGTAGATTGGCGCAACGGGGGTCCATTCGTGCCCAATGAGCCATGGCACAAGATCATCGACGAGCAAGGAACTTATAATTGCGAAAGTCAGAATTGGAAGTGATATAAGTTTCAAAATATGATTTTTGGCAAATCTGCGATCCTTCGTCTCCTCAATTCGAGAAAACCAATTGAAAACAACGCGATTTATCACTGAACTGAGGAGAAGGTGAGGGATTTGTGCAAAAAGCTGTGCTTGGAAGAAGTATCCAGCGACCCTTGCGCCGCCGATGTATCCTGCAACCAAAATCGTACCCTGCGTGAAAATGCTTTGGAGAATATTATCCAACCAAATGCCCGATGCTTCTCGCGACATCTGCTTTAGCTCACGTAGTTGGGGGCAGACAATGGTTCTGACCGTAATGCCCTTGATCCAAATTTGGCCAAGTAGTCCCAGAACCGTCGTAATAAGCTCTCGAAGGACGAGGGCCATTATCCCCCAGCCTAAATATGCCGCCCCCACGCAAAGCGTATATCCGGAAATTTTTGCTATTGTTTCGACTACAGATAGAGATTTGTAGTGCATTGAGCGTTCGAAGAATGCTCGATTGGTTTCCGTCCAATGACGTAAGCCTAACATCATCAGTAAGAGTATTGAGATATATGTAATCTCATTTCCAAGCCAAAGGACGAAAAATGAAACTATAAAAATCAGACTTAATTCGATTAATGCGACAGTATAATAAAGATCTTTCCTTCGTTCGCTAAACTCGGCATCGGTTGCACTGATGATGAGTGTGCTGGTGCGGAATGAGAATATCGAGAATATTAGGCCTATTTTCGCCAGTAAAATGGCAAAGCCGCCAAAATCTTCAGGTGTAAGCAGTCGCAATAACAGCAAATTGCTGCCAAACCCGATTGCCGTCTGAATGATATTGGCCCCGGTAAGGTATAGCCCACCGGAAATTAAACTCTGCCAAAGGGGAATCTTCGTATTTGCAGTCAATAGTCTGTCCAATGTATCGTTAACGTTTAGGCCAAGCGTGACACCAAAGCACTTTGACATCTTAATATTTTTGAGAGCAAACCCAATCGTCCGTTAGTAAGTTCAAAATATGAACTCTAAATACTAGTCTCAGGACCTATTAATTTTTCCTTCAGGATTTTGCTTAATAGTGAATCTCCCCATTAATGAGGCGAATTCCATGAGCGACCTTTTCTGGCTTTCCCGTTCTGAGTTGCAGCCATTGAGTTCCACTTCCCACTGACCCACGGCGTCCCATGTGTTGACGACCAGCGTGTTGTTTCGAGAGATCATCCATGTCATTTGCAATGGTCTCCGCTGGCGTAATGCGCCGAAGGAATACGGGCCACACCTACTGCTCACGGAAGGGCACAGAGAGGCAACCCGATACGACCGACGCGCATACGTTCTTTTCAGCAATCTGCATCGCTGCTAAAATAAGATTCTATCTCATTTATTAAGCACTGAGCTTTAGTTCCAATTTTCGACAATTTTTAAAAATTCTAAATAGGACGATTTTTATTGCGTTTGATATCGGATCAAAATTCAGCATTTAGAAAAATAAATAGCAACCAACATATTTACGTGTCTTGTATCGTTGCCATTTGCCTAGCGAGTGCTTTTTGGGCCCCATTAGGATATGCACGTGCAACTACAGCAGTTGGATCTGTGTTGCTTTTCCTTATTGATTCGAAGCGTCCGCGAAATACTGCAATGATTTCTGCTGTTTTGCTGCTGAGTGTGTTCGGCGTCAGTTTTTTTTCAATTGTTCCTTCGAGTTTCAATTTGATTAACGACTTTTGCATTTTAATGTTTGATTACAATTGGCGAGACGCTGGCTTAACGTGGGCACCCATTAACATTCCGATTTACATTGGAAGTCTCGCAGAGCGGCTCATTTTAATTTTTAGCGCCTTTCTCATGTTGGGTCATTTTTTTACGCGCTTCATAAAAGAGCGCAATATTGCGAAAAGTAAGCCTCCACTAATACATGTGCCACTGATCCATCTTTTCGCAATGTCTGCCTCAATAACCACAGTGATGTTAATATTACATTTTGTTGCCCAAGGTTCTGAAATCATGGGTTTTGCGCGTACAATTTTATATCCTGTTACGATACTATTTGGTTTAATTATTTTCTGCCATTTATTAGATAAGAAAAATAATAAACTTATGGGCTATGCCACTATTTTTTACATTGTTGTCGTTTTTGCAATCATGTCTGAGGCAAGATTTTCTATTTTTATCATGATTTCTTTATTTTTACTTATATCTTACAAAAAAAGTGCAAGCTATTCGGCTTTATTAAAGCTTGGTTTTTTATCGATCGTTTTTGGTCTCATGATTGTCTT
>Ga0115564_10005589_pt1 | contig 9965 bp, 9 predicted proteins | sample COGITO_mtgs_1105_7_FD_88680 | JGI IMG/M metagenome (GOLD analysis project Ga0115564, IMG submission 88680) | Pelagic marine microbial communities from North Sea - COGITO_mtgs_110523 | ecosystem: Environmental > Aquatic > Marine > Epipelagic | place: Germany:Helgoland, sampling site Kabeltonne... | reverse complement strand
GTTCCACAGCACCCTCCAATAATATTAATTAAATTGTCTTTAAAATAGGCTTCAATAAAGGCGGTCATTTGTTTTGGAGTTTCGTCATATTCACCAAAAGCATTTGGCAACCCTGCATTGGGATGTGCCGAAGTATGAAATGTTGTTTCATTAGAAAGTCGTTGTAAATACGGTCGGAGTTGATCCGCTCCCAAAGCACAATTAAACCCAACACTCAATAGTGGGATGTGCGAAATTGAGGTTAAAAACGCTTCTACGGTTTGCCCTGAAAGCGTACGCCCAGAGGCATCGGTAATGGTTCCTGAAACCATGATTGGAATATCAATTGCGCGTTCTTCTTTTACTTCTTCAATCGCAAACAAGGCTGCCTTGGCATTTAAAGTATCGAATATCGTTTCTACTAAAAGTAAATCGACTCCACCATCTATTAATGCTTCGACTTGAAGTTTATACGCAATGCGTAATTCATCAAACGTAATGGCACGGTATTCAGGTTTATTGACGTCAGGCGATAAACTCGCTGTTTTGTTTGTTGGACCAATACTTCCCGCAACAAACCGAGGCTTGTGAGGTTCAGCTATTGTAAATTGATCTGCAACACCTTTGGCAATTTTGGCAGATTCATAATTCAGTTCATACACTAAGTTTTCCATGTCATAATCTGCCATGGCAATAGAGGTGCCCGAAAAGGTATTTGTTTCAACGATATCAGCACCGGCTTCAAAATATTTGTGATGAATTTCGGCAATAGCTTCTGGCTGCGTCAAACTCAACAAATCATTATTTCCTTTTAAGGGTGTAGGATAATCTTTAAAACGTTCGCCTCTATAATCTTCTTCAGAAAAATTATAATCTTGAAGCATGGTTCCCATAGCACCATCTAAAATTAAGATTCGTTTTTGTAATTCGTTATAAATGTTTGACATCCTAAATTGAGTATTTCTAATTGGTTATACTAATGCTTTTACAACGGCTTTTGGGGCTTCTTTTCGACTGCCATCGAATCCATCAATTCCACTTACGGTAGTATATTTTAAGACATAGCGTTTGCCAGGGTTGATGATTTTATAGGCGGCTTGACACATAAGAGTTGCTTCATGAAATCCACATAGAATTAGTTTTAATTTTCCTGGATAGGTGTTGACGTCTCCAATCGCAAAAATGCCTGGTATGTTTGTTTGATAGTCAAGTGTATCGACTTTAATGGCATTTTTTTCGATTTCTAACCCCCAATTAGCAATGGGACCTAATTTTGGAGACAGTCCAAATAGCGGGATAAAACAATCGGTTTCAATTAAGGTTTCTTCACCATTTTTGGTAACCTCCACATGCTCTATTTTATCTTCTCCACCAATTTTGGTTACAACCGCTGGGGTGATTAAATTTATTTTTCCTTGCGCTGTAAGTTCTTGTACTTTTTCTAAAGAATCCAAAGCTCCTCTAAATTCATTACGGCGGTGAATCAAAGTTACCTCTTTGGCAACGTCGGTTAAGAAGATACTCCAATCCAAGGCTGAATCGCCTCCTCCAGAAATCACCACACGCTTGTCACGATATACTTCAGGGTCTTTAATGAAATAATTAAGCCCTTTATTTTCATAAAAATCACGGTTGTCCAACTCTGGTTTTCTAGGTTCAAAAGAGCCTAAACCTCCTGCAATAGCAATAATTGGTGCGGCATGTTTGGTGCCTTTATTAGTGGTGACTATAAAACTCCCATCTTCAAGTTTTTCAATCGTATCCGCGCGCTCGCCGAGTGTAAAACCAGGCTCAAATTGCTTGCCTTGTTCCAGTAAATTTTCGGTAAGATCTCCTGCTAATATTTCAGGAAACCCTGGAATATCATAAATGGGTTTTTTGGGATAAAGTTCTGAACACTGTCCACCGGCTTGTGGAAGTGCGTCTATAATGTGACATCTCATTTTAAGTAATCCAGCTTCAAAAACGGTAAAAAGTCCTGTAGGTCCAGCACCAATTATTAAAATATCTGTTTGAATCATTCTCTATTATTTTTTACTAATTAATCCTTTTGTAAATTCATTAAGCGTTTGAACTTTTTGTTCAAAATCGCCTTTAATTGTTTTTCTAAATTCGTTTAAATTTTGAACTAAATCGTCCACGTTTTCTGGGACAACATCTTCAAAAAATTGACGCAATCTTTTTGCTGTTGTAGGCGATTGTCCATTGGTTGAAATGGCAATTTTTACATGCCCTTTAGTGACAATTCCCCCCATATAAAAATCACAATAGGGTGGATTATCTGCAACATTGACTAGAATATGTTGGGCTTTGCAATCGTTATAAACTTCCACATTAACGTCTGGAACATCGGTTGTTGCTATTACCAGATGTTTTCCTTTAAGAAATGAATTATTATAGGAGTCATAAATTAACTCAACATCAAAAGGTTTGGCTAAAGCAAGTGTCCCTTCTCTAAACATTGGAGAGACGATCGTTACTTTTGCATCTGGGCTCGATTTTAACAAAAAATGTAATTTTTCTTCTGCCACATTTCCACCTCCAACAATAAGCACATGAAGTGCCTTTGCTTTCAGAAATATTGGGTATAGGTTGTTTCTAGATTCCATTAGTTCTGAGATAAAGAGTAGGTTTGAACTTCTTTTGAGATAGAAGCTAGTTGAACTCGGTTAGAAACGACTTCTCCAATCACAATGATTGCTGGAGAGCTTAATTGTTTTTCAGCTACAACGGACTCGATTGTTTGAATTGTTCCAAAGCCTGATTTTTCACGATCTGTCGTTCCATTCTGTATGATGGCAACGGGGGTGGCTTCTTTTCCTGCTTGAGAAAAGACGTTTACAATTTGACTTAACTTTCCCATCCCCATTAATATAACAATGGTCGCAGTTGATTGTGCTGCGATCCGAATGTCGGAGGAAAGTTGGTGGGTTTTGGTAGTGCCTGTGATGACCCAAAAACTTTCAGAAACGTGGCGAATTGTTAAGGGGATTCCTTGACTGGCGGGCACTGCCAATGCAGAGGATATACCTGGTACTACTTCCGTTTGCAAGTTATGTTGTTGTGCAAATTCAATTTCTTCTGAACCCCGTCCAAACACAAAAGAGTCACCTCCCTTAAGTCGCACCACATGCCCATGACGCTGTGCTTTGGCAACGATCAAATCGTTGATTTGTTCTTGTTGATAGGAATAGCAACCCCGACGTTTTCCCACAAAAATCTTCTCAGAAATAGACGAGGCGTATTTCAAAAGCTCACTGTTTACGAGTGCGTCGTATAAAATAACATTGGCGGTACTGATGGATTTGATGGCTTTCAAAGTGATCAATTCTGGATCGCCAGGTCCTGCCCCTACAACCGTCAATTTTGGGCGTCGAGACACCCGTTCGATAGATTTAAGTGTCCAAATCATTTTTTCTAAATTCTTTTACGGTCGTTAAAAATGCGTTTGCTGTATTAATGTAATTCTTAGCTAATGACTCGGTAGGTTCATTTTTATTGATTTGATAAATAAGCTCTGCAAACGTAGATCCTAACGAGATTAGATTTGTGGAAACAAATACCTCATCAAATTGACTGATAATTGAGGCTTGTGTATTTGTTGAATGGCTTTTTGATAATAAAAGTGCTTTCGCAGAATTTACCATGGAACTGTACGCAAAATAGATGGCGTTGTTGTAGGCTTTTGATTCAAAATCGGCACGAGCATTGGAGATTTTTTCTTCACTTTCTAAAAAAAGTGTAGAAATTAAATCTATGACAACTCCTGCACATTCGCCAACTCCAATGGCTTTTTGATAGGGCTGCTTTGCCCCCCAATCGATATAATCTTCCGTCTTTAAATTTGTACTCTCTGAAAGCGGCTTCAATAGGTTGTAAAAATATTTTTCGCCCTGAATGGCATAATAGTCATAAAATGTTTTTTGATCCGAGTTCAGTTGATAGTCATCAAGGATCAATCGCAAGGCTTCTGGTCCTCGTTTGCTAGGAATTTTGATCACTTTATCTGCAAATCGACCGATTCCATTTCCTGAATTTCCACCGCCTAATAAGACTTGAAGTGCGGGAGCAACGAACTTATCTTTGGTTTTTATTGACATCCCTTGAAACCCAATATTGGCCATGTTGTGCTGTCCACAAGCATTCATACATCCACTAATTTTAATCACTAAATCTTTATTGTTTAGATATGTAGGATATTCTGTTTTAATGACTGTTTCTAGTTCTCGTGCAATTCCTGTACTGCTTGAAATCCCTAAATTACAGGTGTCTGTCCCAGGACATGCTGTGATGTCAACGGCTTTATTGTACCCTACTTCAGTAAATCCAAGTTTTTCTAATTCGGTATAAACAACGGGGATTAAATCTTCTCTGACAAAGGGAATGACTATGTTTTGACGTAAGGTCAAACGCAATTCACCTGCCGCATAGGTTTCGACCAAATCTGCCAATGCTCTTGCTTTGTCGGTATAAAAATCGCCGAGTAATACTTTAATTCCAATGGCTTTATAGCCAGTTTGTTTTTGTGAGATTACGTTGGTTGATTTCCATAATTCAAAAGTCTTTTTATCTTTAATATCAACTGTTGGAGCTTCAATTTTTACGGGTTTAGATATTGGAAAGTTTTCATGATTTACGGGAACACTTTGTTGCTCAATAGCTTTTTGTTCTGTTTCTATGAGTGCTTTAAATGCTTCCAAACCAATCGATTTTAGAAGAAATTTCATGCGAGCTTTTGAGCGGCTTTTACGTTCGCCATGACGGTCAAAAACTCGTAGAACCCCTTCCATTAAAGGAATGATTTTATCGGATGGCAAAAAGTTATAAAGGGTATCGGCATGACGTGGCTGAGATCCCAATCCGCCACCAATCATCACTTTAAACCCTCTCACGTTATTTTCGATTTTTGCAATAAAGCCCAAATCATGAATAAAAGACAGGCCCGTGTCTGAATCGGAAGATGAAAAAGAGACTTTGAATTTTCGACCCATTTCTTGACAAATTGGATTTCTCAAAAAGAATTTAAAAAGTGCATCGGCATAAGGCGACACATCAAAAGGTTCATCAACATCAAAACCCGCTGTTTCGGAAGCGGTGACATTTCTAACGGTATTTCCGCAAGCTTCTCTTAAGGTGACCTCATCGCGTTCTAATTCTGCCCACAGTTCAGGGGTACGGTTCAAATCGACATAATGAATTTGAAGGTCTTGACGGGTTGTAATATGAAGACGTCCACGAGAATATTCGTCGGAGACTTCCGAGATACGACGCAATTGATGACTCGATAGTTTCCCATACGGAATTTTTATGCGAATCATTTGAACGCCTTGTTGGCGTTGTCCATAGACGCCTCTCGCAAGACGTAGGCTTCTGAATTTTTCTTCATCAATTTTTCCATCTTTAAATTGCTCAATTTTTTGAGCCAATTCAATGATATCTTTTTCGACAATTGGGTTTTCTATTTCAGTTCTAAAACTTTGCATTATTTTTTCTTATTGAATGAATCCTGCACCAGCAGTGGTATTTGTTTGGGGGTCAATGATGATAAAAGATCCATTGGTTCTATGATTTTTAAAGGCATCATAGAAAATAGGCTTGTTGAGTTTAAAAGAGACAAGTGCGATATCGTTTAAATCTAACTGCTCAACGTCTTCAGTAACTCCTGAAAAATCTGTTTTAATGGTATGGTGAATACGATCTACTTTTGCCAACACTTTATTGACTCCGTGTTGAATGACATATTTGTTGCCTACATTTAAAGTTTCCTGATCCATCCATGCTATTTTTGCGGTGAATTGTTTGTCAACCACTGGAGGGTTATCGGGTTTTGTAATCATATCGCCTCTACTGATGTTTATATCATCTTCTAAAGTGATTGTAACAGAGGATCTTCTTGAAGCTGTTTGTACTTCTTGATCGTAAAAGTAGATGGATTGGATTTTGGTTTTAATTTTAGAAGGCAGTGCCAAAACTGTATCGCCAATACTGAGTTCTCCGCCGTACACTTTTCCTGCATAGCCTCTAAAGTCATGAAATTCTTCTGTTTTTGGACGGATGACAGACTGTACTGGAAACCTTGGCGTTCCTACATTATAAATGTCTTTAAAGTCTAGGGCTTCTAAGTGTTCCAGAAGCGTTTCGCCTTTGTACCAATTCATTGTTTCTGAGTTATGAACGATGTTATCGCCTTTTAATGCACTCACTGGAATGAACGTAATGCGTTGATCTTGATAATCGCGCTCTTTTAATAATTGCTCAAAATCTGATTTTATGGTGTTATACGTATCTTCAGAAAAATTCACTAAATCCATTTTATTAATTGAGACAATAATTTCCTTTACACGCAATAAATTATTGATAAAAAAGTGGCGTTTGGTTTGCTCAATCACTCCTTTTCTGGCGTCTATAAGAATGATGGCTGCTTGAGATGTGGATGCACCCGTAATCATGTTTCTTGTGTATTCTACATGCCCTGGGGTATCCGCTATAATATAACTTTTATTAGTGGTTGAAAAATAGATGTGAGCCACATCGATTGTTATGCCTTGTTCTCTTTCGGCCACAAGACCGTCAGTGGCAAGGGAAAAATCTAAGTAGTCATATCCTTTTTGTTTACTTGTTTTTTCGATGGCTTCAATTTTATCACTTGTCAGCGATTTTGTGTCATAGAGCAATCTTCCTATAAGCGTACTTTTACCGTCATCGACACTTCCTGCTGTTGCTATTTTTAGAACTTCCATATACTTTTTATAAACTCTTAATGGGTATAATTTTTTGGTTACTTATTTTTTGATATGCGGTTAAAAATAACCTTGTTGTTTTCGTTTTTCCATGGCTGCTTCAGAGCGTTTGTCATCAATTCTGGCGCCCCGTTCTGAGATACTAGAGTCTCTAATTTCTTGAACTACTGATGAAATATCGCTTGCAGAGGATAGCACAGCCGCTGTACAACTCATGTCTCCCACGGTTCTGAATCGGATGAGGCGTTCTTCAACAACTTCATCTTCATCTCTAAAAACAATGGCATCGTCATTGGTCCAAATCATGCCGTCTCTTATAAATGTTTTCCGAAGGTGTGCAAAGTAGATGGATGGAATTTCGATTTTTTCGCGTTCAATATAGGACCAAACGTCGAGTTCTGTCCAATTTGAGATTGGAAAGACCCGTACATTTTGACCTAATTCGATTTGCCCATTGAGCATATCAAACAGTTCTGGGCGTTGATTTTTTTCGTCCCATTGTCCAAAATCATCTCGAATAGAAAAAACGCGTTCTTTCGCTCTGGCTTTTTCTTCATCGCGTCTGGCACCTCCAATACACGCATCAAATTTAAATTCTTCAATCGCATCTAGCAAAGTGGTGGTTTGCAAAACATTCCGACTGGAATAGCGTCCCGATTCTTCTTTTACTTTGCCTTGATCGATAGCATCTTGTACATTTCTTACAATCAATTCCAACCCTAATTCTTCAGTTAATCGATCTCTGAATTCAATGGTTTCTGGGAAGTTGTGACCTGTATCAATATGAAGCAAAGGAAAGGGGATTTTAGACGGATAAAATGCTTTTTGAGCTAATCTTACTAAGGTGATGGAATGTTTTCCTCCAGAAAATAATAACACAGGATTTTCAAACTGTGCAACCACTTCCCTAAAGATATAGATGGCTTCATTTTCGAGCGGATTAATATGGGATGTATCTTTCATTTTATTGTTTTTAATTATGTAAACCACATTCTCTATTATCTAATTGTTTGGTTGGATCAAAGTAATTGAACTCATTTGGCAAGTCATGATTTTTTAGGTATTGGTCCAATTCTTTATCGGAAAAGTGATAAAATGGACTGACTTTTAATATGCCATCGGCACTGCGAGATACGACTCCTATGCTGTTCCTAAAAGCTGTTTGTCCTTTTCTAAGATTGGTAAACCACACATCGGGTTTGTGTGCTGCCATTGCGCGTTTAAAAGGTTCTAGTTTTACTTGTTCCGTAAATAATTGATGTTTTGGATCTTCTACTTGTGGGATTCCCAACACCACATCGCGATGTGCTGCTGTTTGTTTTGGAATATATAACTGAATGTTTAAGTTTAATGCATCCGTTAATTCTTCGGTGTGCTTATAGGTACTAGATGTATTGTAGCCCGTATCGCACCAAATGACTTTTATTGAGGGACTTCGCTGTGTAACGAGGTGTAAAATCGCTGACTCATAGGGTCTAAAATTTGTGGTTACTACCGGTGATTGCGCATTGTTAAGTGCCCATTCTACAATCTCAGTAGGTGTTTTGGTAGCGAGTTCTTTATTTATTTTTTCTATATCCATAATCTATTATTGACGTCCCCATTTTATTTTAGCCCAAGCTCTTTCGTGAAAGAAATAAAGCAGCATTTTGGTGACTAATTCTATAAATCCTATGGAGAATGCTAGGCTTAATGCTCCTGTAATTGCCCAAGAAATTAGGATGGTATCAAGCGTTCCTATGATTCTCCAACTTATGGTTTTTAGGAGGCTTCTTTTTACATTATCTGCAACTCCTTGAGATTGGTTTTTTAGAGTTGATTTGGGTCTGAAAATTTTATTTAAAATCACTTTGTACTGTTTTATCTATTTACTAATCAGTGGCACTGATTAACCTAATGCTTGATTTAAATCGTTTATAATATCCTTGTGATGTTCCAGTCCTACAGAAACTCTAATGAGTCCGTTTGTAATACTTGCTTCCAATCGATCCTCTTCAGACAATTTACTGTGTGTTGTTGAGGACGGATGCGTAACAATTGTTCTAGAATCTCCTAAGTTAGCCGAGAGCGAACAGAGTTTGATTTTATTCAAAAAGGTTTGTCCTGCTCTTATGCCTCCTTTAATTTCAAAGGAAACAACATTGCCTCCTTTTCGCATTTGTTTTTTAGCAATTTCATACTGTGGATGCGATTTTAAAAATGGGTATTTTACAACACTCACTTTGGGGTGTTTTTCTAAAAATTTAGCCACTTTTAATGCATTCTTACAATGGCGATCGACACGGACTCCTAAAGTCTCTAAGCTCTTCGAAAGTACCCACGCATTAAAAGGAGAGAGTGCCGGTCCTGTATTTCGTGAAAACAAATAAATTTGATGTATCAATTCGGCATTTCCTACGGTAACACCTCCTAAAACCCTTCCTTGGCCGTCCATTAATTTAGTGGCGGAATGGATGACCAAATCTGCACCGAATTTGATAGGGTTTTGTAGGTAAGGCGATGCAAAGCAGTTATCGACTATAAGTATTAAATTGTGTTTTTTAGCGATGTTGCCTAAAGCTTCTAAATCCAAAATATCGACTGCAGGATTTGTAGGACTTTCGGCATAAATAACTTTCGTATTGGGTTGAATCAGACTTTCGAGAGTCTCTAACTGATCTACTTTAAAATAAGAGGTTTCAATATTCCATTTTGGAAAAAATTTGGTAAACAATGCATGTGTAGAACCAAAAACAGATTGGCAAGACACAATATGATCTCCTGAATTTAATAAAGCGGCAAAGGTTGAAAACACAGCTGCCATTCCAGAAGCAAAGGCAAACCCTGCTTCGGCACCTTCCATCGTCACAACTTTATCAATAAACTCTGTGGTGTTTGGGTTTGAAAACCGACTGTACAGGTTTTGATCGTTTTCTTCAGCAAAGGATGCGCGCATATGTTCTGCATCCTCAAAAACAAAACTGGATGTTAAAAACAAAGGAGATGAATGTTCGCCGTAGGGGGTGCGACTTAGCTGTTGGCGTATGGCATTAGTTTCAAATTTTTTGTGACTCATTTGTATTTGTAATAAATTTGGGATTGATTAAGAAATCCTCAAAACACTTCTTGAGGTTTAAAAATAGTTTCTAATATGGCTTCAAGTTGATCGTATTCAATTAAAAAGGCATCATGACCATGAATCGATTGAATTTCTGATATTGAAACCGTGTCTTTGTGGGGCTTTAAATCTACATAGGTATCCCAATT
>Ga0115564_10005588_pt1 | contig 9965 bp, 9 predicted proteins | sample COGITO_mtgs_1105_7_FD_88680 | JGI IMG/M metagenome (GOLD analysis project Ga0115564, IMG submission 88680) | Pelagic marine microbial communities from North Sea - COGITO_mtgs_110523 | ecosystem: Environmental > Aquatic > Marine > Epipelagic | place: Germany:Helgoland, sampling site Kabeltonne... | reverse complement strand
TGGTTCTTTGCGCTAACTGTCATAGATTGGAGCACATTAGGATGAAGAATGAGAAAAGTGATATTGGACATCGAGACGGACGGCCTGAAACCGAAGAAGGTTTGGGTAGTGGTGACCAAGGATGTGGATACCAAAGAAGTTTCGATTTTGAAGAACCCGACACATGAGACCCTCAAAGAGTTCTTGGGCGGTGTTACACACATTGTCGGGCACAACATTATTGCCTTCGATGTACCTGTACTCGACAGACTCTTGGGATTTGATAGTGCCTCTGTACGACTTACAGACACTCTGGTTCTCTCGAGACTATGCAACCCTTCTTTGGAAGGTGGACACAGCCTCAGAGAATGGGGAATACGACTGAAGCTCCACAAGGGCGACTATGATGATTGGTCCTGCTTGACAGATGAGATGGTTGACTATTGTGTGCAAGACGTAGAAGTTACACACGCAGTGCTAAACCACTTAACAAGAAAGCTGCAACCCTTCGGTGACGAGAGTATTGACCTTGAGCATGATGTGCAGAAGGTCATTGCAAAACAGATGGACAACGGCTGGTTGCTTGACCAACGTCAGGCCATGGAACTACTAGGAACACTATATGAGAAAAAGTTTGAACTTGAAACTACCGTACGGGATACCTTCAAACCGTTACCTGTTTTTGTCAAAGAGATCACTCCTAAGTACAAAAAAGATGGCACTATGTCTCAAGTGGGTCTTAAGTTTCTTGGGGACAGTGGTGATCTCATCTGCGGTGCTTTTAGTCGCATTGATTACCCTGACTTCAATCTAGGATCGAGACAGCAAATCGGTAAGTATCTCCAATGGTTCGGATGGAAACCTAAGGACTTTACTGAGACTGGACAGCCGATTGTGGATGAGAAGGTACTGAGCAACGTGAAGGACATACCAGAGGCCCAGCTGATTGGCGAGTACCTCTTGGTCCAGAAGCGTATTGCACAGGTGGAATCATGGGTAGATGCCGTAGAGGACGATGGGCGTGTACATGGTTATGTTAATGCTATCGGTGCAGTCACAGGACGTATGACGCACAGTAGCCCTAACATGGCTCAGGTGCCTGCTGGTTATAGCCCTTACGGCGAAGAGTGTCGATCATGTTGGATTGTGCCTAAAGGTTACAAGCTTGTCGGCTGTGATGCCGCAGGTCTTGAGTTACGTATGTTGGCCCACTACATGGACGATGTTGAATACACAAAGGAAATTTTACATGGTGACATTCACACAGCGAACCAAACAGCTGCGGGACTTACTACAAGAGATCAAGCTAAGACTTTCATATACGCATTTCTTTATGGCGCCGGAGACGCAAAAATTGGTACTATCACCGGAGGATCAGCTAGAGATGGTAAGAGACTTAAGGAGAAATTTCTTACAAACACACCAGCTCTTGCAGCACTACGAGACAGAGTTGGAACAGCTGCTAACCGAGGTTATCTCACAGGGTTGGACGGGAGAAAACTCTGGATCAGGTCACCCCACGCCGCCTTAAACACTTTGTTGCAGTCTGCTGGTGCAATTGTAATGAAAAAGGCATTGACAATCCTAGCAGAGTATGCTAAGATATATAACATACAGTATAAATTCGTTGGCAATATCCACGATGAGATACAGGCAGAAGTCCGAGAAGATCAAGCAAAGACGTTCGGATGGCTCGCTGTAGAGTGTATAAAAGCGGCAGGCGTAAAGCTTAACTTAAGATGTCCTTTGGACGGTGACTTTAAAATTGGAGAATCATGGGCACAGACACACTAATCAAAGATATTTATGACTTACTTGAAAACAAGAAAGTCTCTAAAGATGTCAACATAGACTTTTTAATCCACGAGTTTGGAGAGTCTATGAAGAAGATCATGAAGCGTCAGCTAAGTGATTGGAAACCGGACCGTAGGACCATTAGACTCTCTAATGTGGGCAAGACCCCTCTGTACCTTTGGAACCTCATGAGGGGGACAGAGTCAGAGAAGATGACGCCCAACACGCTACTGAAGTTCATGTATGGACACATCATCGAAGAGATGCTGCTGTTCCTTGTGAAGGCTTCAGGGCACAAAGTGACCGATGAGCAGAAACGCTGCGAGGTCGCTGGTGTCATTGGACACATGGATGGACGTATTGATGGTACTTTGATGGACGTTAAGAGTACAAGCTCTTATAGTTTTAAGAAGTTCAAAGATGGTTCACTGGTGGACAACGATGCCTTTGGATACATAGACCAACTTAAGGCCTATGCAAAGTCCGAAGGGGACACAAAGATCGCTTGGCTTGCTATGGATAAGCAGAACGGTCACCTGACTTGGCTAGAATATGACCTCGAAACAACTGATCATCCTAAACTGAAGGAAGACATTGAAGAGAAAATCGTAAATCTAAAAAAGGCGGTGGAATCGGATACTGCGCCAGACTTGTGTTACGATTCTGTAGAGGACGGGAAGTCTGGGAACGAAAAGCTTTCTATGGAATGCTCCTACTGTCAATACAAAAAGTCCTGTTGGCCCGAGCTAAGAACTTTCTTGTACTACAATGGACCAAAGCATTTGGTAAAGGTAGTTAACGAACCTAAAGTACAGGAGATCACACGATGACCAGAGCACTTTTAAACAAGCTAGTTATCTATAAACAGAGCAATGGTCATATGACCTTTAGAGAAGCAGTCTACGATGATGAAGGCACCTTAACACTCATGGGGTCAACCCCGGCCTTCCCAAGGGGTCTAAGTCTTGATGATCTCGAGGCTGATCTAGATGAGTTTACAGCAGCTCTTGACAGGACTGTGATCAATGAAGACGATCTTGATGTAGATGACGATTTTGATCTGGAGGACTTTGAGGTAGACGAAGGGTTACCAAACTGATGTTTACTATAGAAGAACTAAAGGAGAAAATCGTTGAGAACTACGATCCAGACCTTCTAGTGGACGTACTTGAGGTAACCACAGAAGAGCTGGTCGAAGCGCTCAGCGATCAGATTCAAGAAATGGCAGAATTCTTTGAAAAGGAGTTTCAAGAAGATGCCGAAGACTTATAAAGTAATTGGAGATTTTTATTTATCTGATGGCGTGTGGATTACTGAGGATATAGGCACTGGTTTTAAAAGTATACGCAAAGCTGACTACTTTGTTGTAATGAGTGCTCTTGTAGAATATCAAAACGTTCGCATTGTTGAAGAAAAAGAAAATGAAGAAGATTAATCTGAAATGGAAAAACGGTACAGGGATAACGAACTACGTTTCACGTATTGAGGACTTCCTAGGTTTTATTTATTTAATTGAATTAGAGAATGGAGAATACTATGTCGGTAGAAAACAATTTTGGGCTAAAAGAGGCAATGGATGGATTGAAAACGATTGGAGAGAGTACTGTAGCAGCAGTAAAACAATACAGCGATCTCCAGACCAAATCGTTAGAAAAACTATACTCGCTATCTTCAAGTCAAAGTCAGCCATTAGATTTGCAGAAGCGTATGGAATCATCAATTCAGGAGCTTATCTCGACTCAGACAAAGGTCTTAACTGGAGCTTTGAAGGGTCTAGAGGAACAATCAAAATGGATGAAGAAGACACTGAACAGCTCCGACGCTTAATGAGCTGGTGCTTACGTTGGAAAAAGAAACAAGAGAAAGAACAAACAGAAGAATGAATACATACGAAACATTTATCGCCAAGAGCCGCTACAGCCGATTCCTAGATGACAAGCAACGTCGTGAGCACTGGCCCGAGACCGTAGACCGCTACATGTCGTTTATCGACAAGCAGCTGTCCTCCAAGCAGAACTACATCATGCCTGAGGACCTGTATGACGAACTGCACAGTGCCATCTTGAACCGTGAAGTTATGCCTTCTATGAGGGCTGTAATGACCGCTGGTGAGGCTTTAGACCGAGACAATACAGCAGGCTACAACTGTAGCTACCTGCCCGTGGATGACGTTAAGTCCTTCGACGAGGCCATGTACATCCTCCTGTGTGGTACTGGTGTAGGCTTTAGTGTCGAAAGCAAGTACATAAACAAACTACCTGAGGTTCCAGCACTGTTGTTTAATAGCCACACTAATATCGTGGTTCGTGATAGTAAAGCTGGTTGGGCCAAGAGCCTGCGTCAGCTGATTGCTCTGCTGTACTCTGGCGAGATTGCCACATGGGATGTGTCCAAGGTCCGTCCAGCAGGTGCTCGACTGAAGACCTTTGGTGGTCGTGCGTCAGGCCCACAGCCTTTGGTTGATCTGTTTAACTTTGTCGTTGGTAAGTTCAAAGGTGCCGCAGGCCGTAAGCTGACCAGCCTTGAGTGCCATGACATCATGTGTAAGGTCGGTGAGGTAGTTGTTGTGGGTGGTGTACGCCGTTCTGCCATGATCAGCCTGTCTGACCTGACTGATGACCGTATGCGTCATGCTAAAGCAGGTAGCTGGTGGGAACGTGATGGTCAACGTGCTCTGGCAAACAATAGCGCAAGCTACAACGAGAAGCCTACTGTGGGCGAGTTTATGACCGAATGGTTGTCTTTGTATCAGTCACACAGTGGTGAGCGTGGTATCTTCTCTAGAGCTGCCGCTAAGTACACTGTGGAGAAGCTGGGACGTAGAGATTCTAGCTATGAGTTTGGTACTAACCCCTGCTCTGAGATCATTCTGCGTCCATATCAGTTCTGTAACCTGACAGAGGTTGTGGCACGAGATACAGACACAGAGGCTACCCTGTCACGTAAGGTGGAACTAGCGACGATCCTAGGGACATTCCAAGCTACTATGACCGACTTCCCATACCTGCGTAATATCTGGAAGAAGAACACCGAAGAAGAGCGCCTGTTGGGTGTGTCGATTACTGGTATCTTGGACTGCCCTCTGTTGAACAATGTCGATGACGAAGGCCTAGAGGAGCGCCTAGGGGCCATGCGTATGTTAGCCGTGACCACCAACAAGGAGTTTGCTAGTGCTTTATCTATCCCTGCGTCTGCTTCTATCACATGCGTTAAGCCTAGTGGTACTGTTAGTCAGCTGGTCGATAGTGCCAGTGGTATTCATGCTCGCCATAGTCAGTATTATATTCGACGAGTGCGTAATGATAATAAAGACCCAATTACAACGTTTCTCAAGGAAAAAGGAATCCCCAACGAAGCGGATGTAATGAAGCCTAACGACACAACGATCTTTAGCTTTCCTATGAAGGCACCAGAGGGTTGTGTGCTACGTGACGATCTAGACAGCTTTACGCACCTGCGCCTGTGGTTGGCCTATCAGCGTCACTGGTGTGAGCATAAGCCCTCTGTGACGGTCTACGTTAAGGAAGAGGACTGGCCTGCTGTGGGTGCTTGGGTGTGGAAACACTTTGATGAAATCAGTGGCATTAGCTTCTTGCCATGGGACGGCGGTAGTTACCGTCAGGCCCCATACGAGGAGATCAATGAAGAGACCTACAACCTATTGCTGACTGGTATGCCTCCTGAGGTCAACTGGGATGACTTCATTGAGATGGATGACAATGTAGAGGGAGCACAGACCCTAGCGTGTACCGCAGGAGCCTGTGAGATCTAGGTAGCTTAGATAAACTAAAGGGGCCTTGGATAATCCTTGGCCCCTTTTTTTATTCTTCTTCTTGTGGTCTAACGTATGTGTTGAATAAACCGCTGGCCTGTCTAGCTGTACCGAGAGAGCTTGGCGCTGCTCCTTTGATACCTTCAATAATACCAATAGCGGTTCCTTTACTGGCATCTCCACCCATCATGCCAAAGTTATCAGCAACAAAGCCCATCCTTTCTTTGCTTTCCTTCGGCAACAGTTTCTGCATTGCAATGTTCTTCTTGAAGGGCATTGAGACCATCATTTGGCTGTTTGGGAGAATAGGTTTGGTAAAGTCTTCAAAGTAATTGTGCTCATCAGAAATAACCAACGTGACGTTCCAATCTTTGTCTACCTTATAGATACCATTAACACCGCCTTCTGTAATAGAAGTGCCTGCGAAGCCGTCTTTAATCCAAACACCACCAGAGGCTTTCATCTCAGGGGTCATTTGTTCTTCTGGGATAATATTAAAATGTTTACGCTTTAACTCGCCGCCTCTGCCTTTTGTCTTTAACATGTGCATAGCGCTTGCTGTAAGAGAACCCTCTACACTTTCAGCGTCAGCGTATTTTTCTAAATGTTTCCGAAGGTCTGCGTCTGATTCAAACTTATATTTCCCTTTTGGATCATCAATCAAATCATCAAAAGATTTAGTCAGTGTTTTATAAACAGGAGAAGACCAAAGGTCCCTAGAGTGATTTCCTGAGAGCTTTGCAGAACCTTTAAGAATAATATTAGCATCAGAATCCATAGCGGAACCCCAAGTCTTTCTAATATGAGACTCAAAAGCATTTAAATCTGCATCTGGTATTCTTGCTTGATCAAGAGGTTTAACCATCTCACGATAGACACCGGGTTTAGCCGTGGTAGACTCAGCCAAAACACCAAAGTTTCCTATGGCCTGCATTTGTGGGGATACTTCACCTGTCTTACCAGACTGCTTGATAATGTGTCTGTTATACATGCCCTGAGCCATTAGCTTTTTTAAAGCACTTTCATCTACTTGTTTACTATCCCCAATGTTAAGCTTATCAGCCGCTTTCTTTAACAAAGGGCCAATCCCCTGCTCTTCGTATAAAGCCCTTGCCTTTGGATTAAAATAGTAAGTGACAGCGTTTGTAGCGCTTTGAGAAGCCCACTTACCAAAACCCATTACACGCCCCAGACCGTCAGATAAATTTTTCTTTTGTTCAGCTTTAAGAGGCGCACCTGATTTTTCAACAAGACTCACAGCTCCATCTATTAGTTTCTGTTCAGGCATTGAGACACTTAACGTCGAAGAGCCATATTTACCGGGAATAAGGTTAGATGCTGCCGTCATTCCACCACCACGTAAGGCAGGGTTAACTCCGGGGATTGGACTTGCTGCGCCAAACATGTTACTTATGTCTACAGGATCTCCTCCCATTCTTTGGACTTCTGGGGGTAAAGCTTTGTAATGGTCACTAGCCATCTTAACACCTTGTTGGACAGGTTCAGAGTTTAGCACCGCATTACCCATACGTTTTACCCCTGAAACTAAAGGATCAGTAACAGCGTCCGGGGTAAGAAAGTCTCCCACAGCACCTACAGTAGACAACGCAGCGCTACCGAGGGAACCAAGAACGTCGCCTACCATGCTACCTGCTTGACCATAGAGAGCACTACCAGCTTCTTGTGCTCTTTCAACAGTGCCTAAGAAATCATTAGGGTACGCTTTATCTATAGTGTTAAACCTCTTTGAGAGTTCATTTACGTTTCTTGTAAGGTAATCAGGGCCTGTTGATTCTACCTGATCTAGGTCAAACTCATCAAAACCACCGATCAACCCGTAGTCAAAAGGATTCTCTAGTCCTGTTCTAGCCCGTGTAGCCATTACTGCGCCCCTTCCATGCTTGATTGTCTCTGGTACTCCTTCATAACCTCTGCGGCTGTGATACTGCCTTCACGAGGAGCACGTTTCTTAAAGACTTCTCCTATCCTACGGACAATGTCAGGACGTTTGGTAGCAAGCATCTCAAGTGTCTTAAGTCCTGTCTTAGAGTACAAAGCAGCAACAGCTGGAACAGATGCAATAGCAACATAAGGGTTAGTAGCGGCACCGTAGATACCTGCGGCCTGAGCAACCACACGGCCTCCCATGATTGACTGCCCCTCAGGACCCAATGTGTCTACAGCGGCATCACTGATCTGCTGCCCTCTGGCCTGTCCTGCTGCAAAGGAGCGCTTACGTCGAGATTGATCCCGCTGGCGCACAGCTGACTGATAGTTCTTAGGTGTAAACACACCGTTAGTAGCGTTACCTGCGGCAGCCGCTGTCTCAACCACAGTAAGGTCACCATACGCCGCATTGATACGCTTTAGTTCCTGAGCATACTTAGGATTCTGTGAGCTTAGTTCATCACGCCAGATTTTCAAAGCATCTTGTAGGGAGTCTGCTATGTCTAGATCGCTAGTTGCTGTACTCTTTCTATAACGTGATATTCTCTCGTTAAGGGCAGCTTCAATCTTTTTAAACAGGGTACCATCAACAGTCCCTCTTATGCTATCATCTACAGGAACCTGAGAATAGATCACCTTGTTTAGTTCATCATTTAGTTTCTGCTTATCTGCTGCTCCTGTGAGCCTTGACTTAGAGATAACATCACCAATACGACCAGATAAACCTTTGTCGTACGTCATTGAAACATTTTCAAGGACTTTATCATACTTATTGCCTACAACACGTTGTACATGCGCAACAGCATCACGACCAATCACATCTTCTGGTAGCTTCTCTTGTACTTTGCGGAGTGTGTTGTTAAGGATACCTTTGTTAAACTGGAAGAGTTGTCGCTCTCTAGCGTTGCTAATAAAAGAACCAACTAAAGGCAAGTTCTGAGCAAAGTCCTCTATGTTCTTTCCCTGCCGACCCATCATTTGACCGGGAGTCATTGGGACGTTCAAAGATCGCATGGTCTTTTCTGCCTGAGAGACCAAGGGGGATAATACTCGACCAGCGCCTGTAGCTACAAGAGTACCCGCAGGCCCTAGAACAGCTCCGGTTCCAGCCTGCATAGCCTTCTGTTCACCAAAGGATTCCTCAGAGGTGTCTGTAACTGGTTGCATTGCTCCTGCAAATGCTCCTGTGGCTGCTGCTTGGGCCGCAGGGGCCTTACTAAACAGTTGGGCACCCCGCATACCAGCAGCCAAGTTAGCTGGATTAACAATATTACCTGCCATCCGTTGGGCATCAAAGCCCTCACGTCCTTGGGCTGCTCTAGCTGCTTGGTATTGTTGTTCCTCTTGTTGAGCCATCTGGTCAACCCTAGCTACCTCTGAGCCAAAGAACTTACTGACCACGTTAGGGTAATTACCACCCATAGACGTAAGCATCTCAAGACCCCTAGGGAGCATTTGAGCACCAGCGGTAATTGGGTCCTTAAGACCCATAGCGTAGCCTGAGGTGATAGCGTCCTCATCTGGGGCCGTAGGAGCCGCCTGAGGAGCACTACCGCCATCAATGTTTACAACCTGCTTACCAAACTGTTGTGTAGCTTTTTGTTCAACCTGATCAGGCGTTACATTCTCTGGTACATTCTCGTACACATGAGAAGAACCGTCGTTGAACGTGACTGTGACTCTTCTTGCCATGTTTACTGCTCCCAGTTAGAAGTAGTAAATGACCCAAAAGTTATTGGGTTCATTTCACGGTCTTGGGCTTTTTCAAAATTCTTAAAATAACCCTCTGACAGTTTTTTGTTGTATTTATCTATAGCACGTTGGGCAATACGTTCCCGTATTTCAGTCATCTCAATCAAGGTCGCATTGCTCATGCTAATAGTACCTGTAAAGACAGCCCGTAAGAACTCTCGTTCAGCTGGAGTATCCAAACCACGGGCACCAATACCTAACGCAGAGATCATTGGGAAGACCTCAGAACCTAAGAAAGCATCCAAAAGTTCGGTATTTTTTACTTTATCTATAGAACCTTTGTCTTTCAAGAGCTTGGCTTTTACACGCTCAAAGTTTAATAGAATCTCAGCACCAACACCTGTAATTGGGCCGTTCTTTTCTTTTCGTAGAACAGCTAGCGTGTCTTGAATCTTAGGCATACTCTCTGCCGCTGTTTCAGCAAGAGTAACAATACCTACGTCTCTCTTAGCTACTTCAGCGCCAACAACCTCTGCATACTTATTTGGGCCTTTTTGGTCTACGTTGACTGATACCCTAGGGGCTGTTTGTGCTGCCTGTCCCAGAACCACTTCTTTTACAAGAGTACCTGTCTCTTTATCAACAAGTCGCATAACTCTTTCGCCATCAAAGGTTTGGTAGGAAAGGTCATAGTTATTTTTCTTAGCTTCAAAAAGAGTCTTACCCCATTCTTTGAAAAGATCGTCATCTCCTGCAACCAAAGGCACAACCTCCTCAGGCA
>Ga0115564_10005578_pt1 | contig 9976 bp, 7 predicted proteins | sample COGITO_mtgs_1105_7_FD_88680 | JGI IMG/M metagenome (GOLD analysis project Ga0115564, IMG submission 88680) | Pelagic marine microbial communities from North Sea - COGITO_mtgs_110523 | ecosystem: Environmental > Aquatic > Marine > Epipelagic | place: Germany:Helgoland, sampling site Kabeltonne... | reverse complement strand
TGAGATAATCGCCAATCGGGGTCTGGCTAGAGAAGTTATCCTTCCTATCAAATCCAGCAATAGCCTGTAATACAATCGCCGCGTCTTCGACACGTCGAGTCAATGGTCCGATGTGATCAAGTGTGTAGGCCAAAGGGAAGGCACCATGGGTGCTGACTCGGCCGAAGGTTGGCTTTATGCCAACAACGCCGTTGACAGCGGCGGGAAATCGTATGCTGCCGCCCGTGTCCGTGCCTAGCGTGGCAAATGCGAGGCCAGCCGCTGTGGCCACTCCTGAGCCGCTAGATGACACACCGGCCCATAAATTTTCTCCCCAAGGGTTTTTTGGCACCGGTAAGTCCGGGTGGTAACCCGAAAGCGCAAACTCGGTCATGTTTAGTTTGCCGAGAATCACAGCCCCTGCTTGTTTCAGTTTCTGCACTACGGTGGCATCTTCATGGGGTACCCAGTTGCGCTGAACAATGGAGCCACAAGCTGTGGTGACCCCCCTTGTTTGGAATAAGTCTTTTATCGCAATGGGCATACCGTGCAATGGTCCAAGGTATTTGCCGGCGGTAATTGCATGCTCAGCCGCTGTTGCTTGTTCCATCGCCTGGGTTTCGCAGACTAACGAGTAGGCGTGATAGTTTGGATTCATCGCGCTGATTCTCTGCAACATGAACTTGGTCAATTCAACGGGAGAAATGGCCTTGGTTTCAATTTGCCGCGCGACCGAGGCGAGGGGTTCCAATTCAATGTTCATTGAATGCAGCCCTAAACAGGGAGGTCAGCCAGTAATTGCTTACCAAAGCCCACGTCATAAGGCGTGAACGCGCGCGCGATCAGCTTTACATGGCTGAATTTCCAGCCATCTGCCGTGCGCTGGTATTGATCCTGGTATTGAGCGCAATACCAATAACAGGCATCCGTCCCCTTCATAGCCATGGGTTGATCCAAGTACCAATGTCCGGTGGCTGTATCGCCATCAATTGCAATAATTGGATTGCTGATGCCATGCACAGCAAAGCCTACAAGGCTAGAGGCATTCTCAAAAAATGTAACGATACCTTCACGGGTTTTGGCATACCCCATCATGCCGCCATCCCAGATCGCATCGTCGGTAAACAACTGCGCCAGCGCATCTGTGTCGTAGTTGTCATCACAAGCTACTGCGTAACGCGCTTTGAGTTGTTTGATTTCTTCGATATCGGCTAACCACAGCACTTTCTTTATTATCTCTTGATCACTAAGCGACATTTCTTTGCTCCTGTTGTCCTCGCTCAACATCTGCAGCGAATCTATCGAGCAGACTGGGCGGGAAGACTTTATCAAGCGGCACACTGCCCATAAAAGCGCCGATGAAAGCGGTAGTGGCACTGGGATCATTGGCGACCATGGGTAACATCTGCCGCATCTCTTCGGGAAGAGCTTGCAGCATGGCAAGATGCACCGTGTAGTCGAACATGGGTTTCAACAGCTGGAATTGGCGCTGGTCGTATGCTGCTGTTGCGCTATCGAGGGAGCTACCACCTTGAAGCGCTGAATCAAGCTCTTGGGCCAATATGGCAGCGTGAGTGAATGCGTTGGTGATGCCCTGGGCGGTGATAGGATCTCGGTGTAAAGCAGCGTCGCCTACCAGAGCCCAGCCCGGTCCATGGGCTTGACGAAAGAAGTTGGGTAGTAAGTGTGTCCCAGAAATTCTAGTTTCGCGTGTACCGGCTTGCACACGGGCCTCAAGTTCGGGGACCAGTCGGAGGCTTTCGTCATATGCGTTATCTAAGTTTGCGCGCACCTGTTTGGCTTCGGCGGCTGGCCAAAATAAGAACACCATGTCCAATTCGTCATTAGTTGGAAAGGTAATAAAGAAGCGGCGCTTGTCAGTCAAAATGCGTAATTCTGCACTTGAATCTGATTCGCGCATGCCACTGTAGTAGGCGTAATGGCCACAGGTGTGCGTTCCTGCATCTATGGTGTGCTCAGCGGCGACGGTTTTTGCAACAAGCGAACGAACGCCATCTGCCCCAACAACTATTTTGGCACGCTCGGAAACCTCAGCGCCGCCTTTTGCCGCGCCCTTGATACCGGTAACTCGGCCATCGTCAAATAGCAGATCTGTGACAGAGAATTCATCCCGCACTTCCGCGCCAGCTTCGATGGCCGCATCTACGAGTATTTTGTCCAAGTAAAATCGTCGCGGGGTAAAGTCTGTTGCAACGCCTTCGTATGGTGGTGCGTTGCCAGACAGACGCGTGCCATCTATTTCAAACGTGAGCTGTTCTATGGCGGGTGTACCTACTGCGCGTACTGCGTCGAGTAAGCCCCATTGATTTAACAAACTGGCACCTGAACGTTTGACGTAGTGAGTTGACATGATATCGGTACCAAAGGCCATACGATCCACTAGCAACACTTGATGTCCTGCCTTTGCTAGTAACATGGCTAGGGGGGCACCTCCGCAACGGGCACCGACGATGATTGCGTCGTATTGTTTCATAGGTTTATTTCCTTGCTCGCAACAGCATTGCGTTTTTTGAGGTGAAGCTTTTTTTTAGCACCACGGTTTCTGGTCTTAAGTTAGTGATTCCAGTGTAAGGTTCGCTGCGGGTAACGGTCCGGTCGGGATACCTCATTTTCATTACCATGTGTCGCTGCAGCATCTCGACAAATTTGGCTGAGGTCCAAACGCCATAGCGAACTGAATTTGTTGTCTCTAGGCCTCGCTCTTCTCGCGGATCCCGCAGTAAATTGAATATCGGCGCAGCGATAGGGTTCTGCCCGGGCGGTGGTACATGGAGTTTGTAGTGCTCTTTGACCACAGACTTCAAAACAGGCCCTTCATAAATGTATACGTAGTCGCGCCGTCCATGATGTTCACCCAACAAGAACAGTGGTGTTTGATCAAGCCCGTCGATGATTCGATCTCGAGGGATATACTGGGTTGCACCTGCGATGCGAGCAAAGCTGCTGAACAAATCGCTAACGTGAACCATATCGCCTACGGTGGAATTTGCTGCAATAACTCCCGGCCAACGAGCGAAAGCATCCACGCGTACACCACCTTCCAGATGCTGGGCCTTGCCGCCGCGATAAATACGATCAGATTGGCCGGTGGACATAAGAAACTGCATAAACGGCCCGTTATCACCCATCAGCACCACTAAGGTATTGTTTGAGACGCCGAGCGTGTCGAGTTCTTGCAGGAGATCTCCAATCCAGCCGTCTAGCTCCTGCATACTCTCGGCCATCGTGCCGCCGTTGCGGCTACTGGCTGGTGCCTCCGGGCGCACAAACGTCAGAGGGTACAGTGGCCAATACTGTAGAAAGAACGGCTTGTCCTTTTTTGCCAGTCGTCGTAGTTGTTTAATGGTGCTTGCTTGATAACGCAGATTCATGTCGCGATACTTTGCTTCAGACCACGCTTCTCCGGGTTTAATATTGACCTCTTTAGCCTTCCCACCTTTTTTTGCTTCAAGCGCTGTCACCAGATGCGCCGGATTAGGTCTAAAGGTTCGATCTAAAATGAATTCGTCACTGTGAGATGTCTCGCTCAGACCGATGACATTAGTCGCGGCTTCTGCCTGCTCATGCATTAGCGCGAGCTGGCCCTGTTGATGTACTGGGAATTCGGCGTAGTCGAAACCTTGGTTGTGAGGCCATGCCTGTTCTATATCACCTAAATGCCATTTGCCAATGTGCACGGTATTGTAGTCAGCTTGCGAGAGTACTTCGGCGAGCGTCACTTCTTCATGTGACAGTCCTTCGCCGGCTAGATCCGCTTTCGCCTCGTTCATGCCCGTGCGGACGGCGTAGCGACCGGTGCTCAGCGCAGCGCGAGTTGGTGTACAGGATGGTTCCGAGTACATGCGCATTAACGACAGACCATCTTGCGCCATCTGATTGATGTTTGGTGTGCGGTAACCATTGACGTAGTTCATGCGCTTGGAACCCAAGGATCCAAAACCCATATCGTCGATCAAGATGTATAGGATGTTGGGTCGTTTGCCGCCGTTCGCCTGGCGTATTTTCGCGAGTTTGGCATCGACCAACTTATCGTCTGCAGACCAGCGTTGTGCGTTTTGCGCAGCTAGAACATAGTGCTCGGCATCATGTTGAATGGGTGGGAGTGGAGCCTCCGCCGAGGCGCTGAAAACGAATGCGGCTCCGCAAAGAAAAATCGTAGCTGATTGCCATGTTCCAATCATCGAATTCGCCCTCTTAGCAGTAATGAGTTAGCTGGCTTGGGCCAAAGTGAGTTGTGTTTCACGGTTAACATCTGTTTCGGGAAAATAGTTCACCCACACAAACCAGTAGGCACCGGCTTTGACCGTCTCGACGCGCTGCAGTTGTTTGCCATCAACCTCTCCCCAGAAGTTTATTGAAGCTACGGGGGCACCGGTGTCGTTGTAGAAAATGCCTAAGCTTTCATGCTCTTGGTCCCAGGCAATGACGATGTTGCGATTGCCTACGTTGGTGTTGATTAAGCCGCCCTGTTGACGAACGTATTCTTCGGTGTAAGCAACAGAGTCTTGATCGACGTTAAACCCCCAAACTAAATCTTTCATTCTGAGGCGATCATCCTCGACGTCCATTGTTGCAAATAATAGAGATTCGTTGGTGTGGTGAGAAATCGTGCCCCATAGAAATACCACCTCTACAATGTGATCCCACAGAAACAGCAACGGATTTTTGCCAAATGGCTTGATTTTGTTAAGAAACACGGTGCCTTGGGGGTAGGCTTTCTGAAAGCCTCGGAAGGTCATGCGAAAGGTTGGCCATTGAGTCATGGCGTTAGCCGCATTGCGGCCATCTTTTTCTCGCGAGCCGTACATTTGTTGGATCGGCTCGCCTTGCTCGCTGTCGCGCATAATAAGGTTGTTGCCGTGTTGTGCAACAACGGTCAATTCTTGGTGCTTGCCATCAATCTCGGGTTTATACCCCAGCCCTAGATGGGTCAAACAGCAGTAGGTCATGATGATATCGTCGCCGCCTAGTCCTTCAGGCGTGCCGGCTAAGTGTGGGCGTTTGATGTGGTAGTCGGGGTGAGCGCGCGCTTGGCCATTGTTGACTAAGACGATCACGCTGTCTTCCGGCCTAACGAAGTTTCTTGCTTCATCGATGCTGTAGTAGGTCGCGCTGGCTTGTTGATTGCGCAAACCAAAATGTACCCACAGGTAGGGGAAGCCGATAAAGAAAAGATTAACCGTGAGTAAAATTGTGGTTGAGGAACCCCAGCCAACGGCAAAGCGGTAGCCGATCCATGTCGCGGCGCCAACAGCGACTAGGCTAACCACGATTATCTGATGCTCATAGCGAATGGCGAACAGCATGTTCTTGCGGGTGACTTTCATAAAAGCTTGAGTGATATCGCCCAAATCTCGGAAGTAGCGGAACGATGTAAAGGTGGCAATGGCCATTAAAGTCCAATACAGAAATTGCCAGATCAGAGTTTCAGTCATAGTTTCAGTCATAGTTGTTTCCCTGTGACGTCAGTTGGTGCTAAGCCACGCGCGTAAGGTGCTTGTATTTCCCTAAGTAGCGATATTCACACGAGAATGAGTATTTAGTCAATGAGTATTTACTCAGTGAGTTTAAATACACTAGAATGGTATCTCTTGCGAATCCCAACAATAAATAAACAACCGGTGGTAAATGCCGAGATGGCAAATGTCAAAAACTCCAATAACACCCAACGCGCCGTCCAGATGGCACCCGATGAGCGCCGTCAGCAGTTATTGGGTATTGCGATTCATGTATTTGCAACCAAAGGCATAGATGGTGCGCGGCACGGCGATGTTGCGCGAGCCGCCGGTGTGTCGATTCCCACTGTGCATGCCTACTTCAAGACTCGAAACGATCTAGTGTCGGCGGTGCTTGATGCGGTGAAGCGTTACATTATTGAGGACACCATTACTCCCTTTACGAGCGGGCCAACATTTGATGAGCGTATGCTGAGGAGTGGCCGGCATCTCATGGACACTGTTCCTGCAAACTCGGATTACTTTAAAATTTGGGTTATGTGGAATGCGTATTTTGCAGATCCTTTTCGAGAACAATACCTTAGATTTGAAGAGGCAGCCGTTGACGGCCTGTGTCAGGTTCTTACCGGAAACCTAGATGCTGTGCAGGATGCTAAAATGCGCGAGAAGGCTTTGGTCTTTTTAGGCCTCGCAATTTTTTTGACGCAAATGATTCTTCGCGGCGAAAGCATTGAGCGCCAAGAACACTTTGTTGAAAATGTTGTGCAAACTGTAAGGATTTGGATATAGCGCTCAGGTTCGTTCCGTTCAATATGGGTAGAGGGGATGTTGCTTGTCCGGAATGCTTGCCCCTATGGGTTGGGACTTCTCGGTTAACTAGACATGTGGTCATTGCTTAACGCATCCATTGAATGTCTCTTGTTCGACTCACAAATAGGCGCAAAAGGGGGTTGCAAAAGGGGGTTTCTGAAGCAGCACCCTAGCCTCCAGTGTTTATAAAATAGGTGATAGGCAATAGCACACACGTATACGGGTTAATATATTGCGTCTTTTGGTAAACGAGATATCGTGTTGCTTTGGGTTTCATGCTTCAGGGGAGATTACATGGCAGAGCGGGCGATTGGGTTGGAGGATATTGCGAATATAGACGCGCACTTAGACTACCAGGCGGTCATCATCGGAGCCGGTGTAGCGGGTATCTACCAGATCAAGCGCTTGGCTGATCTTGGCGTTCGCGCAACCGTACTTGACGCTAACGCCGATTTGGGCGGCACGTGGTACAACAATCGATATCCAGGTGCGCGGTTTGACTCGGAGAGTTATACCTACAGCTACTCGTTTTCTCGAGAGCTTCTTGATGAGTGGCACTGGACTGAACGTTTCGCCCCGCAGCCCGAGACCCTCCAATACCTAAATTACACAACTGACAAATTCGACCTACGTAAATTTATGCAGTTCGGCTGCCGGGTTGAATCCATGGTGTTCCAAGATGCTACGAACAGCTGGGTCATTGGGCTTGAGGACGGTCGCCAAATTACCACGCGATTTGTGATTTCTGGATTAGGGATCCTGTCGAAGCCAACGTTACCGAAGTTTGCGGGCATGGACAGTTTTAAGGGCTTGTCTTTCCACGCATCTAATTGGCCCCATGAACCCCTCGACCTAACAGGTAAACGTGTTGCCTTGGTTGGCACTGGCGCAACGGCGATTCAACTCATTCCGGAGGTTGCCAAAGTGGCCGCGCAACTAACCGTCTTCCAGCGCCGTGCAAACTGGGCGGCACCTTTGAACAATGCGCCAATTTCCGAGTCTGAAATGGCAGCAATACGTGGGCGCTATGACGAGATCTTTGCCGCGTGCGCGCGCAGTCCTGGTGGGTTTGAACACGAGCCAGACCGCCGCGGTTTTTACAATTTAAGCCCAGAGCAACGGCGGGAATTATGGGACAAACTCTACGACGAACCTGGCTTTGGTATCTGGCTGCAAAATTTTACTGAGATATTTTTCGACGAAAAGGCTAACGCGGAGTTCTCGGCGTACATCGCTGAGCGTATTCGTCGGCGTGTTAACGATCCTGGGTTAGCCGAGTTGTTGATTCCTAAGGATCACGGCTTCGGTATTCAGCGAGTGCCGCTTGAGACTGGCTATTTCGAGACCTACAACCGCGACAATGTGGTTCTGGTGAATTCAGCGCAGACACCCATTGTGCGCATTACGCCTAATGGAATCGAAACCAGCGAAGGCACATTCGATTGCGATGTTATTGTTTATGCCACGGGTTTCGATGCGTTTACTGGAGCCTTCGACCACATCGACATACGGGGTGCGGATGGCGAGCGACTGCGCGATAAGTGGGCCAAGGGCCCGGTGACCTATCTCGGTGCGACGGTGCGCGGTTTTCCCAATTTCCTCATGCTAGTGGGACCGCAGACTGCTGCTTCCAACTTCCCTCGCGGGGCCGAATTGAGTGTCGACTGGGTGACGCCTCTTCTCGAGTATATGTGGGCGCACGGTCATAATCGGTTTGATGTCGACGAGGTGGCTGAGGCCGAGTGGGTCGAGCACGTAAAAGATATGTATAAGGGCATGTTGCTACGCAACGCTAAGAGTTGGATCACCGGGTATAACTCGAATCTTGAGGGTCATGAGTACGGCAACGTGCGCTACAACATCTACAACGGTGGCGGGCCGAGGTATGCCAAGATGCTCAGTGAAATGGCAGCTAACAACTACGAAGGCATGCATTTTCGTTAGGCGTAAGTTGGCTCACTTGAACGTGTGCACAATTGTTAAATACCGGAAAGGCTGCGCGATTTTTTTTCGCAAGCCTCTAGGGATTGTATTACCGTTGCTTTTTCAGAATTGTTTTTGGGGTGGGCAGGGAAGGACTGGCAAGAGTCAATTTATGGTTAGGTGCCTAAGGCATTAGGCCTATGGCTTTTGGCCAACGGTCATCCTGTTCTATCGTTGCTAGTCAGTTTGGTGGAGCGATAATTAATAACATCAAAGGAGGGTTGCATGGCCGCAAATACAGGTCAGACTGGTCCCGATGATCGCTGGTTAGCGACGCTGCAAGAAGAAACACTCGAACCTGAACTACCTATCATCGACCCGCATCACCATTTATGGGTGCGTAACGGCTATAGTTATTTAATGCCTGAACTCGCTGCGGACTTAGCCAGTGGGCATAACATTATTGGCACTGTTTATGCCGAGTGCCATTCAATGTACAGAGTAGGCGGCGTTGAGGCGCAACGCTCGTTAGGCGAAACCGAATTTGTCCGAGGGCAGGCTGCGATGAGTGCCAGTGGAGGGTTCGGGGTTGCTCGCGCTTGTGAGGTAATGTTTGGCAATATTGACCTCACGTTGGGTAGTGGTGTCGAGCCGTTAATAGAGCAACATATTGATGCATCAGGCGGGCGCTTTCATGGGGTTAGGCTGTCAAGTGGTTGGCATACGGACGATAGAATTCACAATGTTAGTGAACAGCCGCAATTGTTGCTAGATCCGCGGGTGAATGAAGCGGCTGCAATTGTTAGTCGTTTAGGGTTGTCGCTGGATTGTTGGCTGTATCATCCTCAGTTAGATGAGGTTGCACAACTCGCAGATGCGCATCCAGATCTGACGATAATTCTCAATCATGTCGGAAGTCCAATTCTAGGCGGCCCTTACCGAGGTAAAACTGATGAGGTTTTTGAAGAGTGGAAGGCTGCAATTATCCGCGTCAGCAAGCGCGCCAACGTATATGTAAAGCTAGGCGCGCTACCTATTCGTATGCCTAGCTATGACGGTGACCGCAGTTTACCGCCAGGTTCAGAGGAGGTGGCGGCTGCTTGGCGTCCTTGGATGGAGACCTGCATTGAAGCATTTGGCCCTGAGCGCTCTATGTATGAGTCGAACTTTCCGGTGCAAAAACGCTGGTGTAGCTATCAAGTCTGCTGGAACGCGTTCAAACGTATCTCCATGGGCGCGTCTGTGTCTGAGAAAGCAGATTTGTTTTCTGGGGCGGCAACAAGAGCCTACCGTATTAAGAGTGACCCGCTCATAGAATAAATTGTGTGCAGCGTAGGTTAAGCTTAGATGTGAGCAGCGGAGGATATGAGGCGGAGTGTAAGTTACTCGCCAAAGCGCGCAAGAAAAGTTGTTACTTAAAAATCAGCCCAACAATTGCGATAGCTATTGTGATACCTAGAGCCATCGTTAAACCCATGGCCAAAGGTTTTTTGTGTTCGTAAATAAATGAGGTTTTACTGGTCAAAAAGGTAAAGCAGTCGCAGGCATAGGTTGTTTCAACGCTCCAATACAAACTTTTAATGATTGCTTTGTGGGGAATGCCAAGTAGCTCCAATTGTGGTGCAAGCACAAATAGCCCCAATATGAATATCATTGGGCCTAACAAAAACAAAACGCTGCTAACGGTATAATTGAAAAGATTGCAGTGCCTGCCTCGACCGCTCCTAGTTTAACTTCAGACTTATGCGCGGAATCTTTAGCAATTGCGAGAGAAGCAATATTTCAGA
>Ga0115564_10005568_pt1 | contig 9987 bp, 10 predicted proteins | sample COGITO_mtgs_1105_7_FD_88680 | JGI IMG/M metagenome (GOLD analysis project Ga0115564, IMG submission 88680) | Pelagic marine microbial communities from North Sea - COGITO_mtgs_110523 | ecosystem: Environmental > Aquatic > Marine > Epipelagic | place: Germany:Helgoland, sampling site Kabeltonne... | reverse complement strand
TCACCGATGGGGCTGGCGTTGACGACGTTGCCGCCGATGGTCGCCTGTTGCCGGATTTGTTTGGAAGCGAAGCGATCGAACCAGTCCTGTCCCTCTGGGATAACCTGACGCAGTAGGGGCCAGGCTTGCTCGTAGGTTGCTGCGCCGCCAATCGACAGTGTGCCATCAACTAGAAACGTCACCGCCGTCATTTCCGGCACACGGGTAGTGGAAATCAGAGACGGGTAGTCCTTCAAGTCCTTGTTCACCCAAAGACCCAGCTCCGTCGTTCCCGCGACCAGCACGGCATCCGGATCGTCCTTGCGGGCCTGGAGCAGCGCTTTGAGCGAGACCGGCGCATCGTAACGATCCCCCTCGCGCTCATAAAACAGCCCTGTGTCCAACGACAGCGAGCGGAACCATTGTGCAGCTGCGTGCTCCTTGGCGGTGAACGCCGGGTGCCGGGGGGCCTCAGCGCTGTCCTTGGCGGCCTCGAGAATTGGTCCGTATCCGGTGCAGCGACACAAATTCCCGGCGATGTAGGTTTCCGCCTGGTCTGGGGAAGCGGCGTCGAGGTGCAGTGCTGCGAGTGACATCACAAAGCCTGGCGTGCAAAAGCCGCACTGCGAGCCGTGGCGACGTACCATGGCATCTTGTACCGGGTGCAGATTGTCCGGGCCGTCGCCCAAATCTTCTACCGTCACAACCCAGTGCCGGTGAACAGCGGGCAAGAGCGTGATACAGGCGTTTACAGCGCGGTAACGGACTTCTTCGCTCAGCGGTTCATAGTGACCCAAAAGCACAGTGCAAGCACCGCAATCTCCCTCATTACAACCCTCCTTGGTTCCGGTCAGGTTGCAGTGATCCCGCAGATAATCGAGCAGCGTCAGCGTGGTATCCAGCCCCGCGACTTGCCGGGCCTCACCTTTAAGGAAGAATTCAAGAACCGTACTCAAGTCTGCTTAACTCCCCCGGTAGGTTGAATAGCCATACGGGCTTAAGAGAAGAGGGACGTGATATTTTTGCGCGGCGTCGAAGACGCGAAAAACCAGCGGAACTTCATCAAGGAACAGGTCTGCCGCTTTGATGTGATGGACCCGCTGCAAATAAGCCCCTGCATGGAAAACCAGTTTGTACGATCCAACAGCAATCGTATCCGACGTGAGAAGGGGTGCGTCCACTCGGCCATCGCTGTTTGTCGTTGCGCGCTTCAGCGATACCTCGCCGTCCTCAAGCCCAAACAGCTCAATATCTAGCCCATGTGCAGGTTTACCAGTTGATAAATCGAGCACATGCGTTGTGAGCGTTCCCAATTCACGTCTCCCCGTGTCAATGTGCGGGGGAGCTTTTCACAGCTCACTTGACGAGGCAAGGCAGACTGTGACGCTATTACTTTGTGACGCAGTTAAAAGGCCGGGAGACCCGAGTGAAATGACCATGACTGAAGATTATCCGCGCGACTTAACGGGCTATGGCGCGGAACCGCCGCATGCACAGTGGCCCCAAGACGCCCGGATCGCCGTTCAGTTCGTCATCAATTATGAAGAAGGTGGCGAAAATTGCATCTTGCATGGTGATGAGGCTTCCGAGGCATTTTTGAGCGAAATCGTCGGTGCCGATGCTCGAAAGGGCGTCAGGCATATGAACATGGAGAGCATCTATGAATACGGGTCCCGCGCGGGGTTCTGGCGCCTCCACCGGATGTTCACTCAGCGGGGCATGCCCGCTACCGTATTCGGTGTTGCGACCGCGCTGTTGCGCAATCCAGAGGCTGTTACAGCGATGAAAGCCGCACAGTGGGAGATTGCGTCCCATGGGTTGAAGTGGATCGAACACCAGTACATGGACATTGCCGAAGAGCGCCGACAGGTCGCGGAGGCCATGCGCGTTCACGAAGCAGCCACCGGTGAGCGGCCCTTTGGCTGGTACACGGGCCGCAGTTCCGAGAACTCGCGCGAGCTGACCGCAGAGATCGGCGGTTTTCTCTATAACGCAGACAGCTACGCGGACGAGTTGCCTTATTGGGAAGTGACCCGCAGCGGACCGCAGTTGATTGTGCCCTACACCTTAGACGCCAACGACATGCGCTTTGCGACCAACCAGGGCTTTAACAGTGGCGATCAGTTTTTTGCGTATCTCCGTGATAGTTTTGATGTGCTCTATGCGGAAGGCGAAGTGGCGCCAAAAATGATGTCGATAGGGCTGCACTGCCGCCTCGTGGGTCGTCCGGGACGGGCCGCAGCGTTGATGCGGTTCCTTGACTATGTACAGAGCCACGACCGCGTTTGGGTCGCAACCCGCGCTGAGATTGCCCAGCACTGGCACGAGACCTTCCCTTATGAAGCTTAGTGAGATCAACACCCTGAGCGCCTCGGCGTTCCTTGCCCGCTTTGGCGATATCGCTGAGGAAAGCCCGTGGGTCGCTGCGCAGGCTCATGCCGCGGGACCCTTTGCGTCCCGGCATGGGGTAATCGACGCCTTTGCCGACGCCCTGAACAATGCGGATGACGAAGACCGTCTGGGCGTGATTTGTGCGCATCCGGATTTGGCTGGCAAGCTGGCCGCAGCGGGTCAACTGACCGAAGACAGTACCGCTGAGCAGGCGTCGGTTGGGCTTGACAGCCTGACCGGTGCAGAACGCGCAGAATTTACGGTCCTGAACGAAACCTATAAAGCGCGCTTTGGGTTTCCGTTTATTCTTGCGGTGAAAGGCGCCTCCAAGGCCCAGATCCTCGATAGCTTCAAAGAGCGTTTGCCTCAGGACCGCGAGAGCGAGTTTGAAGAAGCCCTCAAGCAGGTGTGCCGAATCATGTCCTTTCGGCTGATGGAGCGGATCGAAGCGTGACAATCGCAGCGTGACAGAGGCTTGACCATAAAGAAGCCCCCCACGCTCGGACGTGACGCCCGTACCATGCCTAAGACCTACCAAAGATAAAAAGATGCCAACAGAAAGACTAATGCAATGACCGATGCTGCTACTTCCATTCATGCCGAGCGCGAGATTCCCGACTTCGCGGCCCGTTATCCCAACCTTGCCAATGCTCGTTTGGGCGCAGAGGTCGTTTCGGTCACCGATGAGTTTTTTGCCGAGCGTTCGAGGCTGATCAAGGCTGAGGAGGCGGTGTTTTACCCTGACCTTTACGACGATCATGGAAAGTGGATGGACGGTTGGGAATCTCGGCGCCGTCGTTCTGGCGGTAATGATCACGCGCTGATCAAACTTGGCGGACCTACCGTGGTTCGGGCAATCAATATCGATACGGCATTCTTTACCGGCAACTACCCACACGCAGCACGGGTCATGGGTGCTTATCATGAGGGCGAAGGCCTGCCGGCGGATGCGGCCTACCGCACGCTAGTGGATATGTCCAAGCTCGGCCCGGACGCTCCGCATTGGTTTGAAGTGTCCCATGCAGAACCCGTCACGCACTTACGGTTGGATATGTATCCCGATGGCGGTATTGCGCGCCTGCGGGTTCATGGCATTCCGGTCTCTGAACCGACGACAAACGAAAATGCGGTCAATGAGCTTTCTTCCATCCTCAACGGTGGGCGGGTTCTGGCTTTCAATGATAGCCACTATGGCAATCCGGAGATCCTGCTGTACCCCGATAAGGGCCTCAATATGGGTGACGGCTGGGAGACGAGGCGTCGGCGCGAGCCGGGGTTTGACTGGATCATCATTGCCATGGGCGAGGCGGGTGTGCTCGACCACCTGATCGTTGACACTGCGCACTACAAGGGCAACTTTCCGGCATCGTGTTCGATGAATGGTCGGTTGTTGAGCGGGGCGGATTTAGCGCTCTTGGACAATCCCGATGCCCTGAAGGCTGACAGCCAGTTCTGGCCCGAATTGCTTCCCAGCCAGCCCTTGACCGCCGATGCAGTACATCGTTTTGACGGTTCCGCGCTGACGGCAGCTGGTCCGATCAATGTTGTGCGTTTCAACATCGCTCCAGACGGCGGGATTTCGCGGCTCAAGCTGTTTGGGCGCGCGGCACCGCAGGGCTAGTCCGCGCCTGCAGGGTCGAGCATTACGGTTTCCCAACTGTCGGGAAAGGTGAACTCTTCGAGGTTGGAGGCCGGGTCTGCCCGGTCGACGACTAGGAATTGTTGGGCTTGGCCTTCAACAATGTTGGGATGGTGCCAGACCCCGGCCGCAATATTCACGCCCTGTCCTGGCCGAACAGCAAAGGCACGCAACGTGCCCGGGTCAGGTGCTGAGCCGCCCTCTGCCACTACCACATAAAACCCACGCGTCGCTGACGACCCGATTGGCATAAATGATTGTGACCCCTTAGGGTGACGCTCAAGCATTTTGATGACAAGAGGTAGCCCGAAGCTGCTGGTTTCAAAGATTGATAAGATAACGCCTTCTTCATCCGCCCTTACAGCGCTCATCGCATGGTAGCGCTGGGTGAACCCGTTATTGATGGGGTAGGTGGGGTGGTCCGTTCGGCCAGTCTCCAGAACATCGCCGAAAGGGGCAAAGCTGGCTTGGGTCAGCGCTTCAGGTACCAGCTTTCTCATTCATTCAATCTCGCAAAATTGCATCCATAGTGGTCACGGAACCTCACGCCTACTCCCGCGACCCACATATGACAGCCCGTGGTCCATCAAGGCAAAGCCAAGCCTAGGCAGCAATGGCCTTTCGTGGCCCCCGACACCATTCCGGCATCCAAACCCCATGGGCGTCGATCAACTCATCCGTCATCGCCCAGATCTGATCAAGGTCCAACTCTGCAGCGGTGTGTGGGTCGAGCATGGCGGCGTGATAGATGTGGTCACGGTTTTCTGTCAGCAAAGCTTCGACGGTCAGCTCCTGCACTGAAATGTTGGTGCGCATCAGCCCAACTAGATGCTTGGGAAGATCACCAACGGCGGTTGGTTGCACACCGTTCCGATCAACCAGACAAGGGACTTCGACTGCACATCCCTGGGGCAGGTTGGAGATATAGCCTTTATTGGGGACGTTGCCGTAAATCACACTCGGCTTGCCGGTCCAGACGGATTCAATGATGTCTGAAGCAAACTCGTTGGACGGTTTAACATCGATGGTTTCCGTTGCACGGAAAGCAGCAGCTTGCTGGGTCCACTCTTCGACCTGTTCAACGCATCGCTTGGGGTATTCGTCCAGCGGCACTTGGTACCGAGCAATCAGATCATCGCGCCCCTGTTTGATGAAATAGGGGACGTACTCGGCAAAATGCTCTGAACTCTCCGTCACGAAATATCCAAGACGTTTAAGCATTTCGTAGCGAACGTGGTTCTGACAACGCTCGTTCCAAAGGTTTGGTTTGGGCGCACGGCCTTCGGCATGGGCGCGCAGCAATTCTGGATAAAGATCGCGGGTAGACCCGTCGGCCAAAACTTCCTCGAAGTTCAGATAGAAGGCCATGTGATTGATGCCAGCGACTTTGTATCGGAGGTTGTTCACGTCAACATCCAGATCCCGTGCCAGTTCTTCGGCCGTGAGTTGGACGGAATGGCACAGGCCCACTTGCCGGATGGCGGGGAATTTTTCGGCAATCGCCCAGGTGTTTATGGCCATGGGGTTGACGTACTGCAGCATGATCGCGTTGGGGCAGACTTCCATCATATCTTCGCAGACCGCCCACAGGTGCGGTACTGTTCGTACCCCACGCATGATGCCACCGATGCCCAGGGTGTCGGCGATGGTCTGGCGAAGGCCAAATTTCTTGGGCACCTCAAAATCCGTCACTGTGCAGGGCTCATAGCCGCCGATCTGGAACGCCACGACCACGAAATCCGCGCCATCCAGGGCTTCACGACGGTCTGTGTGCGTACTCACAGTCGCCCCAACTTGCAGTGTCGAGATCAACTTGCGGGCCACCAGTTCGCTTTCATCCAGCCGACCCTGATCGATATCCATAAGGGCAATGTGTGCATTGGCCAGGGGAGCGCGCTGCAAGACGTCGCCGACAATGTTTTTCATAAACACAGTCGAACCCGCGCCAACAAAAGTTATCTTGGGATGATTTTCCATTCTATCTCTCTCCGCTACTCACAGTTCCGACGCGGTGTTCAGCCCACAAACGCCCCTCGGCCACGATATTAAAGTGTATCATTCGTCGATCCATTGCTTCACTGAATCCCACTATGCTTTCCGGTATTCATGTCTGGCCATATTTTGTTATCGGCGAGCATCACGGCGGAAAACAGAGGGTGTTGTATCCAAGTGGGATTGAAAGGCCTCGTAAAAGCTGGAAAGCGATCCAAAGCCGCTATCCATTGCAATGCTGAGTATCTTTGCGTCGGAATTGGAAAGCAGCATCTGTGCGTGGCTCAATCGAATGCGGGTGATGTGCTCTTTAATCGGCACGCCTACCACCCGTCGAAATAGCGTCATGGCATAGGACGGTGACAGGCCGACGTGATCGGCGACATCTGTGACGGAAATAGGGTCGCAGTAGTTGTTCGCGATAAAACGGAGCATTTCTTCGATGTGCTGCATGGCCCCGCCCGCGCCGACAACGGAGCGAACTTCACCGTAACCCGACTTCACCGTTTCCCATCCTTCAAGGGCAAAGCGGCGCACACGCATTTCAACTTCACCCAGGATTAGCTGGTGCCATGTAGAGTCAGCGCGCTTAATTTCTTCGGTCCAGCGATGGAACAACTCGCGGTCGATCTCCGGTTTAGCAGGGGCGCTCATGACATCGCCAGCGATCAGCGCGTTCAAGAATGACTCAGGCAGGCCCCAGCGCAGAATTTGGCTGAATGAAATGTAAAGATTGATGATCTCGCCTTCGCCAACGACGTTCGTGACACCGTGCGGACACGCTCCCCAAAACAGCGTCAGGCTTCCCGAACGGCGACCGACAGTGGTTCCGGAAAAGGAATACTCCATGTCACACCCGTCTAAGAAGTTGAGCTCAACCGATGCATGGTGATGATAGGGAACAGCAAAAGCCGTAGGTCGGTGCCGTTCGAAGAGAATGGAGTCCATCCCGGGGACCAGCCCGGTATCTGCGTAATTTAAAAAATCCGCATGGTTTGTGACGGCAGACATGTGTGTTTCCTCCCAAAAACACGCGCAAACAGGCATCGCCGATTGCGAAATTCTGCTTGCATGCTGTTCAACTCAGGCATTTTTCGCAGAAAATCGGAAGAGGGTCAGCATTTATCTGGAATATAATAACATGAAAAGGGAAGGAGATTTGTCTTTGTTCGCGTAATACAATTATTATAAGTGTGTTGTTCGCGCTGGTGTGGGCCAGCGTCTTTATTGCTTTTCGGGAGGATCGTGGAAATGGCAGGTGAACCCGGTGTGCCGCTGCTGGTAAAAACTGGTTACGGCGTCGTTGAGATTGGCACCAATACACTCATAGTCTTCGCCTCGTTCTATTTCCTGTTCTACACCACCGAGGCCTTGGGCGTTCCGCCCCTTTACGCCGGGCTTCTGTTCTTTTGCGCGAAGATGTTTGACGTTATCACCGATCCGCTGATTGGTAATTTCTCGGACCGCTCAAACACCCCTATGGGCCGCCGCAGACCCTTTATGCTGGCGGGCGGCATCGCCCTAGGGCCCTGTGTTGCGCTGATGTTTCTGGCACCGTTTTTGGGGTCCGACAGCTGGGTGCCTTCGGCGCTTTATTTTGTTGGCTTCACCATGGCGACTTACCTCGCACTGACCCTGATCTCTGTACCAGGGGGGGCCATGACAGCAGAGATGACCGAAGACTATAACGAGCGCACAACCATCACGGCCTGGCGATGGGGGGTTGGGTCCGTTGGGATGTTCATCGGCGGGGCTCTGGCGCCGCTGATCGTGGGGCAGTTCTCTACCGGAGAGGTGGACCCCAACGGCTTCAGGACCGCTGCCATTGTCATGATTCCGATGTTCTCGCTCCCGGTGATACTGGGTGTGTTCATGATGCGTAAGGCCCCTATGCGGCTGGCCGAGCATGTTCCAGCAGTGTGGGTTCAGGCGCGCGCCTGTTTCGCGACGCCATCGTTCCGGATGCTGCTGGCTACCTATTTTCTGCAGGTATCATTCCTGACCATCGTCACCTCCAACCTGCTGTTCGTACTGAAATACCACTTCCGCCTCGACGACCCGGTTACGGCCAATGCACTGTTTTTCCTCATTTTTGTCGTGGCAACGATGGCGTCTATGGCGTTTTGGACCTTTGTAGGCGCTCGCATCGGCAAGAAGCGGGGTTACATCATCGCGATTGTGGGGCTTGCGCTGTGCGTCTCATGCATTTTTCTGATCAATGCTGAGTCCATCGCCCTGCTTTATCCGCTGATGGCACTGATCGGCTGGTTCTTCGGTGGCTATCAAATCTTCCCGTGGTCGATGATCCCGGACAGCGTTACGGATGGGCAGGCGCGCACGGGTTTGTCGCTGGAGGGTGCCTTTAATGGCTGGTTCACCACGCAGCAAAAGATTGGCATTGCCTTTGGCCCGCTGGTGTTTGGCGCTTTATTGACCTTCGCAGGGTATGAGCCAACCTTTTACGAAGACGGCGTGCGCGTGTTTCCGGAGCAGAGTGACAGCGCAATCTTGATGATCCGCCTGTGTTCATCACTCTTGCCAGCAGGCGTCTTTTTGCTCTCGCTGCTGTTCATCATGCGCCACCAGAACACGGTAACCGCGCCAGCCAAGGGCTAGGGCTAAGGCGACCAGCTGAAGGCGGTTTCAAGAAACCAACCGACGGCGTGGTGGAATACAACGTAATGCAGCGCCACGGCCGTTGCGATGGTCAGCAGAACCTGTCGCAACAGCAGATGGACGCCAACGGACACCAGCAGGATCGCGATTTCCACTCCCAAAACCCAGGCTTTGAAGACGCCTGCCTGCGCTTGCGTGACCCAACTCACCAGAAAGAACAGCAGGATTAAGGTGCCCGGCAGCAATCGGTTCAAGGTTCCCAAAACCGGCCAGTCCATCACGGCTCGTGGAAGGAAATAGGGTGCGCCGCGTTGCACAAACACCCCCGCCGCACCGATCAGTAGAAAGGCCAGAAAACCCCAGCCCAGAGGCCCCTCGTCAGGAATCATGAACTATTCCCTTTGTTCAACGGTGTTGGACGCAGGACGTGCCAGAGCGTGATGACGGCGATCGCTGCCAGTCCGCTGATGAACATCCCGATGCCAAAGCTGACCTCAAGCGGCACAATCACCAAAACGGCTAAGCCGCCGGCGACTAAAGGGACGACACTGCGATGCGCGCGAATTTGTTCGGTTAGTAAGATCGCGAAGAGGGCCGACAGAGCAAAAGCAAAGCTATCGATTTGCAACGGCAAGAGCTGTCCAATGATGCTGCCCAGCAGCGTTCCCGCCGCCCAACTGAAGTAATTCAGCCCCCCGACAGCAATTTGTACCGGGGGCGGGTCAGTCTGAGTGCGGGTGGTCAGCAGGCTGTAGGTTTCATCGGTCAGCCAAAAGATCATCAGTATTCGCCCTACCAGACTGCGTGGACGATTATTCAGAAAAGGCAGCCCATAGAAAACGTGCCGAAGGTTAAGCAGAAAGACGACCAAGGCAATTTCGGTCAGGGCTGCGCCCTGGGCTACCATGGCAACAATCATGAATTGCGCCGCACCGGCGAACTGGATGAGTGAAATCACCACCGGCCATAACCAGCCAAATCCTGCCTGTGTCGCGGTCAGCCCAAAGGTCGCGCCGACGGTAAAATATCCCACCATGACGGGAGCAGCGATAGGCAGTGCGGGGCGCAGGGTCGAAAGCAAGGTTCTTTTTCTCGTCTGTTCGGCGTATCACGGGTTACATCCTCCACACGGAGGGCCGCGGTCAAGAGCCGCCTATTGTATGCAAAGGGGAGAGCCGCGCACCATGCTCATCGGCGTTGGCAACGACATTGTTGATATCGATCGGATCCGGGCGGTGCTGGATCGGCAAGGCGACCGCTTTATTGAGCGGATCCTTCGACCCGGTGAGCGCGCCTATTGCGAGCGGCGCCATGATTTTGCCGCCGCTCTGGCCCGTCACTACGCACTCAAAGAAGCGGCGGTCAAAGCG
>Ga0115564_10005567_pt1 | contig 9987 bp, 8 predicted proteins | sample COGITO_mtgs_1105_7_FD_88680 | JGI IMG/M metagenome (GOLD analysis project Ga0115564, IMG submission 88680) | Pelagic marine microbial communities from North Sea - COGITO_mtgs_110523 | ecosystem: Environmental > Aquatic > Marine > Epipelagic | place: Germany:Helgoland, sampling site Kabeltonne... | reverse complement strand
TCCACCGCAGTGCTTAACCACTGAGGGTCTTTATCCATATATCTTCTTATTGAAAGTATTTTCGAATGATGGGTGAATTGCAGCCGTTGGCTGCGCGTTGCATGGATGGCTGCTGTGCGGGACAAACCGGACCTGTGCACATGCAGCTATTGCTGGCGCAGCATTTGCTCGCAGTTGTGGCGATGTTTTTTGGCAGTGCAGCATTTTTCGCCAAAGCAGACGTTCAAACTGGTCAACCGCGCTGAACTTCAAACTGACCTTTCGCTGCATCGTGCATGAATTTAAATGTCGCCGGACGAAGCCGATTTGTGCAGGCGCGGTTTTTGCTCACGCAGCAATTCCTTGCAATTGCGGCAGAAAAAATTCGGCGACGCAGCGAATTGCCCCAATCCAATCTCTCGCTGGAATCTGTCCCAACAAGCGAGCGCGATACCACATCCCCCTTTTCGCCCAGAAATCCGCCGTAGAGGTAAACGCTGTGGTTAATGTAAACCCTCCTACTCTTACAGAGCAACAGTCGTCAATTTGGCCACTTTTCCGCAATTCCAGACATTATCGCAGACAATCAATGAAAGTACTAACCACCAGATTGGCGTGCTCGCCCCGCTTGCGGACAAGTTTGATATCAGAGGGCAGGTCATACTTGCCGCCGCAAACCGATCGCATTTGGCCACTCCGCAACCAGACTTCTGCAAGGCTTTGGGGGAGATAGCCGATGTATTTTCCGGTCAGGATCAGCATCGCAATCCCCTCCATTTGATGGGCGACAGCATTTGATGCAATGCCCTTCGAAATCGGCGCGACGATATCCTCATTTAGATAGGTGCGTTTGGCAAAATTAGCCTGCGTAAGCAATTTGTCTGCGCGCGCACCTTGGCGTACATCAAACAACGGATTGCCACGCCCAGCAAAAAGCCCGATTTTCTCGCTTTCCAGAGTTTCATAGTGAAGGCCGGGCTTGTGATTGTGAAACACCCCAATGCCAAGAGAAACATAGCCGTCTTGCACGGCTATCTCGATGTCATCAGGGGCGAGTGAAAAGAGTTCGATCGCGACTTCGGGGGCAAGCGTAACGAACTTCCTCAACGCCCTGTGGATCAAAGCGTTTTCGTTGAGGGCCCAATTATCCACCAGTGCAATGGCTAGTTTGCCGACCAATTTGCCCCGCGTACCCTCCACAATCTCACCAAACTGGCCAAGTGCCGAAAACAATGTGCGCGCAGCGGCGTAGACAGTCTCTCCCTTGTCTGTAAGGCGGAAACCCCGCCTGCCACGATGGCACAAGCGAACACCCAATCGTGCTTCCAAATCAGCAATTTGGCGAGAGATCGTAGACGCAGAAACATTAAGAACGATCTGTGCTGCGGAAAATCCTTTTGCCTCAACAACGGTTGAAAAAACGTGCAGCAAATGAATGTCAGCTTTTGAGTATGAGGGTCTGGCCATGTCGGAACTATACGTGTATAAATTGTAAAGTTAAGTTACGATGTTTGCGATTTTACCAAAAAAATAAACGGTGAACACTTGGTTAAGTAAATCTCACTAAGGAACGCGACAAAATGACAAGTGATGGAGCACCGACCAAGACCTGGGGTATTAACAATGATCATGCCAAACTGCGTGATGTGTTGTTGGGCCATCCGGATTATTTCAAATGGGTCGAAGCCGGTCCGCTGATCGGTCGTACTTTGGCCAATGCCGACAAGACAGGTGCCAAGTTTGATCTGCAGCTTGCGCAGTCGCAACACGCCGAAATGGTCTCAATCTTCGAAGAAAATGGCGTGAAGTGCCACTACCTCGATAGTGATGAGGTTTTGCACCGTAATTTCTTTGCCCGCGACAGTTCGGCGATGACTCCTTGGGGGGCTTTGATCTGCCACATGCAGTTGAAATGCCGCCGGGCCGATTATGTAACGGCCATCAAGTTCTATCAGGAAAACGACATCCCTATCTGGAACTTCGCAACAGCAGGGCATTTTGAGGGCGGTGACTTCAATATCATTGAACCGGGCCGCGTCTTGATTGGCTATTGTGGGGAAAGATCAGAGAAGGAAGGCTCCGAGCAGGTTGCAGAGTTTGTGCGGGCGCAAGGCTGGGAAGCAGTCACAGCGCCGATCAGTCGCGAATTTGTGCATATGGACGGGTTGATCGTGCCTCTTGCTGATAAACTGGCTGTGGCCTGTGTCGACGCAATGGAGCCGTGGCTCGTGGATATCGTGCGCGGCTGGGGTATCGACATCGTCGAGGTTGAATACCGCGAGGCAAAAAATCTGGGCGTGAACTTGGTAGCGCTTGGCGATAGCAAAGTGTTGTCCATGGCTGGTGCGACTGATCTGAACGGCAAGATGCGCGCACTTGGGTTTGAGGTTTATGATCCGGAAATGTCGATGTTCACGCTGGGCGGCGGCGGTGTCCACTGCCTCAGTCAGGCTTTGTGCCGCGACGACGCATGACAGCAGACTTCCGCATAAACGGCACCCGTTTGTGGGATAGCATCATGGAAATGGCCAAGATTGATGCATTGCCAAATGGTGGATGCGGGCGGCTGGCCCTTACAGACGGCGACCGAGAGGCACGCGATCTGTTTCGCCAATGGTGTGAGGACGCGGGATGCGACGTGACCCATGACCGTTTGGGCAATATGTTCGCGCGCCGCGCCGGACGCAATCCAACTTTGGTGCCGATAGCGATTGGCAGTCATCTCGACACGCAACCTCATGGTGGCAAGTTTGATGGTGTATATGGCGTCATGGCTGGCCTTGAGGTGGTGCGAACTCTGAACGATCTAGGCATTGAAACAGAGGCCCCGATAGAAGTGGTAAACTGGACAAATGAAGAGGGTGCGCGATTTGCACCCGCAATGTTGTGTTCTGGCGTTTATGCGGGGCTTTTTGACCTGGGTTTTGCCCTCTCGCGTGAGGACGCAAACGGCCTGCGGTTTGCGGATGAACTAGAACGCATTGGCTATGCAGGGACTGAACCATGTGGCGACCACCATTTAGGCGCGTTCCTTGAGGTGCATATCGAACAGGGTCCGATCCTCGAGCGTGGTAATGACGCCATAGGTGTCGTCACAGGTGGCCAAGGACAACGCTGGTTTGATGTAAGTGTCACAGGTTGGGACGCGCATTCGGGATCTACACCGATGCAAGGGCGCCGAGATGCCTTGGTTGCTGCCGCCCGACTAATTGGTAGCGTGCAAAAGATTGCGCTGTCCCATGGGCCTGCTGGGGTCGGGACCGTGGGCGAATTGCATATCTCGCCTAACTCACGAAACACTATTCCGGGGAAGGTGCAATTCTCCGTCGATTTCCGCCACCCCGACGATCAAATCCTGAGCGCAATGGACGACGCGATACGTGATGCTGTGGCTCAGGAAACAGATGTAGAGATTGACTTGCAGATGATCTGGCATAACCCACCAGTTGCTTTTGACGTGGCGTGCGTCACAGCGATTGAAAACGCCACGATTGCATTGGGGCACCCGTACCAGCGCATGATTTCGGGCGCTGGTCATGACGCCTGCCAAGTGGCGCGCAAAATTCCAACGGCAATGGTCTTTGTGCCATGCCGGGATGGCCTCAGTCACAATGAGGCGGAATGGGCTGAACCCGATCATCTGACTGCGGGCTGCAATGTTTTGCTTCACGCGGCACTCACCCTTTCAAACCGAACGGCATTGGTGGCGTGATCACACACCAAAGCAAGATAATACGTGATCAAACAACATGGGAGAGAGACATGAAAATCATTAGAACTTTGACATTTGCAGCGGCGACCATCGCGGTGGGCGCTTCAGCTTCTGCACAGGACGTCGTGATTGGCGTGCCAAACTGGGCCTCTGTGCGTGGCACTGCGCATATTCTGAAAGTGGCGCTTGAGGACAATCTTGGCCTGTCGGTTGAGCTGCAAAACGGCACCAACCCGATTATCTTCGAGGCGATGGATTCAGGCGCAATGCATGTGCATCCCGAAGTGTGGTTGCCAAATCAACAGAACCTGCATGATACCTTTGTGACGAACAAGGGCACGGTTTCGATGAACCCGAACTCCGTTCTTTCGGACCAGAATATCTGCGTCACCAAGGACACGGCAGACCGCACTGGCATTTCTGCACTAAGCGATTTGACCGATCCCGATATGGCCGCAAACTTTGACACTGATGGCGACGGCCTCGGCGAAATGTGGATTGGTGGCGCTGGTTGGGCCTCAACGAATATCGAAAAAATCCGTGCAAGATCTTACGGCTATGCAGAAACCATGCAGCTGATGGAGATGGATGAAACGCTTGCGTTGGCACAGGTTGATAGTGCTGTGGCCCAAAGCGAAAACATCGTGTTTTATTGCTACACACCGCATCACATGTTCTCGCTCTATGATTTGGTACAGCTGACAGAACCGGCCTATGACGCAGCGGAGTGGGCGATCAACCAACCCACAGACGATCCAAACTGGCTAGAGAACTCATCGGCACCCACTGCTTGGGACGCGGCCAAACTGCATGTGTTCTACGCAACTGCCCTTTCAGAGAGCCAGCCAGAAGCCGCTGCAATGTTGTCAAATTTCGGTCTGACGACAGAGCATGTAAATGCGATTGTTTTCTCGCTTTCAGTAGACAAGGAAAATCCGGCTGAGTTTGCTCGTAAATGGGTCGACGAGAATGCAGAACTCGTGGATTCCTGGTTCAAATAAGCGCCTCTCAATACTAAGGTTTCGGGCAATTGACTTGCCCGAAACCATTGTCAATCCAAGGATATTACATGACTGAAAATGTAATCACACTTGACGGCGTATGGAAAATATTTGGCGAAAACGCCGATGCCGCAATGGCCGCCATTCGCGAACGAGATCTGTCCAAAACAGAAGTTTTGCAGGAATTTGGCTGCGTGATTGGCATTGCTGATGTGTCATTTGAGGTCAAACGCGGTGAAATTTTCTGTGTGATGGGCCTGTCGGGCTCGGGCAAATCCACCATGGTGCGTCACCTCAACCGATTGATTGAACCGACGGCGGGCAAAATCTCGGTCATGGGCAATGACATGCTCAGCCTGTCAGATGAGGCGTTGCGCGCAATGCGCGCCAAAAACATCGGCATGGTTTTTCAACATATGGCGCTGCTGCCCCATCGCACGGTACGCGACAATGTTGCGTTCCCATTGCAGGTGCGCGGTGAACCGAAAGCGCGGCGTTGGGAAGTTTCGCAAAAATGTCTCGATCGGGTGGACCTGACTGGATATGAAGACCGCTTCCCAAGGGAATTGTCAGGCGGCATGCAGCAGCGCGTCGGGCTGGCGCGCGCCTTGGCTTCGGACCCGGATGTGTTGCTGATGGATGAGCCGTTTTCGGCGCTTGATCCGTTGATCAGACGGCAACTTCAGGACCAGTTCATGGCGCTCTCAGCTGAGTTGAACAAGACAACAGTTTTTATCACTCATGATCTGGATGAGGCCATTCGCATTGGCCACCGTATCGCCATTATGAAGGACGGTAGGATCGTACAGGTCGGCACACCCGAGGAAATAGTCACAAAACCGGCTGATGATTATGTACGTGACTTCGTCGATGGCATCTCCAAACTGAATCTGGTCTTTGCTCATTCAATCATGGTGCCGATTGCTGAATACACGCCTACGCGCCCGGTGAATATGGATGAAAGTCCGCGTGCACATCATGGTACCGACCTAGATCATCTCATCGACATCGCTGTGACAACTGAAAATGTGATCGTCATCACCGACGATGACGGCAAAGACGTTGGCGTGGTTGACCGGGCGACACTTCTACTTGGTATCCAAGGGGGCAAAGCATGACCGATACGCCACAGCTAGATCAAGATCGCAGTGTTGCCGCGTTTGCGCAGGACAATGCGGACTATTACCAAGCTGAGTTTGACAAAATTCAGGGCAAAACTGGAATTGCTTGGTCGTGGAATCTCTGGGCTGCTTGCTTTGGTCCACTCTGGGCAGCTGCGCGCGGCGTTTGGGGTTTTTTCTGGATATTTATCGTCCTCGAATTGTTTGCACTCGTACAGATCGGGCGTGGTCTATGGGGCGAGTTAGGGGCAGAGCAGCTCACCCGCTATGACCGCCTGTTGAGCAATATCGCACGCCGCGAGGCTCAGGCCGCTGAACTGGCCGCAGGGGGTGACGCGGCAGGGGCCGAAGCCAAGCTCAACATCGCCAACAACCTGCGCAGTGCCGCCGACAAAGCGCTTGAGGCTGCCAGTAGCGCCAACAGCGCCGCGACAATGATCCTGATTACTGGGCTCGCCTTGATGCTGATCATCAAGCTAGCCGAAGGATTTTATGCCAATTACGCCTACGAGGCATCCTACCTGCAATGGCGTTCGGGCCAAAAAACGCAAACGGGTATCAAACGTTCCTCTCTTATTTTTGGCGCGATTGGTCTGATCGCAATCTGGCCACTTACTTTGCTCCGCTTCACTGTTGGGAAGCCGGATGAAGTGCTTGCGGGCCTTACCGGAGGCTTTTTGGGGGATCGTATTCCCATCACGGAATTTCCGGTTGGCCGTGAGTATTTTGCCTATCTGTCGAAAAAGGGGGACGCTGGATTTGACTGGCTGGCGATCAATTTCGGTGATGTCTTTGACGGTGTAACCGCAACTATTCGTTGGGTTCTGGACGGGCTGGAAGTTCTATTGATCCAAACGCCTTGGCCCGTTGTCATGTTTGTGACCGTCGTCATGGCGCTGCGATTGGCTGGCCCGCGCGTGGCCGTCTTTACAGCGGCTTCATTGGCGTATCTTTCCTTTATGGGTCTTTGGGAATTGTCGATGATCACCGTTGCGTTGATCGGGGCAGGGGCGTTTTTGTGTATTCTTATCGGTATCCCGCTGGGCATCTGGTTTGGCAAATCAAAACGGGCCTATGCCTTTGCAGAACCGGTGCTTGATTTCATGCAGACCATGCCGGCCTTTGTGTACTTGATCCCAATCATCGCCTTCTTTGGCACCGGAAAACCGCCGGGCGTTTTGGCCACGCTAGTGTTTGCCATGCCGCCCGTCATCCGTCTGACTACACTGGGTATGCGTGGTGTGCCTGAAACAACCAAGGAAGCAGCGATTGCATTCGGATGCTCGAAAAAACAGCTGTTGTTCAGTGTCGAATTACCGCTGGCGCTGCCCTCAATCATGACCGGCATCAACCAAACCATCCTGATGTCACTTTCGATGGTGGTGATCGCGTCTCTAATCGGGGCTGACGGGTTGGGCGCGCTGATCCTGGAAGCGCTGCAATATGCCGCGAAAGGGCAGGGGCTGCTGGGCGGGCTTGCCATTCTACTGTGCGCCATGGTGATCGACCGGATCGCCCAAGGCATGTACCGTCGAAAGACCGGCGAAAACTGATCTCCCCACCTTCCCCGATGCGGTCAAGCGTATCGGGGGTTTTTCAAAGGGTCACTGACAATGAGCGATGAACACCTGAATTCGATGATGGAAAATCTCTATTGGTGGGGTATTCCCACTTTGTTCCGCTGTCCGAATGAGGGGCCAGAGGGACAAGATATTGCCCTTGTGGGCGTGCCACATTCTACGGGCAATGGGACAACTGAGCGTGATCAACATCTTGGACCGCGGGCGCTGCGCAACGTGTCTGCTGTGGCTCGGCGCATGCACAATGAGTTTCACCTCAATCCTTGGACAGCAGCCAAAATCGCCGATCTGGGCGATGTCCCGTTCCCGCGTGCCAATAACAATGAAGACTGCATCGAGCAGATCACCCGATTTTATCAAAAGATTGACGAGGCGGGCGCGCGGCCAATTTCGATCGGGGGCGATCACTCGATCACCGGAGGGATCGTGCAGGCATTGGGATGCGGCAAGATTGCCAAGGGCGAGCCAATATCGTTCCTACATTTTGACGCGCATACGGATGTCTTCACCAAAGTTGACCATTTTCTCGGGGCCAAAAAATCCGCCGCCCATTGGGGTGCATATCTTGCGGATCAAGGTCAAGTAGACCCAACGCGCTCGATGCAGATCGGGCTGCGCGGTCACGCACGGACTTTGGACTGGTTGGAGCCCTCATATGAGTACGGCTACAACGTGGTGACGATGAAGGAATTTCGCAAACGCGGTGCCGAGGATGTGGTGACACAAATCCGCGATGTTTTGCAGGGGCGGCCCGTCTACATCACATTTGACCTTGATTGCCTTGACCCAAGTATCGCACCCGGCGTGTCGAACCTTGAACCAGGTGAAAAGGGCTTTGACATAGACGAAGCTGTCATGCTGTTAAGGGCCGTGCGCGGTATGAACATTGTTGGCGCAGATATTGTGTGCATGATGCCAACGAAAGACAGCCCCAATCAAATTACAGCACTGACCGCATCAGCGATCATGTTCGAGATGATTTCGATGATGGCAGAGAACACGCAAACCGCAAAAGGTGGATCATGAATACAAAGGACAACGCGTTTTTTCAGCCTGTGTCAGCGATGGATCTGGCGCGCTTTGCTGGCATTCCAACGTTCATGCGTCTGCCGTCGTTAACGCCCGATCACCCCAGGTATTCCGAGGTACAGATGGGCCTTGTGGGTGTGCCGTGGGACGGCGGCACAACAAACCGCCCTGGCGCGCGTCACGGTCCGCGACAACTGCGGGACTATTCTACTATGATCCGCGCGATGAACCCGGCCACTGGCATCAACCCGTTTGCCAGCGTAAATTGCGCTGATATGGGGGATGTGCCGCCAAACCCCGTTGATATTCACGACAGCTTGGATCGGATAACTGCGTTTTATGCCGCGATGAAACTGAACAATATCGCGCCAATGACGGCTGGCGGAGATCATCTGGTGACATTGCCGATCCTAAGGGCAATGGCCAGTGACGGACCACTTGGCCTTGTGCAATTTGACAGCCACACTGACCTCTTCGATAGCTATTTTGGCGGACACAAATTCACCCATGGTACGCCATTCCGGCGCGCGGTTGAGGAGGGGTTGGTTGATCCGAAACGCTTTGTTCAGGTGGGGATCCGAGGCACAGCCTATAACACTGAAGATATTGATTGGGGCTTGTCGCAGGGTATCAGAATTATCCGGATTGAGGAGTTATTTGAACGCGGAATTCCGGATGTAATGACTGAGGTGCGCCAGATTGTCGGTACTCAACCAACCTATTGCACCTATGATATTGATTTCGTCGACCCTTCTTATGCGCCCGGCACTGGCACGCCCGAGATTGGCGGCCCCAACGCCTTTCAGGCCCAACAAGTAATTCGCGAGTTGATGGGGATTAATCTGGTGGGCGCTGATCTGGTCGAGGTCGCACCACCCTTTGATGCTACTGGCGGGACTGCTTGGCTTGGCATTTCACTGATGTTTGAGCTGATGTGCATATTGGCAAAGTCCATCTGCCCACCAGAACGTAACTAAGAGCGGATGGAGTTTCGAAACGCAACAATCCTCAACTCTGTCAGATGGTAGTCGTATCGCAATGCAATGGACTACCGAACAGCGTAGCTTACTCAATCTGGTTGAGATTTTTTTCCCCAAGAAGCGCCCTTTTTTGGAGCTACTTGAGTATGAAAGCAGCCTAGTTCATGTGAAGTCCGGTTGGCGCCCAGATAAATTTTCTTCGCAATAGTTTTGAAATAATTGGTCGCGATGCTAACTCAATTCATTCGAGGTCTTCGTTCGCTGTCTGTGAATTCGACCTCTGATCCTTGCTGCACTGTGCACGAATGGCTGGTTTTCCCGCCGCGCGGCAGCACCGAATTTTACGCTGACGCAGCATTTCCCACGCTGCGAGCGCGCGCAGCAAGAAAGCCAAATTCACACAATGGGCTCATTCCCGCCGTTAGCTGCACCTTGCCCGAAGGTCCGCTAAGGCCTGATTGCTAAAGCAACTCCACAGCGTCGCGCATCTGGTCTGCATTCACGTCGATATATCTCTGTGTTGTGGATATATGCGAATGACCGGCGAGGGCTGCAAGCAAGCGCACGTCTACACCCTTGTTGGCC
>Ga0115564_10005557_pt1 | contig 9996 bp, 5 predicted proteins | sample COGITO_mtgs_1105_7_FD_88680 | JGI IMG/M metagenome (GOLD analysis project Ga0115564, IMG submission 88680) | Pelagic marine microbial communities from North Sea - COGITO_mtgs_110523 | ecosystem: Environmental > Aquatic > Marine > Epipelagic | place: Germany:Helgoland, sampling site Kabeltonne... | reverse complement strand
ACATCGGTAAGCAACTTTAGTATTGTAAATGGTCCGGAAAATGTAGAAATTACGTTTGACAATTCACCTGACTTTTCTACCAATGATACGTATACGATAATATTACGAGATGTCTCAAATGATACACAGTTAGGCAATCAAGTAAACGCAAGTGGAGCGACCACAATTGAAGGAGTAACCATAAGTAATGAGTTTGTTACAATCGACATATCATCCACGTTTCAATCGTTAGTTGTAGACAATTCATATAATGTCATTGTAACCAGCAATTACACAGATACAGGTCATACATATACCAATCAATTTGAATTCAAAACATTAAACGAAGGTATTATCGAGAGTTGCAGTGTGATAGAAGATAGTCTGACTGGTGTTTCGGTTGATTTGTCGATCGTATCATTCCGAGGAAGCACACCTATTGAATATATAATCACATTTAAACGAGAACTAGTCTCATTAGAGATTGTTGATATTTCGTTTTCTAGAACACCAAATGATTTATTCTTTGACAATGTGCTTGTGAAAGACACCTCTTACAATGTGTTTGTAGAATCTATATATGCCACAGAAAATTTATATAAACGTACACCGGGAGTGGCGGATGTCTCATTTGTTACAAAAAACGAGGAGGCATTGTCTCCAGATGTCATTACAATTACTCCATTTGGTACGTACATAGAGGCGGATATAAACTATGAAAAGATTGGAGATTTATCTAGCAATTTTGATTTTGAAATTATAGACCAAGTGAGTAATGTGATTGAACTAAGCGGGTCGGCTGTTGCGGTTGATAATGCGTCTTTTAATATAAACACATTAGAAACACACTCACATAAGCTTCAATTCAATACTTTGTACCGTTTCAAGTTAGTAGCCAAATTTGGAACTCCAGTGAGAGAATATTATACATTCAAAACATTCAGTACATTGGATGAATTTCCATTGTATATCAGTGTTTCGGATAACTTTACAATCACTGGAAGAGAAGCTAGTTTTAATATAAATGGGACAGAGGATATTAGTAGAAATATAGACTATGTTTTTTATGATGTCAGTTTGGGGGAACAGGATTATTCTGGAAATTATGATATTTTTCCTGTTTCGTTTACAAATCTTACTTCTGGTACTGATTACACGGTGTTTATTCGATCCACGTTTGATATTTGTGGAAACGAAAACGACAATAATGGAAATGCCTATGATATTTCGTATACTTTTCAGACTTTGGATGAAAGTGAGGTGGCATATATTCAATTCAATAATGCTCCAGCATATAATCCATATTACACCGTGTTAATTACGAATGGTGGTGCAAATCCCGGGAACAAACAAGCAGTCGCAACTTTCGGCCCTCCATCAGGAAACAGCTATATACTTTATGTTAAAGTTCAAACTTCAGACCGCGTTAGAACTATAATTGACAGATCTTATAGCGTGACAGGTAGTGATCATAAGGAAACACAAGATATCAGTGGACTCGAAATCAATACAAATTATATTATCGAGGTCACTACAGAATATCCAACAGGAAATAGATATCAAAAATCAGAATCATTCAGAACCAAGAATGAAAAAGAAGTCGGTATACTCGAAGACTTTTATGTGTATACGACAAATGATTCAATTGCGGTGGATTTTCTACAAACACCGCTGGCAGGAACAGATTGTTCATATACACTTGTAATTACCGTACTTGGTCAAGAGAATATCAGCTTTGTTCAAATTGATCCACCGTTGGATTTCGATGTATCAGGATTAATTGCAGACGGTACATTGTCTACCGATATATCGTATACTTCAGTTATACTTACGACTTATGAAAGTACGAATAACGTATATGAGTCTAGTAGTTTTGTAATCAAACTTGGATTTACGAGTGAACAATATATTAAAAGTGGTGATTTTGCGATTACTAGTGAAGATTATGGTATAAATGATCGTGGATTTACGTTCTCATTACCGGATGTTTGGAATACTTCAAAAAGTGTTGTTATTGCAGAATCTACATCATCAGAACCTCCGCCAATTTTTTACAAAACAAATCCAAATTCATCAAGTGAATATTGTGCAATTATATATTTACCTTCGAACTTGAATAATAACAAGGTATTGATACAGTCCATTAATCAAACAAGAGGACCAAATAGTGATCCTGATAACAATTTGTATGAAGGATATTATGACATCCGATTTTATGCAGCAACGCATAAAGAAGCCGGGGAGATTTTTTCATTCGGAAATATAACAGATCCTACAATTAATTATGACGTCAAGTTAGTGAACAAAAATAATTCAACCGCCATTGTATCTCAATCATTTACTAGTTCTAGTATTAGTTACGAATTAATCGAAATGCGATTTCACGTGGAAACTTCGTATGACAATGTCGAATTCCAAATTAAACGGACAGGTAATGAGAAAAATAATTTGTATATTATGGACCTGTCTATGGTAAGTGTAATTCCGGAAACCACAGAAAACACAAATACTGATGGTACAGATGCTGGTACAGATGCTGGTGGTACAGGTTCTTCTTCCTCACAGACAACTGTTTATAATGTATCTCTAAATACGATCCCATCTTCTTCTCCCTATTATGTTTTTACAAACACACATACAGATGAATCTGAAATACCGATTTTACAAAAAGGGAACACATATACATTTACACGGACAGATAGCGGGCATCCATTTAACGTTGGTGATTCATATGGGTCTAATACAACAAATATTGCGGTCACAAGTACAAGTACAAACTCTACAAATAGTGTAAATAATGTGAATTCTATTGTAAGCGGGGAATCTCTCACATTTACTATACCCGTTGATTTTAATGGATCTTTCTCCTATTTCTGCACTTCACATTCAACCATGATCAACCAGTTTACTATTTCAGCGTAAATCAAAATGATATAATCTATAGAAACCATAGAAACGACATAAAAACAATATACACTATTCTTTTTATAAATCAAATCATGGACACAACCGTATTTGTACTTGTCACCGACCACAAATACTTCCCAAAAGCAAAAACGACCATCCGTGATATCCGATCTAGAGGGGAATGGCACGGAGATATTGTAATGATCGCAATCGATTTTCATGCCAACCAAAACTTCTTGGATTTTTACCAGATCCAACAAAAACGTTTCACGCATATACAAGAAAAAAAAGATCTTTGTAACATCTTGAATTATTGTCCTTTCTCAGATACCATTGATGGTCGAGAAATATCCAAACCAAACCAATGGGAAAAATTACATGTATTTGATCCTTTCTTCAAACAATGGGATCGTGTCGTATTTGTAGATGCCGGTCTGCGTGTACTACATAATGTACATGAATCGTTCTTGAAATTAGACTACAAAAATGCATTTCTAGCTCCAGACGATGGTGGCAATTATGTGTCTCTACCAAACCCCGATAAATTGTTCAAAACACAAGTGAGTCATGGATGCCAACAACGACTCCGGGATTCCCTTGAACCTTTTGGTGGACTTGACATTCTCGAGAAAAACTATTTTTTGAATTGTGTATGGGTATATGATACGGCGATTCTAGACACTTGTACAAAACAGGAAATGATTAATGGGATCGTGAATTATCCGATATGTAAAACAAATGAAATGACCATGATGAATTTATTTTTACATTTTAAATACAAATTGTGGAAACCCTTTCCAGTACACGTACCAAATACTACACATAAAAAAATATTATTTGATTGGTGTGAATTGAACAATCCAAGCCCGAGTACTTGGTGCGATTATTGTCTGATCAAATACCCCTGTACTATATCCATGGAAGATACATAGAATCATAACAATCACCGCTTCCAATCAATCAACCACTGAATCAATGACAAAACAACATGTTCATATTTTCAGCTTCCAAGTTCCGTTCTGGATACTGAAATAACTTTTCTATTGTAGAATCGTCTCTGAACCGTACAGTATATTCTTGTTGTACATTGTTACGCCCAATACGTCCCATTGATTGCAATGTCTTTTGTTGTGTCATATTCTGAAGATCATCCCCAATGATCCCGTGACAAAATTGGTAATTTGTTCCATATATATAATCAGATGTAGTGAGTATTACAAATAAATGCTGGTCTTGTGCCATACGTTTGACTATTTCTTCGTAATTGGTGTTTTCTTGTTTAATTAAAACACCAACACCCATTAGAGTCAAAATCTTAAATGCGGGTTCTATGTTTAGTGCCATTATTTTTTTGACAGTACTGTTTTCAATACGAGGGACATATGCGCTATTCATTTTACTCGGTGACCATTTATCCTGATGATCTGACGTATTTGGTATATATTCTGCATCCAACTGAATGCTTTCAATCTGACACTGTAATTGAGAGATGTTGAATTGCAATGCATCTGCTGAATCATTTGTAATGTCTTTGACACGAACTTTCCCCGTTCCTTTTTTGGACGGTTCTTGTGTCTTATCTGTATTGTCTGCTTTTTTTAATTTTTCTTCAATGTCTTTTTCCATTTCGTCTATTTTCTCGGAAAGTGTTTGGTTATGCTCGATTTTCTCCATAATACGATTCAATAACCTTTCTGATATATCACTGTGTTTGATATAAAAGTCGGCGAGTTTCTTTACATCTTCCACCAAATAAATCGTCGGACCATCTGTAAGTGTATGCGCATCGACCGTGGTCAATAAAATCCCTTCGAGATCTTCCCATAATGTTTCTTGCATGGTTTCTACATGACTTTCACTGTTTATTTTTTCGATTGGCTTTGATTTTGTAGTGGATTGGCTCAGCAATGTGTCTGTATTTTGTAGACTAAACATTCGTCTTAGAGAGTGGTTGTCTTTTACTTGAAACCGTTTCGTAGTCATATCTTTCATTTTGTTATGGATATATGTCCAATGTGTACCGTCCATATTTGCCAAGAGAGTCAAATAGTAAATTTTTACACTATCCATGGTTATTTCTGATATTTCTGTAAAGTACTGCGACATTTTGTAACGCGCCGGAATCACATCCCCTGCAGTTGCATTGTAGCTTGTTGCGATACTTTGTTGTCGGAATATAGTTTTCCCGCAGTTCATATTGGCTTTGTCATTAGAATCTGAATCTGAATCTGAATCTGAATCTGAATCTGAATCAAACGAATGACCCGGCTTATATACATGCAAGAACCCAATGAACTTAATGATCTCGTGTAAATCAAAATACCGTAACATTGTTTTGTTTTCTAGACAATAGTTTGCACACTTCTGAACCGATTCAAATGAATCATATTGTGTATGTGGTAAATAATTGTATCCCTTTTTATTCATGATCGGAATCGATTTGCGACAATCATAACTGGTAATCGTATGTACACTCCCCCCTTCAAACGTTGCACGAAAGTCTTGTAATACATCTTGAATTTCATGTTCTTTTGGTAACGTCGCACATGACAACACTACATTCGGTATTTGATTGCCACACCAGTTCTTATGTATGATTTCATGCAATGGATGTGTTTCATAGTCCATCGAGATAGTTGGCTCGTCCCAATATGTAACAATCTTGGACGCATCATTGAATGACATCATGTAATACATCGAACACAAATAAGATTGTACATCACATATCATGATTTCTACATTTTCTCCTTTGCTATTGTCGACCTTCCCGATCCCCCCTGAACGTTTGTTAATCGTGTAATCCGTTGCCGCATAATAGTGTAGACGCACATCATCCGCGGTTGTACATCCAAACGCAAAGGCCACTTTCTTTTCAATCGAAATCGCCGCTTTCGCCAACGCCAAACCAATATGTCTCGCTACACAAACAAATATCACCTTATATTGGTTGCTCAATCCTAGTGGCGAAAGCGTTTTCCCCGTTCCGGTCGGTGCAATATATAAGACAAGCTTCGGTGGTGTAGAGATTAGGTCTCCATTATGGTCGACCTTCATGCGACAATGAGTAAATAGATCTTTCTGGTGTTTGAATAATTGCAAGTCTTCGTGTTTAAAGAGATTTTTATTTTTTTCGATCAACCTGGCACTTTGCGACACTACTGAAGTAACAGGTGTTTTTGCTCTTCCAATGTCAATAATAATAGTGACAAATCGTTCGACTTCTTTGATTATCATAATTGTGTTTTTCTGCCATTGGATCAATGTGTATAGTTCAAAGAGATAGTCGATTGACTTGTTATGCAGGCATTTGCATATTTTTTCACAATAGTCGATCAACGTGTATTCGTATATTTTTGAAGTGTTTGATTGAATGGTTGCATCAATATTCTGGATACGTAGGGCTTCAATTGATCTCAGTTTTTTTATTTTCTTCGATTCTGTCTTGAAAGACATCAATTCTTTCCCAAGACTTCCATATTTGTTCGCAATCTTTTTAAGAAGCGGGTAAAAGTACTTATCGTACAAATAGTATTCAATTTCCACAGTACGCTCTAACTTTGTGAACGAAAACATTGTTTTTGTATCATTCATTCGAAGGTTCACATTGTCATACCCATTGTGAATCAATTCCAGAATTTGTTTTTCCTGGGGTGACACGGGCTTCTCAATGGAGTTCCATTCCTCTTTGGTGAGTTTCTTTTGTTGTAAGATGTCCATTTTGTTAAGTATGGGTATATATATAAATTGATTTTGTAGAAAAGAGACAACATCAATTTTTTATAAATAATATGAATAAACTTCACAAGAAAATGCGTCTACACCCTTGAATACTATAATCAGATGACCCTTTTAAGAAAGAGTACCACAATCACGATAAACAACAAATATGCAGTGAGACTCGTGGTATTTCCATTGTTCTGCATACCTTCAATCAACATCAATTGTTGCGTATTCACCGTCATTAGAAACCAAAGGCAAACCAATATGGCTAAAACCAGAATCAATGTTTTTGTTTCGTGGAATGCACATAATGTTACAAAAAAGACTACTAAAGCGAATTCGTTAAACTCCATTATTAATATACTACGATAAAAATAAATGAACCTTTTACGATTTTTTTCCAACAATGAAAAATATAAGACCAATTTCGAACAGGTGCAATACGCGATCAAACATCCGGGAGAATATTATATTGTAAATACATTGCCATTATATGAACAAAATTGTCTCATCAAAAGCACCGTTCATGCGGGACAAGAAGAATCGTTGATCAATGATATGGTTTATAATGTAAATATACCCGACAAAAAGATCATTCTATATGGAAAACATTCAAACGATGAGACTGTAGATGCGAAATATCAACAATTTGTAGACATGGGATTGACCGATGTGTATGTGTACACCGGTGGAATGTTCGAATGGCTTTTGTTACAAGATATATATGGGTGTGCAGAATTCCCAACCACCGAAACCGTTTTAGATATATTAAAATTTCGTCCAATGAAGCTTTTTTAATTTCTTTACGGTAACTATATCGAAATCGAAATCGAAATGAATACAGTTCACGTAGACCATTTTGTATACGATACAGAAACATTGTCTCAAATGCATCCAGGTGGGTCTCTATTTGTAGAACTCTTTGACGGACGAGATGCAACACATGCGTTTCAATCTTATCACAGACGACGATTTCCACACGAAAAAATGAGACAATATCAATGTGAAGTACTAGGTGTAAAGCCATCGGCAGATCCGGAATTCGATGAACTATGCAAAGAAATCAACCAAATTCTACCCATACATCAATCATTCGCACCGTGGTACTATTATGTGAAAATATTCTGTTTGTTATGTCTCACTTTCTACACGGAATACCAGATCCATGTGCATGGGGCATATGTGTGGTATAATATGGCATTCTTAGGTTGGCTTTTTGCATTGGTTGGACTCAATGTACAACACGATGCGAATCACGGTGCGATCTCCAAACATTTTTGGGTGAATCGGATTTTAGGATTGTCTCAAAATTGGATCGGTGGAAGTGCCATCGATTGGATGCATCAACATGTCGTACAACATCATATTCATTGCAACGATGTAGAACATGATCCCGATATTTATGGGAATTGGTTATTGAGACTAAATCCCACAAAAGAATTATTGCCATACCATGTGTATCAGGGTGTCTACGTGTTTGTGTTACTAGGCTTATTTGGGTTTACGTATTCATTTGACTCCGTTATGAACAATATATACATGAAAAATCACACTCAATACGCCCTGCCCATACAAAAACACGTCCAATTGGAAAAGTACTTTACCGCGTTATGTTTATCCAGATGGGCTTTTCTTCCCATACTGTTTACAAAATCATCGGGACTTATGACTGCATTACACATTGCACCTGTGTTCGCTGTAGGTGGCTTTTATTTGGCCTTTTTCTTTGTTTTGTCTCATAATTACACCGGTGTATTTCAATATGATTCGGAAATGATATCAGAAGGGTTTCTCCGAAGACAAGTCAAATCGTCTTCCAATGTAGGGGGCGAATTATTGTGTTTTATGAACGGTGGTCTGAACTATCAGATCGAACATCATCTATTTCCTCGAATTAGTCATTGTCATTACCCGAGAATCGCACCATTTGTGAAACATTTCTGTGATAAAAAAGGTATCTTGTACACTCATTTTCCAACCATACGTGATAATTTAGTCTCATGTTTGTCACACTTACATGTGATGGGGTCGTCGAACAAATTCTTTCATTTTGCAGTGAGAGATAAAGATAAAGATAAAGAAAAAGATAAAGAAAAAGGAAAAAATAAAATCGATTGACACATCCATATAAAAATAGAAGGGTTATATTATTTAGACATGTCTTTGTTGGTTGAATCTCCTTACCTTTCGTACGAGTTTTCTCCGGAATTGAAAACAAAACCCACACTACCCAAGCAAAAACAAAAAGAACCCTTGCTTGATGAATCTGATGAACGCTTTGTAATGTTCCCTATACAGGATGATAGTATTTGGAATATGTACAAAAAACAAGTAGATTGTTTTTGGCGTGCAGAAGAAGTGGATTTATCGAAAGATTTGGCGGATTGGAATAAGTTGAATTCGGATGAAAAACATTTTATTTCGATGATATTGGCATTTTTTGCAGCGAGTGACGGGATTGTGTTGGAAAATCTAGCGGTCCGATTTATGTCGGATGTTCAGCTTAGTGAAGCACGGGCGTTTTACGGATTTCAGATCGCGATGGAAAACATCCATTCCGAAATGTATTCTATCTTGATTGATACATTTATCCAAGAATCGTCACAACGAGACAAGCTATTTAACGCACTAAATAATTTCCCCTGTATTGCGAGAAAAGGAGTATGGGCGCAACAATGGATTGGTGATCAAGAAAGTGGGTTTCCCGAACGATTGGTTGCATTCGCTTGTGTAGAAGGCATCTTTTTCAGTTCTGCATTCGCGTCCATTTATTGGATTAAGAAACGTGGCTTATTACCTGGACTCACCTTTTCAAACGAATTCATATCCCGAGACGAAGCATTACATACCGAATTTGCGGTTTTGTTGTATAACAAACTACAAAATCGATTGACCGAGGGAATGATTCATCATATTATCAAAGAAGCCGTAGAAATCGAGAAAGAATTCATTACCGAATCTTTGCCATGTCGATTGATTGGTATGAACGCTAAATTGATGACACAGTATATTGAGTTTGTAGCAGATCGGCTTGTAGTGCAGTTAGGATATAACAAGATTTTCAATGCATCAAATCCGTTTGATTTCATGGAATTGATCTCCATCGATACCAAAGTCAATTTCTTTGAACGCACGAATTCCGCATATGCATTGGCAAACAAAGAAGTCGCAGGAGATGTCTTTGAGTTTAATGCCGATTTTTAAGTTTTAACCGGGTCTTTACGTGTTGACCGCGTTTTAAAATTTCGTATTCTTATAATGATTTTGATTTAGACAAAAATTATATTATTCCTATATAATATAATTGATATGACTTCGTTTGTGAAAGTCGTACAGAACGTGTTAGGGCAATCGGTCTTTTCTGTGAAACTGGCTGGACAGTCAGACTTT
>Ga0115564_10005542_pt1 | contig 10017 bp, 9 predicted proteins | sample COGITO_mtgs_1105_7_FD_88680 | JGI IMG/M metagenome (GOLD analysis project Ga0115564, IMG submission 88680) | Pelagic marine microbial communities from North Sea - COGITO_mtgs_110523 | ecosystem: Environmental > Aquatic > Marine > Epipelagic | place: Germany:Helgoland, sampling site Kabeltonne... | reverse complement strand
TCAATGCCAACAAGGAGATGATTGAAACAACACTGAGTGCTTTGGGCATGATGGATAGTTTGACTTATCATATGCGCCAAGAAGACGGAGTGACACGCACGTCCATGCATTTGAAAACGAAGTAATAATTTCTATTTCGTTTTTAATGCCTCATGAGCCTTTTTGTCAAAGGGCAGGCTCTGCCGATTCAATTTTAAGCTATGTCCGATAAGAACGTTTTATTTGTATGCACTGGTAATACGTGCCGTAGCCCGATGGCAGAGGCGCTGTTGCGGAAGGCTGTAGGGGGGATCCCGGGTATTAAGATCAGTTCTGCGGGAGTTGGTGCAATGCCAGGGCAGTCTGCAAGTCGTGACACTATTAGCATACTTGAGGCAAAAAAAGCACCCCTGCAAGATTTTCAAAGTCGGCAAGTAGATGAGCATCTACTCTCAAGTTCTGACTTGGTTATTGCGATGACAAAGTCTCATGCGGCCATTGTCAGGGAATATTTCCCTGAGCGCGCTGACTCTGTGAGCTTACTCTGTGACTTCATCGATGAAGATGAAGGGCTTGTAGGCGCAGATGTTCCAGACCCCATAGGCATGGGTATTGAAGCGTATCAGGAAGTGGCTGAAGTGATCGAGCTGGCACTTCCTGGGATCATCAATAAGCTGGGTCAATAAGCCTCATCAACAATGTGGGTATGATTAACGACGATTCTCATATTAAGGATGTCGCCAGTGAATTTGCCATAGCTGGAGAGTTTATTGAAGGTGAGGAAGTGCATAGTGGTCATATTAATGCCACGTATAAGGCGACATTTAAAAATGATGATGGGCGCATACATCGTTATATTATCCAGAGGATTAACGAAAAGGTATTTAAGGATCCACTTGCCGTTATGCGTAACGTTGAAATGGTCACCAGCCACATCAACTCTAAGGTATTACGGGTTAAACGTGACAGCGGGGGGCAGACCTTAAGTCTTTATCCAGCTAGAGGCGGGAGTTTTTTTGCCTCAGGTAGAGGCGGCGGTATCTGGCGCTGTTATAATTTCATTGAGGGCTGCAGAACCTATGAAGTGGTAGCCAATACGCGCCAAGCTTATCAAGCAGCGCATGCTTTTGGTTCATTTCAAGACCTTGTCAGTGATATCCCCGTTGAAGATATCGAGGAAACGATAGCTGACTTCCACAATACTCCAAAGCGCTACGATCGTTTGATGAGGGTGGTGGATATGGATCCTTGCGGTCGTCTTGCCGAGGTGACTGCAGAGGTTGATTTTGTCGTAGCACGTAAGGCAATACTATCTAAGTTTATTGATTTAGAAAAACGCGGAGACCTGCCGGTGCGGATTACGCATAACGATACAAAAATCAATAATGTGATGATGGATGTAGAGAGTGATGAGGCGGTGTGCGTGATCGATCTTGATACGGTGATGCCAGGTTTGTCTCTCTATGATTTTGGTGATCTAGTTCGCACTGCGGTAAGTCCTACAGCCGAGGATGAGCGTGATCTCAGTAAGATAGACGTGCGCATGCCTATGTTCGAAGCCCTAGCGGAAGGTTATATCGATGGCTGCCATTGCTTATGTGATGTCGAGCTCGATAACCTGGCCTTTGCGGGTATTTTGATTTCTCTAGAGACGGGTATGCGATTTCTTACCGACCACCTGGAGGGTGATATGTATTTTAAAATCCAGCAAGACGGACAAAATCTTGACCGTGCTAGAACACAATTCAGGCTTGTAGAGCTACTCGAAGAGCATCAAGCGGAGATGCAGAACTGTGTCCGGTGTTTAGCAAAAGCTAGGAGCTGATGATGGTCATCTCAGCATGCTGGCAGCCTTGTGGATCGCTTCGATAAATGCGTCCACCTCTTGTTCGGTATTGTAGGCTGCAAATGAGGCGCGTACTGTGCCGGTTATTCCATAGCGCGCCATCAGTGGTTGGCAGCAGTGATGACCAGTTCGCACAGCAATGCCCATTTGATCGAGTAGAGTTCCTAGATCGTAGTGGTGGATGCCCTCGATACGGAATGATACAACAGCCGCTTTCTGGGGTGCTGTGCCATAAAGTTTGATGCCGTCCACTGCTTTTAATGCAGCGGTAGTTTTTTGCTCAAGATGGCTTTCATGAGCAGCGATTTTTTCGATGCCAATGGCATTCATGTAATCAATCGCTGCAGCCATAGCAATAGCACCTTCGATATCAGGTGTTCCAGCTTCATATTTGAAGGGGAGATCGTTGTATGTTGTATGCTCGAATGTGACCTCCTTGATCATTTCTCCGCCACCACGCCATGGTGGTAGTTCGTTGAGGATTTGTTCCTTGCCATAGAGGATACCGATGCCTGTTGGGCCATAGATTTTGTGACCCGAGAATACATAGAAATCGCAGTTTAGTTCTTGGACATCGATATTGAAATGGGGGGCTGCTTGAGCGCCGTCGACAAGGACGAGGGCGTCATACTGTTTGGCCATCGATATGATCTTTGAGACGGGGTTGACAGTGCCTAGAGCGTTTGAAACGTGGCTGATAGCTACTAGCTTCACACTTTCATCCAGCATGCCTTGGTAGGCATCCATATCAAAGGTTCCGTCTTCGTGAATGGGTATGATTTCAAGATTTGCTCCGGTGCGCTGACATAACATTTGCCACGGCACAATATTGGCGTGGTGTTCTAGCGCAGAGATGATGATTTTATCACCCGTAGAAATCCTGCCGGAAAGTGCTAGCGTATTAGAAACTAAGTTGATGGAGTCTGTAGTTCCAGAAGTGAAGATGAGCTCGTGGGCGTGAGCGCAGTTTAAATGAGTAGCAATGGTCTCTCTGGCAGCTTCATGTGCCGCAGTGGCTTCTCTCGCAAGTTTGTGAGCCGCTCGGTGGATATTGGAATTGATATGCGAGTAATAATGCGTGCTCGCTTCCATGACCTGTGTTGGGCTCTGGGATGTAGCTGCATTGTCGAGATAGATTAAAGGTTTACCATTGATGGTTTGATCAAGAATTGGAAAATCTTTGCGGATGATATGAGGGTCGATGCCTGACATGGTGGTAAAAGAATTTTATTCAAATAGCTCAACACTGAGCTGTTTGATCGTTTCTGGAGAGAGTAGGAAATAGCTCGTTTCATCCTGATCCTCTGTGCTCATTGGGGAGCTGTCTATTTTGGCGAAATTGATGTAGCCGCCGGGAGTTTGAGAGATCCTTAAGGTCTTACGTATAGGAGGCAAATCATTTCCTTGATCATCGAAACGACGCATGGAGACACTAATCGTGATTTCGGGGTTTTCAAGCGACATCATGGCTTGAGTGTGTAGGGGACCTAACCAACGTTTTGTTTTGAGCGAATCAAGGAATGTGAGCAATTTGTCAGCTCTGTTGGGGTTCAGGCTGGCGGAAGCATCTTCTCCATTCTGAGTGGCCTTCCATATGCCTGTAAAATGATCGTAGCTGAGCTCTGTGATTGGCTGATTCTTTTTCTGAATCGTAATTTGAGTAATATCCACTTTGGGGATGTGCCAAACGTGCGAGCTACGCCATTGCCAAGAGTGTTGTGATATTTTCGATAAGGTTTCAGGGCTGATTTGCCAGATATTAGGTTTGCCGACGATGTGGGCGTAAATGTTTTCCTGATCGGCATCGCGCCCAAAAGCAACCCTCATGCTTTCATCGTTAAAGCTGATAAAGGCGATTTGAAGGAAGGGTTGATGAAGGCCGTATGGTGATAAATCAGTGGCGGCATCCGTCACAAACTTCTGCACCTTGTCTCGCGTGAAGGCTGTCATTAGATTGATGACAGCGTCTTGGTTGGCATCCTTCCATCCGGTTCTTCGCAATACGCGCCAAGTTGTTTTAGGTGTGCGTTGAAGCATGATGGGTGTCATTGCTTCTGGTCGCAGAATTACTGTTTTGAGTTGGGGCCCATTGAGGTGAGTCATGGTTTTTGCCCGCAGGTCATTGACGCCGGATTGCAGTTGGCTAAGTGCTGTGGTGTCAGGTATTGCAGCATCTGCAGTGAGGGGTAACTCAAAGACGGCGCCAGGGCGGTCACTGACGGTGGCGAGCACGGTAGTGTCATTGTTCTCAGCCGGAGGGTAAATACGGAGAATGATCTCTTTTTTTGCGTCCGCAAAGTGAATGGATAGTTCACGTGTTTGGGCTGTGGTGTCCTCACCCGCTGGCAGGGTTACGTTAGCTCGGTCCTCTACGCGGATCGCGGTTAGCTGGGCAAGATCAGTAAAGAGTGCTTTGAGACTGGTTGGGTCAATGCGCAGTTCGAGGGGTTTGCTGATGGACCAGGATGAATCTAAATCCTTACGTGAGACAACAACATCACCTTGATTATTTTGAATGCGGATATTATCTAGGTATTTTGGGCTAAAATAAAACGGGTGATGGTCTCTAAACCGGCTGAATTGATTTTTAAATAGCTGGCCAATCGCAGCAGCGGATTCTTGGCTGCATACGTAAATGTTATGTTTTTGTGAGCCCTTTGGAATGCGTATAAAGAGAGTGGGAAGTAGCTTGTTGTCTTCACCTTCGCTCGGTATGTGCCAAGCGGCGGGCCTTCCGATTTGGTAATGAGAGATAGTTTTTCCATCTGCATCACGCATTTCTACTTTAATAGCGCCGTCTTGAAGGCCGCATTCGTCTAATTCTACCTCATCTCTGGGTATTATCTCCTCAATTTGCAGCAGTGCGGTGAAGTGCATCAGAGCCTTCATGTAAAGAGGGTCTGCACGGTCTTGCCACGGTTTAGTTGCCATCCACCGGTTGTCTTCGATGATGAAGTTGGCTTCATCACCATCGCTATTGCTTAGTGTGATTTGTCTGACCTTATCGAGCTCTTCGATGGAGAAAAGCTTTTCACCAGGCTGAGCCAATGGCTTACCAAAGATCCGGTTTCGATATTCTTCACCTGTAAATACAACCGCTAATGCACAAAGCACGAGAGCGATGACGGCAAGGAATATGGTGAAGGAGATACGCACAATCGAGAGGTGATAGGCAGGTATTTAAAAAACGAGCAGTTGTGGGGCTTACGCGCGACGGGTGTTCCAGACAATCAACGATATGAGTAATGCCGCAGCAGGGATGAAAATGAGTACTAGCTTCGTGATAAATGCATTATGAGCTGGCAGGATTGTCATTTTATGCCGGTAGAGTTTTTTAGGGCCGATTCCGATTAGCTCTTCACGACCGATAAGCCAATTGACACTCGATTTGATGAAGTCGGCTTGTTCAGGGCGTGTTTTACGGGTCGCTAGGAAGTCGGTATTGCCGATGACGACCATTTTCGAAACAAGGTTGGCCGTTTCGTCAGATGTAGCCTGTCCACGAATGATCGCTGCGGAGAGATATAAGGGTTCTGAATAGTCCTCCTCAACATTGAAGGCAGGGTTCTGCTCATCGAAGCGGGTTTCACCCCACCAGCCTGTGGTGGCTTTTACTAGGGCAATCGGTTGGATGCGCTTGTTGAGGAGTCGGTCATCGTTTTCCCGGACCTCTAAGCTGCAGCTGGCGCCTTCAAATACCGTTGATTTTCCGCCGAGTGAGGCATTGATTTCAGCTCCCCTTGAGAAAATACTCTGAACGTTGGAGAGGGACTGACTATTTTTAACAGCGATAATTCTATCATTACGTGGAGTGATACCATAACTGCGGAGAAAGATCCGCAGATTGTCAACTTGAGCAGTGGGATCCAGTGTGATTAATAATGCCGATTGTTGCCTGTCCCAGTATTCTGTGAGAATTTTCAGTTCGCGTTCATTGAGGTCATAGGCTGGCCCAATGAGTGCAAGTGCCTCGGCGTCTTCAGGTATTGTATCTATATCTGCGAGGCGTATCGGACGGAGTTCGATATTTTGCTGCAAAAGCATGCGGCTCAAGACAATCCATGCGGGTTCACCGTCATCGGCCTGGATATTCATTTTGTCAGCGGCAAGGTAGATCTTGCGAGGTGATCCTTCGATGGCGCTGATGAAGTTCGATGTGATTACATCCTCATCTTGCCATGCGACAATCGTCTGGCTGTCATCTTGTAAGTAGAGGTCGGAGACGCGAACGACGCGTAGATGGCCTGAGGTTTTTTGGCCTGTTTTGCTAGCTTTGCCGGCTTTTGTATCGCTAGGGGCAGAGGTAGAAGTTGAGGTTTGTGACTGGTTTGGCTGGCCGTCATCGTTAGCGAGCTCCTCATTGGCGAGGCCGTCGATGATGATCATGTCTTCGCTGTATTTTATCCCATAGACAGCTTCTAGCTCTAGCGTGCGGTCTGTTTGGCGGAGTGGGTCGATGAACTCGAGCTTGATAGCGTCGCCAGCGATTCGTTGGTATTCATCAAGCAGGTGGTAAACTCTTGAATAATGTGGCGATGTGCGTCTCATCACAACCATGGCTTGCACCGGAGACTGATGCTCTTGAAGCATCTTACCTTTGAGGAATTTTTCGCTAAAGTCCGATAGGCTGAAGTTTCTTTTTTCCGTTAAGTCGTAGCGTTTATGGTTCGTGCAGCTGAGGTAGTTGGCCGCGACCACTGCGGCTACAAAGAGGCTGATTTGAATGATGACATTAACCGTCCTTCCAACACGCCGAACAGGGCGAGCGGATGATGTAGATGTTGCTGTGTCAGGCATAGAGGTAGCAGGGTGAACATTAAGATTTCCAACGGCGGAAATCCAAAGTCAGATGAGTGAGGAACAGAAAGAAGGCGGCCATGCTCAGGTAATACACGATAGGCCGACTATCAATGACCCCGCGTGTAAATAGGGCTAGGTGCTCTTGGATAGCTACATAGTGAAATACAGACACCGCTTGGAATCCTTCACCTGTGTAATAGGGCACAAATCCGAGGAAGAAAAGTATGACGATGATGGCGATGGTTATGATGCCTGCCACGATCTGGCTTGAGCTCAGCGTGGAGGCAAAACAGCCAATGGCGATTAGGAAGCTGCCAATGAGTAGCAGGATTGCGTAGGAAGCAAGCAGGTGACCCATTTCAACAGGTGGAGGGTTGCCCGTTACAAGAGTGAATAACTTTAGATGCAAGAGAATGGGGGACCAGAGCAATGCGTAAAAGGCAAAGGCGGCAACATACTTAGACATTACGACCTGGCTGCTGGTGACGGGAGCCGTCATGAGGGTTTCGAGGGTACCTGTTTTTTCCTCTTCGGCAAAAAGCCGCATGGTCAGGAGAGGGAAAATGAAGAGAAAATAGAACCAGAAATTCGGTGCGCTAAACGACAAGAAGAGAAAGTTTTCACTCATCGGGGCGTCTTTCATTTTCTCCATTGCGGTGGTCATGGACAGACCTTGCATGAGAGAGACAAGGCCCAATATGACCCATCCAAAAGGGGTAAGGAAATAGTTTTTGAATTCCTTGCTGAAGAGTATGAAAAAAACACGCATGAATGGTAACAACTTGTTACACGTGAGATAAGCGAATTTGGCTTATGGTGAAAGGGAATAGTCGCGCTTAATCTAGGTTTTCGGGACCAAATGCATGGGGAAGGAGCATATTGAGTGTGGTCTCATGGTGAATGTGTCCTGTTTCATCGGCCAAATAGACCAACATCGATGGATTAAACTCGTGGAGAACCTGTCGGCAGGCCCCGCATGGGCTTCCTGATCCCGATACAGACAGGGCGATAGCCTTCAATGACTGCTGTCCCTCGGATACGGCCTTGAACACGGCCGATCGCTCGGCACACATACTCATGCCATAGCATGCGTTTTCAACATTGCAGCCGGTGTAGGTTTTACCATCCTCAGCTAATAATGCAGCGCCAACCTTGAATTTTGAATAAGGTGCGTAGGCCAGTAGCCGAGCTGATGATGCCAGCTTTGCTAGTTCGGTGGAGTTCATGATGCGTTTGAGCTTTCAGTGTGTAATTGCTTGGCCGCATGAAGAGCGATACGCATCATCTCCTCAAAGCTGGATTTGCGTTCCTCAGGGCTGGTGGATTCACCGGATCGAATGTGGTCGGATACGGTGCAAATGCTTGCTGCCTTGGCCCCGTATTCGGCTGCAATACCGTAGAGCCCAGCCGCCTCCATTTCAACGCCCAGAATATTCATGGTTTCCATGGTATCAAACATGGAGGAATTGGGTGTGTAAAAGAGATCGGAAGAAAACAAATTACCGTTTTTTACAGGGATGGTGAGTGTACCGGCTGCTATGTTGAGTGCTTTGATAATGTCGTAATCTGCGATCGCGGCGTAGTCAAAACCTTGAAAGCGTTGGCGGTTCACTCCGGAGTCGGTGCTTGCACCGATGCCAATGAGGATGTCACGTATTTTGATCGAGGAGCTAACGGCTCCACAACTGCCAACACGAATAAGGTTTTTGACACTATATTCAGTGATGAGTTCTTTGGCGTAGATGGAGATGGAAGGGATGCCCATGCCGCTTCCCATGACAGATACAGGTGTGCCTTGGTAATTACCAGTGAAGGCGAACATGTTGCGTATGGCATTTACTTTTTTGACATCGGTTAAGAAATTTTCAGCGATATATTCGGCGCGCAGGGGGTCTCCTGGGAGTAGGCATGTAGGGGCGAAATCGCCAGGTTTTGCTTCGATATGTGGAGTCATGAGGTAGTGAGTTGTTTGCGTTTAAGATTTAAATATCCAGTGACTTACCATGTTTAAATGGTGATAGCTTGAAGATGCGAGAGATTGTTTGAGCAATGTCTGAAAATGTTTCTCGAAAACCATGGTCCGTTGAGGGCATGTCATGTTGGTAGAGTAGAATGGGGACGTGCTCACGGGTATGGTCTGTGCCGTGCCAGCTGGGGTCATTACCGTGATCAGCAGTCAGGATGAGCAAGTCATCAGCATTCATTTTCTCAAACAATGAGGGCAGTTGGCGATCAAATTCTTCTAATGCCTTACCGTAGCCATTGATGTCGCGGCGGTGTCCATAGAGGGCATCAAAATCTACAAAGTTGGTCATCACAATGCTGCGCGTAGACTGCGATGATTGAGTGCGCTCTATAGCGGAAAACGTTTCTTGCCAGAGTGCGGGGTGGCCCGTTGCTCGTATTTCCTCACTCATGCCCGTATGGGCAAAGATATCGCCGATCTTGCCCACTCCGATCACCGTACCTCCGTCAGCAACAAGTTTTTGTAGCACTGTTGGCTGAGGTGGTTGGATGGAGTAATCATGACGGTTGCCGGTTCTTTCGAAGTTGTCTTGGGTAGTGCCGATGAATGGTCGAGCGATGACTCGGCCGATATTGAGAGGCGTGAGCAATTCTCGGCATTGCTCGCACAGGCGGTAGAGCTTTTCGAGCCCGAAATGTTGTTCATGGCAGGCAATCTGGAAGACGCTGTCGGCAGAAGTGTAGAAGATGGGTTTACCGGTTCTGATGTGCTCTTCGCCAAGTCGAGCGATGATGTCTGTGCCAGATGCATGGCAATTACCTAGGTAGCCGGGAATACCTGATTGAGTTACGATTTCATTGAGTAGGTCTTGAGGGAACGAGTGGGTCTTGTCAGGGAAGTAGCCCCAGTCCCAGAGAACAGGAACACCTGTCATCTCCCAGTGGCCACTGGGTGTATCCTTGCCCGATGAAATCTCTTGAGCACAGGCGTAGGAACCGCTCAGCTTGGTGGGGATGGTCATGCCCGCAGGGAATCGACCTGTGCTGATGCGGTAGGCATGTGCTAAACCAAGCTGGCACATATTGGGCAGCTCTAGCGCCTTGCCTTGGTCGAAGGCTGCTGCGATATGCCCGAGGGTGTCAGCCCCTGCATCGCCAAACCGATCGGCATCGGCTGAGGCGCCAATTCCTAGAGAATCTAGCACTAAGATGATGATGCGTTGAATGGGCATGTTGGGCGATAGATGCTGAAGGAGTTTAACGGATCACCTCATAGATGATCGGTAGATCTGGCTCTTTAGCTTCTTGGAAACTGATGGCTTGATGGACACGGTCAGCGGCTTCCTGCCAAGAGCTTTCATCATGTGCATGAATCATGGCTAATGGTTGCTCAGATGAGTCTCCTATAGAAATAACGTTTTCTAATC
>Ga0115564_10005539_pt1 | contig 10020 bp, 11 predicted proteins | sample COGITO_mtgs_1105_7_FD_88680 | JGI IMG/M metagenome (GOLD analysis project Ga0115564, IMG submission 88680) | Pelagic marine microbial communities from North Sea - COGITO_mtgs_110523 | ecosystem: Environmental > Aquatic > Marine > Epipelagic | place: Germany:Helgoland, sampling site Kabeltonne... | reverse complement strand
CTGCTCACGAGCCGTGGCTCGGGGAATGGGGTCAAGCAGTGAGGGATCATAGCTAGTGCTGTAAACCGTGTCCTTGCCCAGCTCGGTATTCGAATAGTCCGCCATTAACTGCGCAACCTCGAGCCCTTATCCAGCAGATTCAGCGCCACGGCAAATAGCAGCACGCAAAACAGTGTCACCATGGTGAAGGCCCAGATAATATTAATATCGCTGATGCCAGCAATGCCATAACGGAAGGCATTGACCATATAGAGTATCGGGTTGATCTGCGACACGCCGCCCCAGAACTCCCCGAGCATATCGATGGAGTAAAACACGCCACCCAGATAGATCAGCGGCGTCAACACAAAGGTTGGGATAATCGAAATATCGTCAAAGTTGCGGGCAAAGATGGCGTTGATTAATCCGGCCAGAGAGAACATCAGCGAGGTCATCAACACAATGGCAATGGTCACCGGCAGACTGTGAATGCTGAAGTCAGCAAAATACAGAGACAGGACGGTAACAATTAAGCCCACACCCAGACCGCGACTCATGCCACCGACCACATAGCCCAACAGAATAATCCAGCTGGGTACAGGTGAGACCAGCAGCTCTTCAATATTGCGCTGGAACTTGGAACCAAAGAATGAAGACACCACATTGGAATAGGAATTGGTGATCACCGACATCATAATCAGGCCAGGGGCGACAAACTGTATATAGGGCAGCCCCGACATCTCACCAATGCGCGAGCCAATCAGAGTGCCGAAAATCACAAAGTAGAGCACGATAGTGATCACTGGGGGCAACAGAGTCTGTGGCCAGATGCGTAAAAAGCGCTGAATCTCGCGACGCACTATGGTGATAAAGGCAATCCATTTTTGCTGGCTAGTCATGGCTCTCTCCTGTCAGATTTTTCTCAACCATGGTGAAGAACAACTCCTCTAGCCGATTGGTTTTATTGCGCATACTCAACACCTGAATGCCCTGCCCGCTCAACACCTCGAATAGATGGTTAACCGACTGTGACTTTTCCACTTCCACTTCCAATGTATTGGGCTCAACCAGCGTCAGGGGATAGCCCTCAATCTCCGGGCACTCGGTTAAGGGATCACGGATATCGAGCACAAACAATTCTTTGTTTAGCTGCGCCAGTAACTCACGAATACTGGTGTTTTTAACAATCTTGCCATGGTCGATAATCGCCACATTGCGGCACAGGCTCTCGGCCTCTTCAAGATAGTGAGTGGTCAGAATAATGGTTGTACCACTGGCATTGATCTCACGAAGAAATTCCCACATGGAACGTCGCAGTTCGATATCCACACCGGCGGTGGGCTCATCGAGCACCAGCAATTTGGGTTCATGGATCAGTGCCCGGGCGATCATCAAGCGGCGCTTCATGCCACCGGAGAGAGTTCGCGATGGCACATGGCTCTTATCCCAGAGACCCAGCTGACGGAGATATTTCTCGGCGCGGACTATGGCCACATCACGGGGAATACCAAAATAACCGGCCTGATGAATCAGGATATCTATAGGCTTTTCAAACTGATTGAAATTGAATTCCTGAGGCACCACACCCACCAGCTGTTTCGCCTGGGAGAAGTCTTTATCGATATCATGGCCAAAAATACTGACCTTGCCGCCAGTCTTCAGTACCAGAGAACAGATAATGCCAATGGTAGTGGACTTGCCCGCGCCATTGGGGCCGAGCAGAGCAAAGAAATCCCCCGGTTGAACGGTGAGAGAAATATCCTTTAAGGCCTGGAAGCCGCCCTCATAGGTCTTGCTCAGCTGCTCAATTGCCAGTGCTGGTTGCATAGTTGTTTCCGTATGTCGATTTAAAGTGCCGATTTAAAAGGTGCCAATTTAAGTGGCTGCGGTGAATTGCTGGTTTGAGCGGCTCATTGGAGCTGCTAATTTTGGACAACATTGTAGCGCCGCCGAGCTAAGAAGTCTGGCTTTGAATAATTTGCGTAGAAAAATTATCAATCAGCCAAGATTAATTATCTAGTTCGACAACCCTATTACCGTCATAATGACCCGACTGATTAGGACGCTCTAAAACCCTATGCCGAAAAAAATTATCCGCCGTGTATTGCCCGACTTAGCCACGGTGCTGAAGCACCCGTCGATGCGCTGGACCGCACCATTAATACGCGACCCCAATATTCTCCACCTAAATCGCGAGTCAGTCTCACTGGCGGTATTTATCGGCGTACTGGTAGCCTTTCTGCCGCTGCCGGGGCAAACCTTTATCGCCGCTGGTCTGGCCCTCTGGTGGGGCGCCAACCTGCCGCTGTCAATCCTCTGCATATGGATCAGCAACCCGGTCACCATCGCACCGATATTTTTTCTCACCTATCGCGTCGGCGCCGCCGCACTCGGCAGTGCTCCGCTCGATTTCAGTATCTCCCTAACCTGGGAATGGTTCTCGACCATGGGATCACAGATTATATTGCCGCTGATGGTGGGTAGTTTGCTCTGTGGTTTTGCCGCGGCAGCCGCGGGCTATTTATTAATTAACTTTCTCTGGCGCTGGCAAGTGATACGCAACTGGGAAAAGCGCAAACTGGCGCGACAGCAAAAGTAAAACAGTGAAGCCAGTGACACCTAAATTAGCCGTTTACTCATAGCGCAACTCGTCAGCGGGGACCATACGACTGGCGCGCAGGGCTGGATAGAGCGTAGCCAGCAAATTTAACAACACCGCCGCCAACGACACCTTGAGCACATCGGCCCAGCGCAGATCCACCGGAATATAATCGATCGGATAGACCTCGGTATTTAAAAAGGTCACGCCAAACAGCGACTCCAACCAAAGCACCAGATCCGCCACCCAGAAACAGCCCAGCACACCCACAAGCACACCAATCAAAATACCAAACAAGCCAATCAAGACACCCTGAGTCAAAAATAGCTGTAGAATTTCCCGGCGAGTCAAACCCAGGGTCTGGAGAATGGCAATATCTTTGCGCTTATCCATCACTGACATCATCAGCATGGAAATCACATTAAACGCCGCGATAGCAATAATCATAAAGATCAGCAGCCCGACCATATTCCGCGACAGCTGAATCGCCTGATAGAGATTGCCGTGAGTCTGAAACCAATCCCTAAAGCCATAGCCAAAGGGCAACCCTTCAAGCATCTGATAGCCCAGCTGACGGGCATTAAACTGATCGTCGACCTGCACCCGAAAACCATTAACCGACCCGGCAATACCGGCCACATCCGCCACCACAGGCAAAGCGCCAATGGCCAATAGCTGATCGATCTCAGTGTGGGTCGCGAACACGCCAGCCAAGGTAAAAGCCTCAGCCACTGTGGGCCCATCAGCCGAGGGCACAATAAGGGTTAAACGCTGGCCCAGCTGGACATCTAAACTCTCCGCCAAGACCTCAGAGAGCAGCAGCTGATTGCCCTGAGGCAGACTGACACCGCCTTCATCAAGCACCGCCTGCAACCCTGCGGGCACCGCACTGGCATCAAGGCCCAGCAACTGAATCGGCCTGCTGGTTTGACGAAAATGCACCAGCCCATTGACCTCAGCGTAGGGCGTCACTTCAGTCACCGAAGGCTGGCGGGCAATCAGCCCAGCATCGGCGCGCCAGTCGGCAACTCCCTGCTGATGAATAATTTGCACATGGGGCACCACCGAGAGAATGCGCTCCCGCAACTCCCGATCAAAGCCGTTCATTACCGACAGCACAATAATTAACAAACCCACGCCCAGCACCAGACCGCTAATCGCCAACAGGGAAATAAACGACACCAGACGATTGCCGCCCCCTCCAGAAGAAAAGTAGCGCAGCCCGATAAATAACGGCAGTGGCTTATACAACCGCAGTCTCCAATTCCACCAGCTGGCCATCGATCAGATTCACCTGACGATCCATGCGCGCAGCAATAGCCGGGTCATGGGTGACCACCACAAAAGAGATATTTAAGGTTTGGTTAAGCGTTAACAGCAGATCCAGAATCACCCTAGCAGTACCAGGATCCAGATTGCCAGTTGGCTCATCCATCAACACAACCGAAGGCGACGTCACCAGTGCCCGAGCAATAGCCACACGCTGACGCTCACCACCGGACAGTTCCGATGGCTTATGTTTCAGACGATCACCCAGACCCACCTTGCCGAGCAACTCCTCAGCACGCTGTTGCGCCTCAGCAACCGACGCCCCACCAATCAGACAAGGCAAAGCGACATTTTCCAGCGCGCTAAACTCACCCAGCAGATGATGAAACTGATAGACAAAGCCCACATGCTGATTGCGCCACTTGGCCCGAGCAGAAACGCCCAGCCCCTGCCAATCCGTGCCACAGACAGTCACAGAGCCAGCGCTAGGATCATCCAAACCGCCAAGCAAATTTAATAAGGTCGTTTTACCGGAGCCAGAGACCCCCACCACCGCAAGCTTCTCACCCGCCTTCACCGCCACATTAGTATCCCGCAGCACCGGCAGCAGGCTATCGCCCTGCTGGTAGTCGCGACCAACGGCTTTGGCTTGCAAGACGTAAGAGCCCTCAGCGGATGAAGAGCCCTCAGCGGATGAAGAGCCCTCAGCGGATAAAGAGCCCTCAGCGGATAAAGAGCCCTCAGCGGAAGAAGGACCTTTAGGGCCTTTGTTAAAGAGCGAGCCCTCAGCGGCAGAAGCCCCTTCCGGGGCTTCGTTAAATAGAATATCAGTGGTCATAACGCAACGCCTCCGCAGGCAATACTTTCCCCGCTCGCCAAGCGGGATAGAGAGTAGCGAGAAAACTAATAACCAATGCACCGCCTACAACCATAGCCACATCACTGACTATAATTTCCGAGGGCAAAGCACTGATTAAATAAATAGAAGGATCAAAAATATAACTGCCACTGAGCGCTTCCAGCCCAGCCACAATATCGCCGACAAAATACGCCAGCAGACAACCCAACAGCGTGCCAGCCAAAATACCCAAACTGCCCACCGCCAGACCCTGAATCACAAAGATCTTCATCACCGTCCCCGAGGTTGCACCCAGCGTCCGAATCACCGCAATATCCTTACGCTTATCCGACACCATCAACACCAGACTGGCAACAATATTAAACGCCGCCACCGCGATAATCACCGACAGCAGCAGACTGACAATCACCTTCTCCATGCGCATCGCCTGAAACAGCGTGCCCATATTGTCACTCCAGGTACGCCATTTAAGGTCGTCCTTTAAGCTGCCATTCAAAAAGCTCTTACTAGATTGCGCAGCGAGCCAGTTATCCGCCACAAAGGCATCAGACAGCTCCAACTGCACACCCTGAAAACGATCCCCCAAGCGCAACAGCTTCTGACCATCGCGATAGTGAATAAACACCACCGAAGCATCTACCTGAGCACCCACCTGAAAAATCCCGGTCACCGTCACCCGCTTAATCCGCGGAAACACCCCAGCCGGGGTCACCGTCACCGAAGGCAGTGTCAGCTGCAAGCGATCGCCAACAAAAAGATCCAACTTGCGCGCCACCTGACTACCAACCACCACGCCAAACTCACCAGCCTGCAACTGACCCACATAGCCACTGATCATATTCTCAGCCAGCTTTTCCCCAGTGGCGGATTCAGGATCTATACCCTGCAACACCAAACCCGTTTGATTGCCCCTGCTAGAACCCATCACAAAGCTCTGCAACATAGGCACCACCGAGAGCAACTGCACCGGAGCATCAGCACTGCCCGCCTGCAACTCAGTTTCAAGCTGATTAATCTGTGCCATATCCAGCCCCTGAGGACTGGTCACAGCCACATGGGGCACCACTCTTAATAGACGCATCTTGATCTCGCGATCAAAGCCATTCATCACCGACAGCACCACAATCAGCGCCGTCACACCCAACGCCATCGCCACCAGAGAAAACAGCGAAATAAACGACACAAAGCTATCGCGTCGTTTGCTACGCATATAGCGCAGGCCAATAAATAGAGGGAGGTTGGTTAACATGCAGGGATTAAACCCGAAAGCCGCAGGACACACAAGATTGCATAGCCGGATGGGCCGAGATTAACCAGTATTACTGAGGAATTGCGGTTGCTCGCCCATTACCCACTAGACATTGGCGACCAGAGAAAGGGCTAAGGAGAGCATAATAATCCCAACAAAAAACTCGAAGATCTTCCAAGCTTTAGGGTTTTCAAACACCGGCGCCAAGACTCGTGCGCCATAACCCAGACTAAAGAAAAAAACGAAGGAAGCGATCACCGCACCCAGAGCAAACTGAAACTGCTGGGGATGATACTGGGTTGAAACCGAGCCTAAAAGAATCACCGTATCCAGATAGACATGGGGGTTTAACCAGGTGAATGCCAGACAGATGGCTATAGTTTTAAACAGCGAGTTTTCTGTATCCGCTTCGGCTTCGAGAGCATGGCTTTCGGTAAAGGCCGACTTAAAACTGAGCAGAGCGTAGATCGTTAGAAATACTGCGCCGCCGTATCGAGCGACAATCTCTATAGTGGGAAACTGTTTAACCACTGTGCCAAATCCAGCGACGCCGAGGGAAATCAGAATCCCATCGGATACAGCGCAGACCAGACAGACAATAAAAACGTGGCGTTTTTTAAGCCCCTGCTTGAGCACAAAGGCATTTTGCGAGCCGATGGCCAGAATGAGTGAAAGCCCTAGGGAAAATCCTGCGAGATAAGTCGACAATTTTTACTGCCTTATTTAGCTTGAGGCTGAGCTTAATCGTTAAGCCGGAGATTTATTATTAAGCAGGGATTAAACCTGAAAGTGGCGGGAGGCACAATATTGCTTGGTTTTAGGAGGGGGAAGCGCGGAAGGATCTGAGGCTGACGGAATGGGATCCCTTAGTGGCAGTGATGCTGAAGCTACAGCCAAATCTTCGGTGTGGGTCTTATTGACTGGACTACTGGTTATAAAATAAGCGATACGACCCCAATTATACAATAACTTAAACCCGACCATTTTACGACCTACCGTAAAATGGTCTTGACTATATTACGATATATCGTAATATAGTCGGCATGAAAAGAACCTATGAACAGCTAATTCAGCATCATTTCGCCGACCATACACAAATGGCCCTGCTGACTGGCCCCCGGCAAGTCGGTAAAACCACGACATCCCGGTCTATTCAATCTAAGAATAATACCTACTACTTCAACTGGGATGATATTGAAGATCGTGAGCGAATACTCCAAGGCGGACAAACTATTGCCGCCTATATTGATATTGATAGGCTGAGAGATACGCTGCCGCTGCTTATCTTTGATGAAATACACAAATACAGCCAGTGGAAATCGTTTATAAAAGGCTTTTATGACCGTTACCACACACAGTGCCGCATACTGGTTACAGGAAGCGCTAGGCTAGATGTGTTTAAAAAAGGCGGAGACAGCCTAATGGGCCGGTATTTTTATTATCGCCTCCACCCGCTTTCAGTTAATGAGTTACTAAACCGCGCCCCCTCGGATACAGACATACAGAAACCCTTAAAAATTGCCGATACAAAATTTCTTAACCTGCTTAACTGGGGAGGATTCCCCGAACCCTACCTTAAACAAGAACAGCGTTTTTATAATCGCTGGACCCGTCTACGAAAGCAGCAACTATTACGAGAAGATATTCGCGAACTCAGCAACATTCAAGAGTTAGGGCAATTAGAACTACTGGCAACCCTACTACAACATCAGGCCGGAGAGCTCACCAGCTACTCTACTCTAGCCAAAAAAACCAGAGTGTCTGTCGACACTATCCGCCGCTGGATAGTAACCTTGGAATCTCTTTACTACTGTTTTTCTATTAGACCATGGACTAAAAACATCACCCGTTCATTGCTCAAAGAGCCCAAATACTATCTATGGGACTGGTCACAATGCACCGATAAAGGCGCACGCAATGAAAACTTTATCGCTTCACATTTGCTTAAGGCCGTGCATTACTGGACCGACCAAGGCCTGGGCGAGTACGAACTCTACTTCCTACGGGATAAAGATAAACGTGAAGTTGACTTTCTTGTGAGTAAAAACCAAAAACCTTGGTTTATGGTAGAAGTAAAGTCATCGATCAAAGAAAAGCTTTCACCGACTCTCGCCGTATTTCAAAAACAACTTTCATTAAAACATGTATTTCAAGTTGCAATGGATGGCGACTACGTAGACCAAGATATCTTCACGTTAGACAAACCGACGATTGTGCCAGCAAAGACGTTTTTGTCTCAATTGGTTTAAGCTAGAAACATCCTTCAACGTTGTACAGGTCATGTCGTCGATCGCGTGTCGAGAAGGCAAGTCCGTCAGCGGATGTAAAGCGTTCGAGCCAAGTGGGTTCCCGTTCATGCGCGTTCTCCTTAAAGCCTGTGTTTTTCCTTACAAAAGAGGCCTTTAAGCCCTAAATAAGCGCATTTACAAGGCGTTATCATTTATATTTCAATCACTTACGCAGGTCCGACCCCGTGCACCGATAACTACGTCAATATTAATCCTAAATATGTATATACAAAAATACAACATTTAGTTATATTTACGCATATACGCGATTATTCATGGAATGAAAAATTATGCGGTCTTTGTCATTGGTTATATCTAAGAAAATAGAAGCAAAACTCAGAACCAAGCACAGCATTGAGCCTACTGAAGTTGAAGAGTGTTTTTATAACCGTACCAAAGGAAATCTTGTAGATACACGTGAAAATCATAAAACCAAACCACCCACCGAATGGTTTATTGCCAAAACTGACAAAGAGCGACTGCTGAAAGTCATCTTCGTCCTGGAGAATGGAAAAATCTATATAAAATCTTGTTTTGACGCAGATTCTGCGTCTATACGTATATACGAACGAAAGGCAAAATAGCCAATCTAAACACAGCCGAACCGGCATTCGAGCCGACAATCGAAACAACAACCGAAAGGTGGCATATCATGGCTAAAAAAATTCAAAGCACAGACAAAAACTGGGACAGCGGCGCACTAGGGCAATCTGAAGAGCATGCCGCGCCTTCAAGTAGCACTGAACACAAACTGAATGAAGCTATGGCCATGCAATCAATTTCTATTCGCCTGGATAAATCGCTAATTGAAGACCTCAAACTCATCGCGGATATCAATGGCTTAGGTTATCAGCCTCTAATAAGGCGAGTCCTTCACCGATTTACCAACAGTGAAATGAAAAAGCTGGTAACTGAAAATGCAACATTGTTAAAGAAGCACCATAAAAAGGATCTGATTGACGATGATAGCGATAGGCAATGTGCTTAGCCATAGAGTATGCGCCTAGGAATAAATTGAGAAGCCTCAGGGAGATAGCTCTTCTCTTCGCTGCGATTCGATCAGATTGCCCTTTAGGGGTCGGACCCAAATAACCAATTGATTTTATAAGGCTTTCATCCAAAATCAGGCCTCTACAGTTGCTTAAAGAACTGCTTTTGGCATCAAAATTACAGATATAAGAGGCTCTTGGCTCTCTCATCCTATAAAGCCTTTCTTGTCCTTGCCTGGCAACCATGTGTGATTGCCACACATGGTTAGGAATAAAGTATCTGTTTGCGCGCCGCATTTAGTTTTCTCCTTAAAGGCTGTATTTTTCCTTAAAAAAGAGGCCTTTAAGCCCTAAAAAAGCGCATTTAATAGACACTTTCATTTATATTTCAATCACTTACGTAGGTCCGACCCCGTTCATCAAAAACAAGCGCAGCTTGCCGAAGTCCGGCTGCATGCGATTGTTAACTGCCGGCAGTACTGTATAGGCTATTAATAACACGCCCTATAAATTCTTTTAAAGCATCTGGGCATCGTCCAGAATGAATTTCCTCTAAAGCAGGAATCACCCAGCGATTTTTTCTAACTCCCAAATCCATCCACCCTTCTACCTCGCCCACTGATACGATATAAAGACCATGTTTTGAAGAGTCAGCCACTATTTTTTCTGCCTGCTCCTTAAATGGGGAATCAAGATAATCTAACCCACCCTTCTTTAATTGAGACCATTTAGTTGCTTCACTGCGTATTCTATTAAGAGCGCCTTTTGCACCAGAAAGGTTATGCTCG
>Ga0115564_10005537_pt1 | contig 10022 bp, 10 predicted proteins | sample COGITO_mtgs_1105_7_FD_88680 | JGI IMG/M metagenome (GOLD analysis project Ga0115564, IMG submission 88680) | Pelagic marine microbial communities from North Sea - COGITO_mtgs_110523 | ecosystem: Environmental > Aquatic > Marine > Epipelagic | place: Germany:Helgoland, sampling site Kabeltonne... | reverse complement strand
TTCTCCAGTCTCTAACGATCCTTTAACTTCGCTCATAAAAGATTCAACAGTTGCTAATACATCTCCTTTTTCAATTCCTAAATCGTTGGAAATTTTAGCTACAATTTCAGCTTTAGTCATTTTGTATCTTATTTAAAATTAATGTTTTTTTAATAGGCTTGCAAATATATGTATTTTATATTCAATATTTCAAACCTAAAGAATTAAAATTAAATATATTAAAAGATTATTTTTGCCTTTCAACCAATTTCAAAATGAATTTTAATTATACATTAACTAACTGGTATTCAGTCAACAAAAGAAACCTACCTTGGCGTACTTCTAAGGATCCTTATAATATCTGGCTATCTGAGATTATTTTACAGCAAACACAAATCCAACAAGGACAGCCTTATTATGAAGCTTTTTTAGCAAATTACCCGACAGTACAAGCACTTGCAGCCGCTTCTGAAACAGCAGTTTTGAATTTATGGCAAGGGCTCGGCTACTATTCCCGCGCTCGAAATTTGCATTTTACGGCCAAACATATTGTTGAAAATTTGAATGGTGAATTTCCAAAAAATTATAAATCGCTACTAGACCTAAAAGGGGTTGGCGACTATACCGCTAGCGCCATCGCTTCAATCTGTTATGAAGAGTCCGTAGCCGTAGTCGATGGAAATGTGTACCGTGTTTTGGCTCGGTACTTTGGAATTGACACCCCTATAAATAGTACCGAAGGCATCAAACAGTTTAAAATTTTAGCACAGTCTTTATTACCTTCCTCTAATTTTGGAGACTATAATCAAGCGGTCATGGAGTTTGGAGCGCGGCAATGCAAGCCGCAATCACCCAACTGTAGTAAATGTCCGCTAATTTCATGCTGTAAAGCCTACGCAACGGGATCTATTAAGGAACTGCCTGTTAAACTCAAAAAAATAAAAGTAATTAAAAAGTATTTTAATTTTTTAGTGATGGATTCAGAGGATGGGAAAACCGTCATCGAACAACGTACTGAAAAAGGAATTTGGCAACAATTGTATCAATTTCCCCTCATTGAAACATCCGTTGCGGTGTCCAAAAAAGAGTTTTTGTTCCACTCTGAATTACCTAACAAAACCAATACGCCCTATAAAGAGTTAATACTTTTCAACTCCTCAGATATTATTCATAAACTATCACATCGGGAATTGCATGTTAAGTTTTGGATTGTAAAAACAGAAAAAGCACCCGAAAATGCTATAAAATGGTCTGATATTACATCTTATCCAGTCCCTGCTGTCATCGAACGGTTTATAAATAATTTTCAAAATTAAGCATGAGATTTTACATTTTTTAGATATCTTTATATCTTAATTCTAATTCAAATTTATACAATCAAATACCAGTTATTATGTCAGGAACTTTAAATAAAGTAATGCTTATTGGACATCTGGGAGATGCCGTGAAAATGCATTATTTTGATGATAAAAATTGTGTGGGACGTTTTCCATTAGCCACCAATGAAACGTACACTAACAAGCAAACAAATGAAAAGGTTACCAATACAGAATGGCACAATATTGTAGTCCGAAATAAAGGAGCCGAAATTTGTGAAAAATACCTCAACAAAGGAGATAAAGTATATATTGAAGGGCGTTTAAAAACGCGCAAATGGCAGGACGACAAAGGAAACGATCGGTATTCTACCGAAATTCAATGTATTGATTTTACATTTTTAACAGCCAAAGGAGAAAATTTACCATCTCCAACAAACCAAACCCTACAAGCCACTGCTGCAAAGCCCCCCGAAAACAACGAAGAACCAAACGATTTACCATTTTAATTAGTTTACTAAACACGCAATAATTGGATCCTGAACCCTTTAGCTTTACACCTCTTTTTGACAGCACATTAATAACTGGAGCTATTGGATTGCTTGTGCTTTTAATTTGTTCTGCACTTATATCAGGAGCTGAAGTCGCCCTTTTTTCGCTGACCCAAAAAGACTTAGACGAGGCAAAAAACAGCACATCAAAATCTTTTGAGATCATTATTGAACTGTTAAAGCAACCAAAAAAATTATTGGCCTCTATACTCGTCGCTAATAATTTCATAAACATAGCCATTGTCATATTATTTGCCTCGCTTAGCGAAATCCTGTTTAGCGAAGTGCATTCAGAATTAAATTTAGGTTTTTTTAAAATTGACCTCGTATTTTTTATTGAAGTTATTTTAATTACTTTTTTGATTTTAATGATTGGAGAAATTTTACCCAAAGTATACGCCAACCGAAACAACTTAAAGTTTTCAAAATTCATGGCCTATCCTTTAAAGGTGTTGGATATTGTCATTTCACCTATCAGCATTCCCATGCAAAAGGTAACTTTAGGAATTCATAAAAAATTAGGAAAACAAAAATCCAATCTTAATGTTAATTATCTGTCTCAAGCATTAGAATTGGCAAGTGAAGATGACACCACCCAACAAGAGCAAAAAATCCTACAAGGCATTGTCTCATTTGGCAATACAGACACCAAACAGGTGATGCGTCCCCGTATCGATATATTTGCTTTGGATCAATCTGTGGACTACAAAAAAATTATTCCAGAAATCGTAAAACACGGATACTCACGTATTCCTGTGTATAATGAAAGTATTGATACGGTTGTCGGGATACTATATGTAAAAGACTTATTGCCGCACCTTCAAAAAAAAGAATTTGACTGGACAACTTTAATAAGAGAACCCTTTTTCGTGCCTGAAAACAAAAAGCTAGATGATTTGATGGTAGAGTTTCAGGAGAAAAAAATTCACCTGGCTATTGTAGTCGATGAGTATGGTGGTACTTCTGGAGTGGTCTCCTTAGAGGATATCATTGAAGAAATTGTAGGGGATATTAGTGATGAGTTTGACGACGACGATTTGATTTACTCAAAAATCGATGCGCATAATTATGTTTTTGAAGGCAAAACAACCCTTAAAGATTTTTATAGAATCATAAAATTAGATGATGAATCTATTTTTGAAGACGAAAAAGGTGAGGCAGAAACTCTCGCTGGGTTTGTGCTTGAAATATCCAAAAGCTTTCCAAAAGTAAATAGTACCATTGCGTTTAAAACTTATACATTTACGGTGGAAGCAATCAACAATAAACGCATCAAACAACTCAAAGTAACACTTAAAAAATAATGAAACCGTTCGCTTTTATTTTCTGTGTTTTCATCTGTTTTTCATGTGATGAAGTTCATGTACCAAAACCAAAAGCCTTTTTGAGTCTGGATTATCCCGGAGCAACCTATCTTAAAAGTCAACTAGACCTTCCTTTTAAATTTGAAAAAAATAAACTAGCCCAACTCAATGTTTCTAAAAAAAATAACGCGCTTGAAGGGCTTGTTCTTCGCTATCCCGCACTAAAAGCCTCTGTTTTTATCAATTATAAAAAAGTAGATAACAACCTCGAAAAATACATTTCTGATGCAAGGGCAATGACTCAAAAACACCTTCAAGTGGCGGATGAAATCTCAGAACGCATGTATGAAAATATACAACAAAATTTATACGGTATGTTTTATGACCTTAAAGGAAATGTAGCATCGCAATCCCAGTTTTATGTGACTGATAGTTTACACCATTTTATATCTGGGGCGCTTTATTTTGAAACCAAACCCAACTACGATTCTATTTTACCAGCCATCAATTACATTCAAAAAGACATGATGCATCTTATTGAAAGTTTGCGCTGGAAATAAAACTTATGCTTCTAAATCCGAACTCATCGGGTTCCAACCCTGAGCTGTTAAAGGAATTTTAGTTTCGCCACGTGTTACCAAATTCATTCCTACACTCGGTTCGGTCATATACCCAACAACCGTTAAATTTGGATTGGCTTTGATTTTTGGGAAATCCTCTTGAGAAATGGTCATAAGAAGTTCATAATCCTCTCCCCCACTCAATGCTACCGTTGTGCTGTCCATATTAAACTCTTCACAGGTTGAAATGACCTGCGGGTCTAAAGGAATTTTATCTTCATATAAATCACATCCAACTTCACTTTGTTTACATAAATGAATGATTTCGGAAGACAAGCCATCGCTAATATCAATCATAGACGTTGGTACTACCTCCAGATCTTTCAGCAGTTTTACGATATCCTTTCGAGCTTCGGGCTTCAATTGACGCTCTATAATGTAAGTGTACCCATCCAAGTCGGGTTGGTTGTTCGGATTCACTTTAAAAACTTCTTTTTCACGTTCCAAAACTTGAAGTCCTAAATAAGCGCCACCAAGATCGCCACTCACCACTAATAAATCGTTTGGTTGTGCACCATTTCGTTTGACAACCGTATCTAAATCAACTTCCCCAATAGCGGTTACGGAAATCATTAAACCCGTTGTAGAGGATGTTGTATCCCCTCCAACCACATCAACACCATAAACCTCAGCTGCTTTGTGAACACCCTCGTAAAAAGCACTTAATGCTTCCAAAGAAAACCGATTGGAAACCGCAACAGAAACCGTAATTTGTGTGGCATTTGCATTCATAGCATACACATCCGAAAGGTTGACCATGACTGATTTATACCCCAAATGTTTTAAGGGCATATAACTTAAATCGAAATGAACACCTTCTACCAACAAATCAGTTGTTAGCACCACCGATTTGTTTTTAAAATCTAATATCGCTGCATCATCTCCAATCCCTTTAATAGTGGAACTATTTTTGTCAGTAAATTTTTTGGTTAAATGGTCTATTAATCCAAATTCACCTAAACTACTAAGGGGCGTGTTCTGTTGGTTTTTATCTTCTATCATGCTGCAAAAATAAGACGCTTTTGGTAGATTTCTTACACAAACGAGACATAATTCAATTGATTTTCATTTATATATAATTTTTTGATGTAAATTACTGCGACCAATTTTTTATAAAATTATGAAAACTACTTTTTCAAGATTATTATGTATTTGTATAGGAATTGGATTAGCAACCTCCTGTAATAACGAACCAACGGGAGCTGTAGCAACAGATTCCGATGGAGATGGAATTATTAATACTATTGATAATTGCCCTGAAAAAGCAAACCTAGATCAATTGGATACCGATGGAGATGGTATTGGAGATCTTTGTGATTTAACAGATAATACGGATACGGATGGCGACACTATAATTAATTCCGAAGACAACTGTCCTGAAAAAGCAAACCTAGATCAATTGGATTCCGATGGAGATGGTATTGGAGATCTTTGTGACCCATTGGCGCCTTGCGAAAATGGAATGGCGGATATATACCCTTGCGATGGCTATGACCTTATGAGTTACATGTCTTTAGACGATTTAACTCCTGGTACAGGAGGAAGTCTATCTGGAAATGATTCTTGGGGCTGGACCGACCTAACAACCAATAAAGAATATGCACTTGTAGGACTCAATTCTCATGCGGCTTTTGTGGACATCAGCAATCCCGTTGTTCCTATTCTGGTAGGAATTCTGCCCACCGCAACCGTAAACAGTTCATGGAGAGACATAAAAGTGTACCAAAATCATGCTTTTATTGTGAGTGAAGCTAATGACCACGGCATGCAGGTTTTTGATTTGACCCGTTTAAGATCTGTTGCAAATGCACCAGAAACCTTTACTGCAGACACTCATTTTACAGAATTTGGAAGAGCTCATAATATTTTCATTAACGAAACATCTGGATATGCCTATGTTGTAGGCACAAGTCGTTCTGGTCCTTTTTCTGGAGGTGCCTTATTTATAAACATACAAAATCCAACTTCACCAATCTTTGAAGGTGGCTTCGCTGCTGGTGGCTATTCTCATGATGTACAAGTGATTTCCTATACAGGGCCAGGTATAGACCACACTGGAAAAGAAATATTAGTAGGCAGTAACGAAAACGAAATTGTCATTGCGGATGTTTCAGACAAAGCAAACCCAACAATTTTAGCAACCATTTCATACTCTAATATTGGTTACACCCACCAAGGATGGTTCACAGAAGATTTAAACTATTTTATTGTAGGAGACGAGTTAGATGAAAGAGATTTTGGGAATAATACCCGAACTTTAGTATTTGATTTGTCAGACCTAGACAATCCTTTATATGACTTTGATTATTTAGGACCTACTGCTGCCATTGACCATAATGGGTATCCTAACGGCAATGATTACTTTTTAGCGAATTATCGTGCGGGCGTTCGCGTTCTTGATTTATCTCAAATTGGAAGTAATACGCTCACTGAAATCGGGTTTTTTGACACCTACCCTGAAAGCGACAGTGCTGGGTTTGACGGTGTATGGAATGTATATCCATTTTTTGCGAGTGGAAACATTGTAATTAGCGATATTGATCGTGGATTATTTATCATACAAAAAAGCAATTAATCCTCTATGCCTAAAAAAACCACATACTATCTCTTAGGCGTATTTTTTATAGCTTCCTTTTTTATAAACTGCTCTGAAGACAATGACTCATCTACAACTCAAGAACTTGAGGTAAAGATCGATTATGTAAAAACTCTAGGAGGCTCAAAAAATGAAAGCGCACAAGCCGTTATCAATACAATGGACAGCGGATATGCCATTTTAGGACACACCCAAAGTATGGACGGCGATGTCACAAATAAATCCAATGAATCTTATGATTATTGGCTGCTAAAATTTGATGCGACCAATCAATTACAGTGGCAAAAAACATACGGAGGAAGTGAGGACGATCGCGGTGCTGATTTAATTCAAACTTCAGATGGTGGCTATGCAGTGATTGGAAAAAGCAAAAGTAATGACCTCGATGTTTCTGAAAATGCAGGCTTTGATGATTTTTGGATTTCTAAACTGGACAGCAGTGGCTCCATTTCTTGGGAATATACTTTTGGGTTTGCAGGAAGTGACGCTCCCTATTCTATCATTCAAACCAATGACAATGGCTACTTATTGTCGGGTGTTTTAGATGTATCCGCTTCCAATGGTCAAGGCGATCGAAACTCAATTGTAAGTCGGCATGCTGGAGGCGATTATTGGGTGATTAAATTAAATGCAAGTGGCATCAAACAATGGAGTAACTATTACGGTGGAAGCAATACAGACACTGCTTACGACGCCATTCAAACCGAAGACGATGGTTATATTATTATTGGCTCTTCTGACAGTAATGATGTCGATGTCTCAAACAATCAAGGAGGTTATGATTTTTGGGTGATTAAAATATCTGACACTGGTGCCTTAGTTTGGGAAAAATCCTTTGGAGGCGGTGAAATTGACGAGGCCCGTGCCATCAGTCAATCATCCGATGGAAATTATATAATTGTCGGAGATACGAGAAGTAATGATTTGGACATTTCTCAAAACAATGGAGCGGCTGATTTATGGGTCATCAAAATAACTCCCGAAGGCAACTTACTTTGGGAAAAAACATTCGGAGGTAGTGATTTTGATGTAGGAAGGTCCATTTCAAAAACACAAGACAACGGGTTTTTGATTTCTGGTAGCTCGCGAAGCACCGATGGAAACCTCACCACCAATAAAGGACAAAATGACGCTTGGATTGTAAAAATCAATAGCAGTGGAAACTTAGAATGGCAAAAGACCGTTGGCGGCAGTCAGATCGATTTTTTTTATGGCGCGGTTGAACTCAACGATCGAACAATAGTGGCTGTTGGAGATTCCAATAGTTCCAATGAAGACATAACTGAAAATAAAGGGTTTACAGACCTCTTAATACTCAAATTAAAATGAAACAATTTAATACGTTATTAGCCTTCAGCTTCGTGATTTTATTTGGGTGCAACTCTGATGCTGATGACGTTGCTCCCCCAGCAAATATAACAATAGCATTTTCTCATTATTGGGGTGATGCCCCTATATCAAATTCCGAGTTTAATACACTCAATTACACAAATGCTCACGGTGAACTGTTGAGTATTGAACGCTTGCGCTATTTAATTTCAGATATTAAATTCACAAAAACGGATGGCCAAACCATTTTATTAGACGGCTACAACTTAGTAGATGTAACCAACCAAACCAACCTGTCTTTCACCCCAAATGAGAAAATTGCAGCAGGTACGTATAGCAACCTCTCTTTTATATTTGGTTTGATTAATGAAAAAAATACAGATGGCACTTACAACGATTTGAATGCTGCCTCTTGGAATGTTCCTGGGATGTTAGGAGGCGGATACCACTATATGCAATTAGATGGGAAATTTATAAACTCCAATAATGAAGCGCAAGGGTATAATTACCATGCCATTCGAGCGGCTAACAATGCTGGAACCAATCCAACATTTCCACAGGATACTTTTTTTCGTGTGGACTTGGGAACTATTACAATTGGAGCAGACATAGAAATTAACGTCGCTATGCATATTGAAGAATGGTTCAAAAACCCAAATACATGGGATCTTAATATATACAATCAAATGCTCATGCCGAATTCTGCAGCTCAAATTTTAATGTATGAAAATGGACAAAGTGTATTTACTTTGGAAGGGATTAACTAGAAAAAAAATGACACATAAAATATCTTATTTTTTTATATTCATGTGTGCCTTGTGTGTTGTTTCCTGCAATGAAGATTCCGTAGAACCTTATATCAATGTTCCAACTCCGAGTCCGCTACAAATTCCTCAATTATTTCAAGACCTCATCTTAGACCCTGTCATTCCTTCAAACAATCCACAAACAGAGGAGGGTATCTTCTTAGGGAAAAAACTATTTTTCGATCCCATTTTATCCGCCAATAACACACTCGCCTGTGCTGGTTGCCACAATACATCCAACGCATTTACAGATGATACGCGCTTTAGCGATGGAATTGATGGCTTATTTGGAAACCGAAACTCCATGCCCTTGTTCAATTTGGCATGGAATTATGACAACAAATTTTTTTGGGATGGACGAGAAGCCAGTCTTGAAAATCAAGCGTTTGAACCCGTCACCAATCCTATTGAGATGCACACCACTTGGGCGGCTGTCATAGAAAAAATACAACAACATTCTGACTACCCTGAGCTTTTTACTGCGGCGTTTGGCGTAGCGATAATTGACTCCGTTTTGGTTTCTAGGGCCATCGCACAGTTTGAGAGAACACTCATTTCGGCGAACTCAAAATTTGACAAACACCTCTTAGGAATCGCCACCTTAACCCCCGAGGAAACAAATGGATTTAACATCTTTATGGACGAATCAAAAGGCGATTGCTTCCATTGCCATGGTAGTGACAACAACCCGCTTTGGACGGATAATAAATTTCATAATAACGGCTTAGACTCCACTTTTTCAGACCTCGGTTTTGGGAATGTGACTGGAGACCCTGCTGACAACGGTAAATTTAGATCTCCCTCTTTAAGAAATCTTGCTTATACAGCGCCTTATATGCACGATGGTCGATTTGAAACTATTGAAGACGTTATTAATCATTACAGTGAAGGTTTACAAAACTCTCCAACCATTGATCCGTTAATGAAAAAAGTGGATCAAGGAGGAGTGCAACTCAGTCCTCAAGAAAAAGCCGATCTTAAGGCATTTCTTTTAACCTTATCGGATCCAGATTTTATAAATAATCCGAACTTTTCAAATCCATAGGCAAATCCTATAAACCCATCTATTAATATAATCTAAGGATGTATGGAAATCCCCTCTGTATGTTGTATATTTGTGCCCTATTTAGAAAGTATCTATATAAGCATTATGATAAAAGTATCTGAAACAGCAAAAAGTAAAGTCTTGCAATTAATGCAAGATGACGGATTTGACCCTACCAATGACTATGTCCGAGTGGGCGTTAAAAGTGGGGGATGCTCAGGCTTGTCTTATGATTTAAAATTTGACAAATCCCAGATTGAAGGCGATAAATTATTTGAAGACAACGGCGTGAAAATCGTGGTTGACACCAAAAGTTTTTTATACCTAATTGGAACAACTTTAGAATATTCTGGTGGCCTAAATGGCGCTGGATTTGTGTTTAATAACCCCAATGCAAATCGTACTTGTGGGTGTGGAGAATCTTTTTCTTTATAATATAATTTTATAAGTGGTATGAGTAAGTACACCGAAGATGA
>Ga0115564_10005525_pt1 | contig 10034 bp, 6 predicted proteins | sample COGITO_mtgs_1105_7_FD_88680 | JGI IMG/M metagenome (GOLD analysis project Ga0115564, IMG submission 88680) | Pelagic marine microbial communities from North Sea - COGITO_mtgs_110523 | ecosystem: Environmental > Aquatic > Marine > Epipelagic | place: Germany:Helgoland, sampling site Kabeltonne... | reverse complement strand
TGGCGCAGCCTGCGCCTGCTGCAAGATTCCCGCATTCCCGGGTGCAACGTAAAGCGTTGTCAGGCGGGGGGATTGGCTCAGGGCGTGGGCAAAGGCGTGTTCGCGGCCACCGCTCCCGATGATCAGAACCTTCATGGCACCGCCTTTCCCATCAGGAACGCCCCTGACCCAGCAATTTCCTGGCGCAGTTCCTCGTCTGGTAGCGCGACATCGTAAACGCCGGAGAAACAAGCATCACAGTAGTCCCGCCCCCCATTGCGGGACACGCCCTGGGGCGGATTGACGGCTTTGGCCAGACCCTCCAGCGACACGAATGCGAGGCTGTCCGCGCCTATGATCCCGTTGATTTCTGCAACTGAGTGATTGGCTGCGACCAATTCACTGCGGCTGGGGGTATCGATACCGTAAAAGCAGGGAAAGCGGATCATCGGGCTGGCGATGCGCACGTGCACTTCCGTCGCCCCGGCCTCGCGAACGAGCGCGACCAGCTTTGACATTGTGGTCGAGCGCACGATCGAGTCATCGACCAGCACCACCCGGCGGCCGTCCACGATCATCCGATTGATCGACAGCTTGAGTCGGACCCCCAGCGAGCGAATTTTCTGGCTTGGCTCGATAAAGGTACGACCCACGTAAGGCGACCGCAGCAATCCCGCCCGAATTGGCAGGTTCAGCGCCATGGCAAAGCCCTCCGCAGCAGCAATACCGGATTCAGGCACGCCCAAAACGACATCGGCCTTGCAGGGCGCTTCCTGGGCAAGTTCGCCGCCCACCCGCGCGCGAACATCCGCGACGGCCCGGCTGTTTATCACCGTCGAAGCTCGCATAAAGTACAGATACTCGAAGACACAGAATCGCTCCGGGCCTTTGGTCGGTAGTTCTTGCTGAGACAGACCGTTCTTGTCGATCCGGATGATTTCGCCCGGCTCGATATCCCGAACCCATCGCGCGCCCAGGGTATCAAAGGCACAGGTCTCAGACGCCAACATCGTTGCCGAACCCAATCGCCCCATGACCAGCGGCCGCATGCCGTTCGTATCCCGCACCGCGTAAATTGCCTCTGTGGTCATCAGAATCAGCGAAAACGCTCCGGTAACCCGAGACAGCGCTTCTCTGAGCGCGTCGTGGAAGCTCTCAGCCTTGGACCGCGCCAGCAGGTGCAATATGACCTCTGTATCAATCTTGGTGGTGAACGTTTGCCCCTGTTCCAACAACTCCTGACGCAGGGTGTGCGCGTTGGTGAGCGTTCCGTTGTGTGCGAGCGCCACCGGTCCAAAACGGGTATCCAGCGTCAACGGCTGGATGTTCTCCGTCCCCGGCCCTCCGGCTGTTGAGTAGCGCACGTGACCGACGGCCCGATCGCCGGGAAGATTGATCCCACCCGCATCAGCAGAAAAGTGGTCAGAGACCAGCCCCGGTGCCTTCAGCGTTTCAAACAGGCCATCAGCACAAGAAACGATGCCCGCGCCTTCTTGTCCTCGATGTTGCTGGGCGTGCAGTGCCAGAGCCGTGTGTAGAGCGGCATCATCCAAACCGAAAACGGCGAATAGACCGCATTCTTCTTTAAGGCCCTCAACCGGCATTGGCAGCATCCTTTGTGGCCCAGAATGTCTGGGCGTATTGGGCCACCATGGCCGGGTAAAGTCGATGTTCTTCGGTCAAGATCCGCGCGGACAGCGCATCCACAGAATCGCTCGCCTGGACGGGTACTACCGCCTGACCCAATACAGGCCCGGCATCCATTTGAGCCGTCACCACGTGCACGGTGCACCCTGCCTCACTCACCCCAGCATCGAGGGCCTGCGCCTGGGCATCCAGGCCGGGGAAATCGGGCAACAAGGAAGGATGGATGTTTAAAATCTGTTCCGACCAGCGATCGACAAAATCGGCGCTGAGCACGCGCATGAAACCGGCAAGACAAATCAGATCGATGTCCGCTTCGCCCAGAACCGCGTGCAATTCCTCTTCCCACGCCGCACGACCATCACGGCAGCTTCGCAAGGCGTGTGTTCTGATCCCCACGCCAGAGGCATGACTCAGTCCCGGCGCTTCGATCTTGTCGCTTACGACCAGATCGAACGTGACGGGGAAGGATTCGTGCTGAGCGGCTTGCAGAAGGGACACCATGTTTGAACCGCGCCCTGAAATCAGAATGGCGCCGCGCTTACGAGTGTCGCTCATGCCGTCACTCCCGCGATCTGGACCTGAGCCGAATTTGGACTGCTCTGGTGCGCGTGCAGCGTGCCGATTTCAAAAACGGCGGTTTCGCCGGCAAGGCTGGCCATGACAGGGCCAACCTGCTGCTGATCGACCACCAAAACCATCCCTAAACCCATGTTAAAGGTCCGGAACAGTTCAGCGCGCTCCACACGGCCCAGCGCCTCCAACCATCCAAAAATGGGGGCAGCCTGCCACCGGGCAGGATCAACGCGGGCCAATAGATCATCCCGCAGCACCCGATTCAGGTTCCCAGGCAGCCCCCCGCCCGTCACGTGGCACAGCGCTTTCACCGCGCCCGGGACCGTCTGGAGCGCACGATGAACTTGCGCACCGTAGAGCTTTGTTGGCGCCAAAAGGGCCTGTCTCAGGGTCTGAGCGTCATCAAAAGGAGCAGGTTGATCAATATCAAGGTCCAGGTCTTGGATCAGTCGACGAACCAGCGAAAAGCCATTGGAGTGGATACCGCTGGATGCAAGACCGATGAGCACGTCGCCGGCTCTTAGGTCATCGTACCGCGGTAAAATCTCAGATCTTTCGACCGCGCCAACGGCGAATCCGGCGAGGTCAAAGTGGCCTTCGGCATACAGGCCGGGAAGTTCCGCTGTCTCGCCACCCACCAGCGCCGCACCTTCAGCCGCGCAAGCCGCAGCAATCCCGCTCACCAGCTCAGCATCCCGCGCGCCCGAAAGCTTTCCTGCCGCCAAATAATCCAGAAAAAATAGGGGCTTTGCGCCCTGGCACAAGATGTCATTGGTGCACATTGCCACCAAATCCTGCCCCAGCCCGCGATAGTCTCCCGCCTGTGCCGCCAGCAGAAGTTTCGAGCCGACGCCATCCGTGCCGCTCACCAAAACCGGATCTTTCAGCCCGGTTTGTCCCAAATCAAATAACGCCCCAAAGCCACCCACAGCGCCCATGACGCCCGGTCTTTCAGTTTTGGAGATTTCCGGCTTGATTGCTTCGACAAAGGCTTCGCCGGCATCGATATCCACACCCGCGTCTGCGTAGCTCAACTTGTCCTCTGAAGGGAGGTCATTGGAGTTGCCGGAATGGCGTGCTTCACGGGTCATAAGCGCCTTGGCTTGGCTGGAAGGTAAGCTACTGCACGGTTCGAGAGACACCACGCTACGCCCGGTCGCGTAACCGTTCAGTTCTCTCGCACCTGACTACTCAGAGCCGTTAGGACTCACAACGCCCTTCGATGCAGACCTGCCCCATACAAAAATAAGGAGGTCTCTTTCCAAGGCAAACAAACTTGGTTTCGTCATGTCGCGTCACTGGCCCCTAAGTCTCATGCCTCTTTGACTGAAATATTCTCTAGATTTCTGACAAGACAGAAACGCTGTGGAGGCTGAAGACCAAAGAGAGCGCCAGCTCTAGTGGCCAAGCTATTGCCAAGTGGCAGAATCGGGGGCTGCGCAAGGCCAATCCATTATTACTGACCCGGCTGCCAAAACCGTTCAAGGTCAACGCCGCCGGTGGAGCCTGTTCGAAACGGCCCCACACACGGGACCGCACCCTGCCGGCGAAACAGCCAAGCAACGGGCCTAGTTGAAGTATTTGGTCTGCACAGAAATCGATGTCTCGCCCTTAACCCGCACCACCACTTGCTTGAACGAGGGAATCCCGAAGATCAGCCGAGGGTTACGAGAGAAGCCAATGCCTTCGGTTGGCAGCAAACCCGTCCTCTCCGTTTTTCCGTCCTCATTTTCGTCGTGCAGCAGCATCACCGCATAACTGCCGGCGGGCAGTTCGCGAGCAAAGGTTACCGAACCTTGCTTGGCCTTTGTCCTGCCCAGAATGCTACAGGCGGCTTCTTCGCCAATCGCTTGATCAAACTCGTCCTGCTGGCAGATGATGTACTGGATCACACCGTTGCTGTTACGGACATCCTCCACAGTCACGGTAATGGACTGAGCCGTTGCTGAGACTGCAAGAAACAGCAGGGAAAATGTGAGAACTAGGCGTGGCAGATGGGTCATTTTCGTTACTCAGGCTCTGGATCTAGGCTGACAAAGTCGTCGTCGGTCATGCCGTTATATTTATTTCGCGTGCCGTTGCAGAATTTAATGACCTTAAATTGCATCATTGAACCTGAAAAAGCAGGCCCCAGCTGCAACTGCGCGAACGGGCTTAACGAGAACCGACGAAACATCAAATGTGGGCGCAGGAATTGTATAGGGAGCCGATGGACTGCGCCGCCCTCGGGCAGCAGATTAATCCGGGTGGCGATGCAAACACCGTCCAGAACGCCCCAACACGACCAGGGAGTTGGACGAATCCCTCCCGATAAAGAGTGCGCTAGCCCCGCTCTGGCGAGCGGGGCTAGCTGTGGTATTATTAGTGTGTAACCACTGCGTTGGGTCCGGCTTCGACCCTGGCCAAACGCGCCTCAAATTCCGCGACTTGTTCGGCGGACAGGGGCGTCAGCTTTTCGGCCAAAGCGTGTTCCAAGACCTCGTCAACATCTGTTACTGGCACAATCTCCAGCGCTTCTTTGACGTTGTCAGGAATTTCGGCGAGGTCTTTTTCGTTGTCCCCGGGGATAAGAACCTTCTTGATCCCACCGCGCAAAGCCGCGAGCAGCTTTTCTTTCAGTCCACCAATTGGCAGAACTTTACCGCGCAAAGTTACTTCGCCCGTCATTGCAACCGTGTTGCGCACAGCAACGCCGGTCAGGACTGATACGATTGAAGTCACCATCGCAACCCCTGCCGAAGGGCCATCTTTCGGTGTCGCGCCTTCTGGCACGTGCACGTGAATGTCTCGCTTGGAGAACAAGTCAGGCTTGATGCCAAAGTCAGCCGCGCGGGATTTGACGAAGCTTTCTGCCGTCTGGATCGACTCCTTCATGACGTCGCCCAACTGGCCGGTAAACACCGCCCGGCCCTTACCGGTAACCGTCACCGATTCGATCTGCAACAAGTCGCCACCGACTTCCGTCCAGGCCAGGCCGGTAACAGCGCCGATCTGGTTATCGTCTTCAGCCAAACCAAAGCGGAACTTCCGGACACCGGCGAATTCACCGAGGTTCTCAGCCGTAATCGCAAAGGCACCGTCGCGCTCTTTCATATCGATAGCTTTAACCGACTTCCGGCACAGATTAGCCACCTCACGTTCGAGCGACCGCACACCGGCTTCGCGGGTGAAATAGCGGCACAGGTCGCGCAGGGCGTCGTCCGTGATCTCCAACTCGCCATCTTTCAGGCCGTTGTCCTTCAGCTGACGCGGGATCAGATGTTGTTTGGCGATTTCGACCTTTTCATCCTCGGTGTATCCCGAGATGCGGATGAGCTCCATCCGGTCCAGCAAAGGACCGGGCATGCGTGTTGAGTTCGCGGTGCACAGGAACATGGTCTTGGACAGGTCGTAATCGACTTCCAGATAGTGGTCTGAGAACGTCGAGTTTTGCGCCGGGTCCAGCACTTCGAGCAGCGCTGAAGCCGGGTCGCCCCGCCAGTCCATACCAATCTTGTCGATCTCGTCGAGCAAGAACAGCGGGTTGGACGTCTTCGCTTTTTTCAGCGACTGAACGACCTTACCCGGCATGGAACCGATGTACGTTCGGCGGTGGCCACGGATTTCGCTCTCATCGCGCACGCCGCCCAGGGAGACGCGCACGAAGTTGCGGTTGGTTGCCCGCGCAATCGACTTGCCCAGCGAGGTCTTGCCCACGCCCGGTGGTCCCACCAAGCATAGAATCGGCCCCTTGAGATCGCGCACACGGTTCTGCACGGCCAAGTATTCGAGGATGCGCTCTTTTACCTTTTCCAGGCCATAGTGATCTTCATTCAGGATCGTTTCTGCGCGCAGCAGGTCTTTCTTGACCTTGGAGTACTTGCGCCACGGCAGAGAGAGCATGACGTCGAGATAGTTTCGAATCACGGTCGCTTCGGCGGACATCGGGCTCATCATTTTGAGCTTCTTCAATTCCGCGTCAAACTTTTCCTTCGCCTCCTTGGACATCTTGACCTTGGTGGCGCGTTCTTCGATTTCGGAGAGCTCGTTATGGCCATCTTCGGTCTCGCCGAGCTCCTTCTGAATAGCCTTCATCTGCTCATTCAGGTAGTACTCGCGCTGTGTCTTCTCCATCTGGCGCTTCACGCGGCTGCGGATGCGCTTTTCGACCTTCATGACTCCGATTTCGCCTTCCATGTAACCGTACACCTTCTCAAGGCGGTCGGCGACGTTGAAGGTTTCGAGCAGATCCTGCTTTTCCGAGATTTTCAGGTTGAGGTGGCTGGAGATGCTGTCAGCCAGCTTGGCCGGTTCTTCGATGCTGGAAACGGTCACAAGGGCTTCGGGTGGGACGCGCTGGTTGAGTTTGATGTACTGCTCAAACTGCGAAACGACGGTGCGCATCAACGCTTCGACGTCTTCGCCCACCATGTCACGCTCCTGCACCGGCGCGGCATTGGCTTCAAAGTAGGAGCCATTGTCTTCAACGTCCATCAGTGTGGCGCGAGACTGGCCTTCGACCAGGACCTTGACCGTTCCATCCGGCAGCTTGAGCAGTTGCAACACAGTCGCAATCGTCCCCAGACCGTAAAGATCGCCCGGTGCAGGGCTGTCTTCCTGCGCGTCCTTTTGCGTCACCAGAAGGATCTGCTTGTCCCCCTGCATCACGGTTTCAAGCGCCGCAACGGACTTATCGCGCCCTACGAAGAGGGGGATGACCATGTGCGGGAAAACCACAACGTCCTTCAGGGGGAGAACTGGGTAGTTCGAAGAGCGGCTGGTACTCATATGTCTGGCGTCCTTTCACCTCGCGATCGGCCGGATACCGGTGGTGGGTCAGCGCTTGGGCGACGTTATCGAGCAACGACGACACACCCTATTTGCTGCACCGGTGATGAGCCCAACGCGGTTCGTCGGACCCTTCCAGCTTACTGCTTATCCTCCCCCAATACCGGTTCCGGGGCCATGTCTCAATAGCCGCTCAGGTTCTGCGTTGGGGGTAAGTTGTTACGCCTATTTGGGGTGTGCTCAGAAGGTTTCAATGCTTAAGCCAAAGTGTCGCTTTGCAGCAGGGCATTGGCAGATGCGCCCTCAGCTGTTCTCGTTGCAGCTTGCACAGTGGTTGTCGCAATCGTATAGCGACGTTCTGAATTGCGGTGGCGTGAGCTTTGCGCCGCCCTGTTGGCCGTGCGGATGTGGCGAAATTGGTAGACGCGCTGGATTTAGGTTCCAGTGACTTTGGTCGTGGGGGTTCGAGTCCCTTCATCCGCACCACACCGCCCTTCGCGGGTGCAACAGGACGGCTGCGCAGCACCCATCTCCGAAGATAAAAAAGAACAGGAATGACCATGCAGATTCAACTCGCCTCCGAAGAAGGTTTGAACCGCGCGTTTGACGTGACCGTTCCCGCTGCGGATTTCGAAACGCGGGTCGACACCAACCTCGCTGGTTTCGCCAAAGACCTGAAACTCCCCGGCTTCCGTCCCGGCAAAGTGCCTCAGGCCGTCATCCGTCACCGCTACCGCGCGTCGATCATGGAAGAAGTGATGAACGAAACGGTGCAAGAAGCCGTTCGAAGCGCCCTGACTGAACACGAGCTGGCCGCCGCTGCTCCAGCAAACGTGACCGAGATCAAGCCCTTCGACGAGGGCGAAGACATCAAGTTCAGCTTTTCGATTGATATCATGCCGACCATTGAGCTGACTGACTTCTCCGGGCTCGCTTTCGATCGCATGAACCCTGTCATCGAAGACCGGCACCTTGATGAGGCGCTCAAGGTGCTTTCACGGCGTGGCGCTCAGCCGGTTGATGTTGAAAAGAAAACGCACAAGCTGGCAGACGATGAAATCGCTGTGATCGATTTCCAGGGCTCAGTTGATGGCGAAGAAAAGCCCGGCATGAAGGGCAGCGACGTCATGGTTCAATTGGGTTCTAAAATGTTCATTCCGGGCTTTGAGGATCACCTGCTGGGCAAGAAGAAGGGCGACGCGTTCGACTTCGACATCACCTTCCCCGACGATTACAGCAGCGAAGACCTGCAAGGGGTCGAGGCCAACTTCAAAGTGACCGTTAAAGGCATAAAGAGGCTCGACGCACCTGAGGTCGACGAGGAGTTTGCAAAGAAGTTCGGTAAGGAAGACCTGAACGAACTCAAGTTGCAGGTAAAGCAGGAGCTGGACACCATCCACCGCCGTTCTTCACGCTTCGTGATGAAGCGCGAAGTGATGGATAAGCTGATGGACACCCACGATTTCCCCCTGCCTGAGGGCTTGGTGGAAAACGAGTTCAACGCCATCTGGAATCAGATCATGACCGAAGCGAAAGCCGGCCGTGTGGATGCTGAAGACCGGGGTAAGAACGAAGACGAGCTGCGCGGCGAGTACCGCACCATCGCCGAGCGCCGCGTACGCCTTGGTCTCATCCTCTCGGAAGTGGCGACGACCAATAAGCTCGACGTCAGCCCAGAAGAGTTCAACGCGGCAATTCAGCGTGAAATGGCGATGAATCCGGGCCAGGAAGCGGAAGTCTACACTCGTTTCACCACCGACCCGAATGCACGTCAGGGATTGATCGCTCCGATTATGGAAGACAAGGCCATCGACTACATTCTCGAATTGGCAAACGTGACGGATATCGACACGGACCCGGACAAAATCGAAGAAATGATCGACCAGCCAACCGACATTTAAGCGGCTTTGATACGATGCGGAGGGCTGGCGTTCAGTCCTCCACCTCGACTGGATAACAGAAGGTCGACCCCTGCTTCATTTTCAGCAGATTGCAGATTTGCCAAGCGTAGGCCTGCCCCGGTAACGGACCAAACAGCAAACGAACCACAGACGTATCCCTGGGAAACCCGGTTTCTTCACGCGTCAACGTATCGTTCTGATAGGCTACTTCCATAAGACCCAGAACGTCGGGCGCGACCTGCATCACGCGGTCGTAGATCCCGCGCGCCTCATCTGCGTCTTTTCCCGTCCCAAGCCACACCGCGAAAACCGGGCCATCGACGATTGGCGGAATGGCATAGGTCAGATTTGGTCGATTGATCGGCAAGGGTGGGAGGGCATCGGGCGCCGGCACTCTGGTGCCATCAACCATCTCCTGCAAGCTAAGAGACGACCGCTGAGGTTCCGTGCTGGCGAGTAAATTTTCGCCTGCACGCTCTTGTTCATCGATCTGCAAGTCGGGCAGGTTGGGCTGCACAGGGCCAGCGGACTCGATCAGCGCGGCGATGGCATCGGAGTCATCGGACAAGAGCTGATCCACCCCCCCAGAAGAAAAGTCTTCAACCGCCTTGGCGGGATCCGGCGGAGACAGCAGGTCGGCAAATTCGTCAAATTCTGAGCCTAGTAAGATCAAGGCGTCTCTAGTCGCGGACGACGCGGCTTCTTCCGGTCCAATTAGTGTGTTCGCTTCTACCGGTGCTGGCGGCGCAGTTGGCGCTTCTGCCTGCTGTGCCTGAGTCTGGGCCTGTCTTGATTGCTGTTGTTGGGTTTGAGCCTGAACCGGGGCGCGCGATTCTGTAGCGGCGGGTGCTTGGGTCAGAAACTCGTTTGCGGGGTCAGAATCGACCAATGTGGGCGGCACTTCGGCGGAAAGGTCCACGTTGTCGGGATCATCCTCTCCTATGTCGACCGGTTTAGCCGCGGGAACTTGCTGCTCCGGGGTTCGCTTTTGCGCGGACAGGCGTTGAACGGCGTCCACGGCCTGCAACTGGCCCTGCTCTGCCGCCAAAGCACACCATGCGATGGCCTCATCCAGATCCACAGGCACGCCCACGCCGCGTTCATAAAACTGGCAAACCGCCCACTGTGCTTCCGGCAGGCCTCCTTCGCCTGCTTCATAGATCAATT
>Ga0115564_10005524_pt1 | contig 10034 bp, 10 predicted proteins | sample COGITO_mtgs_1105_7_FD_88680 | JGI IMG/M metagenome (GOLD analysis project Ga0115564, IMG submission 88680) | Pelagic marine microbial communities from North Sea - COGITO_mtgs_110523 | ecosystem: Environmental > Aquatic > Marine > Epipelagic | place: Germany:Helgoland, sampling site Kabeltonne... | reverse complement strand
CCAAAAGTGTATCGAGGGTTCGAATCCCTTCCTCTCTGCATAAATATTTATTATTTAAAATTGCATTTTTTTTATATCTTTAAACCCAAAATAAATTAAAAGAAATTAAAATGAAAAGATTATTATCTATCCTTACATTATTATCATTTTTTATGATAACTAGCTTAAATGCAAAATCTAGTATTCTACAAGACGAAGTACAAGAAGTTACAGAAACTGTTTTAGACTCCAGTGAAGCTGAAGTTGTTCCTGTCATGGAAACTGTTGAATCAACTCCGGTTGAAGAGGAAGTTGAAAGCGCTAACTTTCATCAAGAACTTAAAAAGAGATTTATTGAAGGTGGTCCTGGCTTTATGGGTATTGTTCTTTTATGTTTAATATTAGGCCTAGCGATAGCTATTGAAAGAATTATATATTTAAATCTAGCTACATCTAACTCAGATAAATTAACAAGTGATGTTGAAGATGCACTTAAATCTGGAGGTTTAGATGCCGCAAAAGAAGTTTGTAGAAATACCCCTGGACCAGTAGCATCAATTTTTTATCAGGGATTAGATAGAGCTAACGAGGATTTAGAATCTGCTGAAAAAGCTGTTGTAGCTTATGGTGGTGTTCAAATGGGTCAACTTGAAAAAAATGTATCCTGGATATCTTTATTTATTGCTTTGGCACCAATGCTTGGTTTCATGGGAACAGTTATTGGAATGATTCAAGCATTTGATAAGATTGAAGCGGCTGGAGATATGCAACCATCTTTAGTAGCTGGAGGTATTAAAGTTGCCTTACTTACGACTGTTTTTGGTCTTATTGTAGCGATTATTCTACAAATATTTTATAATTACATTATATCAAAAATTGATAGTATTGTAAATGATATGGAAAATGCTTCCATATCTCTAATGGACTTATTAGTTAACAATAAAAAATAATTATGAATTTATATAAAGGAATTAAGATTCTTGCGATAGCTTTATCTTTATTAGGGATATTGTTTGTTGGATTAATAATGTTGGATTTTATAGGACAAATTTCTAGTTTGCTTTATGTCGCGTACACTATTTTAGTTACCATTATTGGATTTGTTTTGTATTTTACAGTTAAAAACATTGCATCCAACAAAACATTACTAAAAAGCACTTTGAAGACATCAGGAATTTTCTTATTGACAGCACTTATTTGCTATTTTGTTTTATCTTCTGGTGAAGAAACTCCGTTAAGAGATGGTAATATGCTTTCTGCTGCAGGTTCAAAACTAGTAAGTGCAGGTTTATTCATGTTTTATGCACTTATATTAGCGGCAACATGTATAATGATGTTTTTCGGAGTAAAAAACATGAAAAAATAAATTATGGCTAAAAGATCATCCCCTGAAGTTAATGCAGGATCAATGGCTGATATTGCATTTTTATTGCTAATTTTTTTCTTGGTTACAACAACCATAGAAACTGACTCTGGTATAAGTAGAAAACTTCCACCAATTGAAGAGTCAGAAGAAGACGTTATTATCAAGCAAAAAAATATTTTTACTGTTTTATTAAATGGTAAAGACCAGCTTTTAGTTGAAGATGAGGTAATGGAATTAGAAGAGTTAAGAGACGCTGCTATAAAATTCTTAGATAATGGTGGTGGTTCTGGTGAAGATAAATGTGATTATTGTAAAGGGGCTGGAGACCCAAAGTCATCCGATAATCCTGATAAAGCAATTATTTCATTAAAAAATGAAAGAGAAACTACCTATTCTACATACATATCAGTTCAAAATGAACTAGTAGCAGCATATACCTCTCTGAGAAATAAAAGATCTGAAGAATTGTTTGGAATATCTTATACTCAGATGTTGAAAAACTATAAGGATGTTAATTGGCCTGGTAGCAAATCAAAATTAAAAGAAAACATAAGTCAAATTAAACTAGAATATCCTCAAAAATTATCTGAGGTTCAATAACAAATATTATGTCTAAATTCAATAAGAAAAAAAAAGGTGAACTTCCAGCTGTAAATACAGCTTCTCTTCCTGATATAGTTTTTATGCTATTATTCTTTTTTATGGTCGCTACTGTTATGAGAGATAATGAATTAAAAATAAAAAATGAACTTCCTGCTGCTGATCAAGTTGAAAAACTAGATAAGAAAGATTTAGTAATGTATATTTATTTGGGAAAGCCCAATGATGGTTTCAAAAATCAATTTGGAGAAGAGGCTAGAATACAACTTAATGACAAGTTTGCTGAAGTATCTGATGTTCCTGCATTTATTTATTCAGAAAGAGAATCTAAAAGGGAAGAATTAAGACCTTTCCTTACAACAGCTTTAAAAGTTGATAAGGATGCCTCTATGGGAATTGTAGGGGATGTTAAGCAAGAGCTTCGAAAGGTTAATGCTTTAAAAATCAACTACACTACTCGAATTGGTGATGTTTCCTTAAATATGAATTAAAGTTGTTTTCTTAATCTTGCTACTGGAATATTTAACTGTTCTCTGTACTTAGAAACTGTTCTTCTTGCTATTTTATATCCTTCTTTATATAATAGTTTTACCAAAGAATCATCTGTCTCAGGTTTACGTTTGTCTTCTTTGTGAATGATTCTCTCTAGTTTTTTCTTTACTTCTATCGTAGATATTTCTTCTCCTTTGTTGTTTGTCATTGACTCACTGAAGAGTTCTTTAATCAATTTTGTTCCATAAGGGGTGTCAACATATTTACTATTTGCTACTCTAGAAATTGTAGAAATATCCATATCAATCTTATCTGCAATATTCTTTAAAATCATAGGCTTTATTTTTTTTTCATCTCCAGATAAGAAATAAGCCTCTTGATATGTCATAATTGCCTTCATAGTCAATATTAATGTTTGCTCTCGTTGTTCTATAGCCTCAATAAACCACTTTGCAGAATCTAATTTTTGTTTAATAAACTGTACTGCTTCTTTTTGAGATTTCCTATTCTTTTCTAAACTATAACCTTTAAGCATTTCTGTATATTCCCTGGAAACATTCATTGTAGGTTTATTTCTTCCATTTAGACTTAAGAGTAATTCATCATTCACAATTTCAATCTTAAAATCTGGAATAACTTGCTCAATTAACTTTGTACTATTAGGCGATAAAGAATTACCCGGCTTTGGATTTAACTTTTCAATTTCTTTGATAGCTAATTTTAACTCTTTTTCTGAAATTTGGTATTTATTTAGTAATTTTTCAAAATGTCTTTTAGTAAATAAATCAAACGAATATTCTATTATATTTAAAGCCAACTTTACACTTATTTCGTTTAATTTTTTTCTCCTTAGCTGTAATACTAAGCATTCTTGAAGAGATCTTGCACCTATGCCAGCAGGATCAAGGTTTTGAATGACTTTTAAAATTTTAACAACCGAATTATATTCAGTATTTATATTTTGAGTAAAAGCTAGATCATCAATAATATCTTCAAGATTTTGGCGGATATATCCATCTTCATCAATACATCCAACCAGAAATTCAGCAACTTTCATTTCAAAATCATCTAACCTCTCTGTGTGTAATTGATTTAAGATTAGCTGTGTGAATGATATTCCAGAAGCATAAGGAATAGAATTTTCTTCCTTATTTGAAGAATTATAAGAATTTAATTTATAGTCAGGAATCTCATCATCATTAATATAATCTTCGATATCAATCTTGTCGTCATCATTAAATTCATCTTCGCTATTTGATAGTTCTGCAATTTCTAAAGCAGGGTTTTCTTCAATTTCTTGTTTTAGTTTTTGCTCAAAATCTAATACAGGCAATTGAATTAACTTCATCAATTGTATTTGTTGAGGAGATAATTTTTGAGATAATTTTAATTTTAACGATTGCTTAAGCATTTTCTAAATTTTTAGAACTCTGCATTTTGTGGAGTTCTAGGGAAAGGAATTACATCTCTAATATTTGACATCCCAGTCACGAACATAATTAACCTTTCAAATCCAAGACCAAAACCAGAGTGTTGAGCTGTACCAAATTTTCTCAAATCTGTATACCACCATAAATCCTCTGGGTTAATTCCTAAATCATTCATTTTCTTATTTAATACATCTAATCTTTCTTCCCTTTGAGAACCACCTACAATTTCTCCAATACCTGGGAAAAGAATATCCATCGCTTTAACAGTTTTGTTGTCCTCATTTAGTTTCATGTAAAAAGCCTTTATTTTTGCAGGATAGTCATATATAATAACAGGGCAATTAAAATGCTTTTCAACTAAATATCTTTCGTGTTCACTTTGTAAGTCTGCTCCCCAATTTTCTATTAAATATTTAAACTTTTTCTTCTTATTTGGTTTGCAATTTTTTAATATTTCAAATGCCTCACTATAACTTATTCTTTTAAAATCATTATTTATAACAAACTTGATTCTATCAGTAAGTGTCATCTCACTTCTAAGATTTTGTGGCTTTGATTTATCTTCTTTGATTAGCCTTTGTTCTAAAAACTCTAAATCATTAATATTGTTTTTCACTATATAATCTAGTAGATATTTTAAAAAACTTTCTGCTAAATCCATATTCCCGTTTAAATCCATGAATGCAACTTCTGGTTCAATCATCCAAAATTCAGATAAATGTCTAGATGTATTTGAATTTTCTGCTCTAAATGTTGGTCCAAATGTATACACTTTACCTAACGACATTGCATAGGTTTCAGCTTCAAGCTGTCCAGAAACTGTTAGGCTAGTTTCTTTGCCAAAAAAATCTTTTGTATAATCAACTTCGTTATTTTCATTTAGTGGTGGATTCTTTGCGTTTAGAGTTGTTACTCTAAATTGCTCTCCCGCACCCTCAGCATCACTAGAAGTAATTATTGGAGTATTTACATAGTAAAACCCATTAGAATTAAAATAATTATGTACTGCAAATGATAAGCTTGATCGGAGTCTCATAATTGCACTAAAAGTACTAGTCCTAGTTCTTAAATGGGCATTTTCACGCAAAAACTCAAATGAATGTTTTTTTGGTTGAATTGGAAAATTTTCCGAATCACATTCCCCCAAAATATTTAACTCAGAAACAATAATTTCAAATTTCTGACCGCTTCCTTGACTTTCAACTAAATCTCCAGTAACTTCTAAACTTGCACCAGTATTTATTTTTTTTAAAAAACTTTCTTCAAAATTTTCAAAATCTATAACACATTGTATATTAGAAATAGATGACCCATCATTTAATGCGATAAAACGATTGGCTCTAAAAGTTCTAACCCAACCATTTATGCTTACTTTAGATTTAATAGTTGAACTAAGTAAAAGATCTTTTATAGAATGATTTTTCATTTAACTGTAAATTATATTATCAAAGATAAGTATTAAAATAAATTTTACTTAATTTAACACATCTTCATCTTCGATAATTTTTATCAAAGGTTCTTTTAAAACTTTTTCATTTGCTATTGAACCTTCCAGAGATAGTAGCATCGAAGGTAGTAGTAAAAGGTTGGATAACATTGCAAATAGAAGTGTTGCAGAAACTAATGCCCCAAGAGCCACAGTACCTCCGAAATTTGACACTGTAAAAACGGAAAACCCAAAAAACAATACGATTGAAGTATAAAACATACTAACCCCAGTTTCCCGAAGAGCGTTATAAACAGATTTTTTAACTTCCCAATTATTTGTAATTAACTCTTGTCTATACTTTGCCAAAAAATGAATTGTATCATCCACCGCTATTCCAAAAGCAATACTAAATATTAGTATTGTAGATGGCTTTATGGCAACTCCTAAATAACCCATCAAGCCAGCGGTAACTATAAGTGGTAATAAATTAGGAATTAATGAAATAAATATCATTTTTAAAGATCTAAACATATAGGCCATTAATAATGCTATCAAGAATATTGCTAGAGAAAGAGAGAGTATTAAATTTTTTACTAAATACTTAGTGCCTTTTTGAAATAAATATGCTTTTCCAGTTATCGAAACTTCAAAATTATCTACTGGCATTATTTTAGAAATTTCATAATTTAATTTTTTTTCAATCTCCTCCATTTTTTCAATTTCCATATCTTTCATAAATGCAGTGATCCTTGTATATTGACCGGTGGAATCAACATAGTTTTTAATTAAATCAACATCAGAATCAGACGCTGAGTTCTTAGCATAAGATAAAATAAAACTATTTTCTTGAGAAGTTGGAACTTGGTAGTATTTAGGATTCCCATTATAATACGCTTGTTTTGAGTATTTTACTAAACTCACCATGGAAATAGGTTTTGATAATTCTGGTATTTCAAGAATTACATCTTCTATTTTACTCATTTTTTTTATTGTAGAAAGTTTTGTTACTCCTTTTTTCCGCTTGGTATTTATTAAAATCTCTAAGGGCATTATTCCATTAAACTCTTTTTCATAAAACATTATATCATCAAACCAATCTGCTTTTTGTGGCATATCGTCAATAATACTTCCAGAAATTCGAATTTGATATATTCCAATAATGCTTGTAACTAGAAGTAAAATAGAAATTATATAAATATTGATTTTACTTTTCTTTACCGTTTTTTCAATCCAATCCCCAAGTGAGTTTATCCAAGTTCTATTTAAGTGTTCTAAATGCTTTTCTTCTGGGACTGGTAAGAAGCTATAAATTATAGGAATTATCAATATGCATAATATGAAAATTGCTAAAATACTTAGTGATGCAACAATACCAAACTCTTTTAACAGCTTACTATTAGTAATAATAAAAGTTGCAAAACCAGATGCTGTAGTGACATTTGTCATTAAAGTAGCATTACCAATTTTCGTAATTACTTTTTGCAGAGACTTTGCTTTATCTCCATGTTTGTTTACCTCATGTTGATATTTGTTTATCAGAAAAATACAATTAGGAATTCCAATTACAATTATTAATGGTGGTATAAGACCAGTAAGCACTGATATTTCAAAGTCACCTGGTGGAGTGTTTACAATAAAAAGTCCTAAAATCCCCACAGTCCAAACCACACCAATCATAACAACACATAAAGAAATCAATGTTGCCCTATAGGATCTGAAAAATAAGAAAAATATTATCGAGGTAATTATTAGAGCTAAAATTACAAAAGTAGAGATTTCACTTTTTATATTTTCTGCATTTTTTGTTCTGACATATGGCATTCCAGATATTTTAATATCTAGATTATATTTAGTTTCAAATGCTTCAACTTTAGGGATTAAAACACTATTAATATATATTTCTCTTCCAGGTTCATTTACAATTGATTTCTTTAAATGAATAGCTGATCTTACAGATTTTGTTTTAGTATTAAATAAAAACTCGTCATAAAATGGATATTTCTCAAACAGCTCTTTTTTTATTGAAATTAGCTCAAGGTCAGATGTGACAGTATCTTTTATAAAAGGCTCAAGATAAAACTGTTGTTTCTTTTTATTTTTTTTAAGCTTTTGTAAGTCACCAATAGCGATAACAGACTCAACGTAGTTAGTGTCTTTTAAAACTTTTGATAAATTATTCCATGCGTTGAAATTTTCAGTTGTGAAGAGCAAAGAATCTTTAACACCTATGACAATTAAATTACCTTCTTCCCCAAATTTATCAGTAAAATCTAAGTACTCTAGATTTACTTCGTGATTGTCAGGTAATAAATTAGCTTCAGTATTTGAAAACTTTATATATTGCCATTGACTGATAAAAAATGAAGTAGCCAAGACTAATAAAGCGATTATTAAGATTCTATTTCTTAGAATTAAATTCGAAACCGAATCCCAAAATCCAACCATAAATACTCTAGCCATATAATTTTATTGTATGTATTTAGTAAAGATATTAATAACTATAATATTATTTGTAGTAAATAATATATTATAAAGTCATAATTTCTTTTTCTTTGACCTCAAATATTGAATTAATATTATCAATATTTTTATTAGTCAAATCTTGAATATCTTTTTCTGCATTTTCTTTTAGATCATCAGAAAATCCTTCAGATTTTTTAATTTCATTATTAGCATCCTTTCTACAGTTTCTAACAACAATTTTAGCTTCTTCGGACTCGCTCTTTGCTTGTTTAGCCAAATCAACCCTTCTCTCTTCTGTAAGTGCTGGTACATTTATAATTATATTTTCCCCGTTATTCATTGGGTTAAATCCTAGATTAGCGTTTGTAATTGCTTTTTCAATTTCTGCTAATAAATTTTTTTCCCAAGGCTGCACAACTATTGTTCTTCCATCAGGTGTATTAACACTAGCAACTTGAGTTAATGGAGTTAATGAGCCATAATATTCCACAACAATACTGCCAAGCATTGAAGTATTAGCTTTTCCTGCTCTAATGTTTAATAATTTTTTTTCTAAATGTTTTACAGCGTTAGTCATTGATTCTTCTGCTGATTCAAAAATAAATTTTAATTCTTCTTCCATTTTATTCGATTTTAAACTAAAATAATTTACGAGTTAACCATTGTTCCGATTTTTTCTCCTGAAATTAATTTTAATAAGTTTCCTTTTTTGTTCATATCAAATACTATTATTGGTAATTTGTTTTCTTGGCTAAGAGTAAACGCAGTAGTATCCATCACCTTAAGGCCCTTTCTTAAAACATCTTCAAATGATATGTTATCAAACTTTATTGCATTAATATTTTTTTCTGGGTCTTCATCATAAATCCCATCAACTCTTGTTCCCTTTAAAATTACGTCTGATTCTATTTCTATTGCTCTTAATACTGCCGCAGAATCAGTTGTGAAGTACGGATTACCGGTTCCACCACCAAAAATAACAACTCTTCCTTTTTCTAGATGTCTTATAGCTTTTCTTCTAATAAAAGGTTCGGCTACTTCATTGATTTTTATTGCTGTTTGAAGTCTTGTTGGGGTTCCAGAATTCTCTAATGTACTTTGTAAAGCTAACCCATTAATTACCGTTGCCAACATTCCCATATGATCTCCTTGGACTCTATCAATTTTATGCTCATTATGATTTGAAAAGCCTCTGAATATATTTCCACCTCCAATAACAATTGCAACTTGAACTCCGAGGTCCACAATTTGTTTAATATCTGTGGCGTATTCTTGTAATCTTTCAGGGTCAATACCGAAGTTTTTCTTGCCCATTAAGGCCTCACCGGAAAGTTTAAGTAATATTCTTTTGTATTTCATGCTTAATTTTGAAGTTAAGCAAAGATAATGTAGATTTTTTAATTAAATAAAAAAAAATAAAAAGGAAATTAGCCTAGAGATACTCTTTTGAATTCAATAACTTTTAAATCTTGGTGGTAAGAACTAACATAATTTTTAACACTTTGTTTTCCGTCTTTGATGAAGTCTTGATTTACAAGAGTATTATCTTTAAAAAATCTCTTTAGCTTACCTTTTGCAATGTTATCTAGCATTGATTCAGGCTTCCCTTCGGCTCTTAACTGATCTTTAGCAATTTCAATTTCTTTTTCTATTACTACTGAATCTACTCCATTTTCGTCTAAAGCTATTGGGTTCATGGCAGCAACCTGCATTGAAACATCTTTAGCTGCTATATCAGAACCTTGAATATTGGCAGATAAACCAACGATTGAAGCAATTTTATTCCCAGCATGGATATAAGATCCAACAAAAGGAGCATTTACCTTTTCAAATGCATTTATTTCTAATTTTTCACCAATAACACCCGTTTGCTCAATTAATTTTTCAACAACTGTTAATTCACCAATTTTTGAATTTAATAATTCTTCTTTAGAGTTACAATTAAGTGCAATCTCTGCTATTTTATTAGCTAAGCTTACAAAATCTTCATTCTTTCCAACAAAATCTGTTTCACATCCAAGAACTATAGCAACTCCAACAGTATTGTCATCGTTTGTTTTTGTGATAGAAGCACCCTCAGAAGATTCTCTATCAGCTCTTTTAGCGGCAACTTTTTGCCCTTTTTTTCTAAGAATTTCAATTGCTTTTTCAGAGTTACCATCAGCCTCAACTAATGCTTTTTTACAGTCCATCATTCCAGCACCTGTAGTTTTTCTTAAGTTATTTACTTCTGCAGCTGTTATTTTTGCCATGATTTGAAAAAATTATAAGATTG
>Ga0115564_10005510_pt1 | contig 10057 bp, 7 predicted proteins | sample COGITO_mtgs_1105_7_FD_88680 | JGI IMG/M metagenome (GOLD analysis project Ga0115564, IMG submission 88680) | Pelagic marine microbial communities from North Sea - COGITO_mtgs_110523 | ecosystem: Environmental > Aquatic > Marine > Epipelagic | place: Germany:Helgoland, sampling site Kabeltonne... | reverse complement strand
AGCTCACCCTCACGGCCCGCATCACAGGCATTCACAATGGTGTCGATGTCTTTACGGCGGCAGAGGCGCAGTACTTGCTTTAAGCGGGTCTCAGATTGCTCGATGGGCTGCAGTTCGAATTGCTTCGGAATGGCGGGGAGAACATCAAAGTTCCACGGCAGGTTACGCGGTTTACCGTTTTTGCCGATAGGCCCTTGTGGCATCTTAAGCTCCACGAGGTGTCCGACGGCTGAAGTGATGACAAAGTTGTCATTTTCAAAGTAAATATCACGTCCGCGGCCTTTCTTCTCAAACTTGCCGACCTCAGGTGCCTTTGCGAGCGATTTAGAGAGGTCAGTAGCAACGGATGGCTTCTCCGCGATGATCAGGGTCTTCGACATAAGAGTTGGAACTACGCGTGGAAAGGCCACTTGGAAAGACAATTTTTTTAAGAATGCCCCTTTCCTACTACGTAGGAAGAAATGGGGAGCATTGCCTTAGGCCTATGATGAAGGGCCGAATGTGTCGATTGGTAGCAGCTATGAGGAACCTGTGAAGAACTGAGTGGGCTAGGGTTTGAGGGTATGGATAGTGTTCTGAATTTCGCCGGTCACTGGCGAGCCATCCTTTGCTTTGAGCGTATATTTGATCGACATTTGCCAGCAGGTGGCGAGCTCGGTGATATTGAATGTCAGGGTTTTACCGTCCTGACTGAGGCTGGTAGTAGTAACTGGGTGAGATTTTTCATTCAGATGTTTCGAGCCATAGTTGGCAGTGCGTTTGTAGTCCCAGGTGCGGATGTTGAGGGCTTCAGGCTTAACACTGGTGGGGTCAAGTGGCTCGGAGAAGGTAATGGTGATCCCTTTTTGGTTAGCTGCAAGATCGGTGGGAAGATGGGTAGGCTTGCCGGTGTAGCGGATGCGGAACAGGCCACCTTTTTTACTGGATTGAGAGGTGGACCAGGCCGCCATGCCGCAAGTGTAAAGCTCGCCGTCGCCACCCTCACCGGAGTGGAAGCGGCCACGCATCACACCGGTGGCGAGGTCAGGGATGGGGAAGCGGATCAGGCCACCTTGTTTTTTGCCGTCGATGGTTTCGTGCGGCACTAGCGATAGGCGGCCGTGACCGTAGGAGAGGTGAATCAGCTTGCCATTGAATGGCCCCCATTTTGCGCTTTCGATCCAGAGCAGCTCGGCGGGCGAGCGGTCAAATCTCTTGGCGACCCAGCAGAGCGGCTGCTCCATGGCGGCATCTGAGGTGTCCTCAGGAGCACCATAGCCCCAGATGTTACCGTAGAAGTTGTTGCCTGCCGTGACGTGGTTGATGCGGTTCATTGGGTTCCAGTGGCCCTCCTGGTCAGTGACGAAGAAAGTTCCATCCGGGTTGCGGCAGACGCCATTAGCCGCGCGGAAGCCATGGGCGAGGATCTCGGTCTCGGAGCCATCGGCGCTGACCTTGAGCAGGGTGCCGTGGTGAGGCACCAGCGGCGGGCGGGCGTGGCGGGCACTGCGAGCGTAATAGAGGTTACCCTCATCGTCGGCCTGTAGCCCCATGGCAAACTCGTGGAAGTGGTTGGTCACCTGGGCGTCGCTGTTGAAGTTTTCGTAGAAGTCGGTCTCGCCGTCTCCATTCAGATCGTTGAGGAGCACAATCTGGTCACGGCAGGTGACAAGGATCTTACCCTTGACGATCTTCAGCCCGAGCGGCTGGAACAATCCAGAGGCGATGCGCTTCCAGGTGGTCTGGGTGGACTTGGGGTCCGTGTAGCCATCGACTTTCCAGACGTCACCATCCCAGCAGCAGACGATGATAGATTTGCCATCCGGCGTAAAATCAAAGCCGGAGGTGCGCAGGCGGCTGTGCCAGTTTTTATCGGTCGGCACATCGAAGTGATCCCACTGGAATGCGCCTGGCTGGTTGCCGCGGGTGATCAGTGCGGCGGGAGTCTCGGGCCACTGGGTGGGGCCTCCCTGAGTGAGTGGGGTGAGGTCCTTGGGTTGGGCGGTGACATCACCACCGATGGTGAAGGCGATGTTGACGGGGGTTTCGAGGGCTGAAATGGTGCAGACTACAAAACCGTCTTGTTCCCGGACTTTAATATCTGGAGCTTGGGAAACGTGAACCTTGGTGCCTGCGTTGGCGAGGCGGACTCTGAGGTGTTTGGTTGATTTGCCGATGTTGAGCTGACGGACAAAGGAACCGTCTTTGGCCAATTCGTGACTCTCCAGGATATCGGCATCGCCAATGGTGTAGCTGATGACGGTTTGATGGCCGTGTTTGTAGAGACCTTTATAGTGCGCCCATTTCCTCGGCAGCGGGCCGTAGCGAAGCCCGTCAGGGCCCTTGAAGCGGAGGTCATCAAACGTTCCTGTCTCTGGGTTGGCCCAACCCGGCTCATCCTTGGTTTCTAGTATAGGTGCGCCGATGGTGCGGGGCCGGACAACGTGCTTGCCATCGAAATGGACACCCTTCCAGTCGATGAAGCCATCGCCCTGCCAGACTCCGGCAACGCGCATGGAGTCGTGCTCGAAGAGGGACCAGGCTTTCCCCTTGCTGACTCCGCCCTCGCCCGGGTCGAGGCGCAGAGCGATGCCCTTGTAGGCGATATTGGCATCAGGGGCGATCTCGTCAGCCCTGCCCGCCTTTTCCCTATCTTGTTCAGTCGCAATTTCGTAGGTGTTGATCAGGAAATCGCCGTAGTTCATGGCGGTCCATGGTTCAGGGGCGTCATTCGCTGCGGGTTCAGGGCCCATGCCTTTACCCTTGGGTAGCTTATCCAGGTAGTCGGCAGTGACCTTGAATAGCTGGGACGGGTTGTGTTTCGTCAGATAATGGGAACGGATATAGTGAATCGCAGCGTATTTATCACGCGGTGTGAGTTGGGGCTGGGGTGGCATGGTGCGCCAGCCGCGGGTGATGGTTTGATACATCGTATGGGGGTCACTGCCGTGTTGGAACTTGCCTTCAGCGAAACGTAGCGAGGTGGGGATGGACCCGACGTTTTTGAGGTCGCCGTGGCAGTTCATGCAGAGGTTCTGGTAAACTTTTTCACCGCGCTTTCTGACTCCGTGGCTTTGATTCTTAATCAGCCGGGCATGGTCGATATCCTGCTCGTATTCAGGTAAGGAGCTCTCCGGCAGCAGCATCTGGGCATTGAGCTGAGAGATCAGTGCAGCGGTTAAGAACGTGGCGATTGTTTTCATGAATGAGGCTGGTTGGATTCGTTGGAGGTGTGGGCGCTGCTTCTGTGATGTGGGCACTTATCGGGTTCTCACCATATGAAAAGTTATTGATTTACGACCAATAAATATAGAATGGAACCTTATGTTTTTTGAACGAAATCGGCGACGACGCTGAATCCTAGACAACAGTAATATGCTGCGTAGCCAATCATAAAAAAGAGCGTCAGGAATTTATCCTGACGCTCTTGAGATCCAAATTTTTACTTCAAGAGGCTTCTGCCAAAGGTTCAGACATGAGGTCGGGCATGGGTTGTTCCTTGCGGTGCAGGGCCTTGCGCATTTTTTCGAGTGCGATGCTTTGTAACTGCCTGATACGCTCACGGGTGACACCGAACTCAAGGCCGACTTCTTCGAGGGTCATTGGGGATTTGCCATCGAGGCCGAAGCGGGCATCGATGATGCGGTGCTCACGTTCGTCAAGAGTGTCGAGTAGTTCGTCGAGTTCTCCATGCATGTTTTTGCTGTCGAGAGCTTCGAAGGGGTTCACCGCATGCTCGTCACCGATCAGGTCACTAAACTCGGAGCTTTCATCTTCATGGACTGGGGCGTTGAGGGAGGTTGGTCGCATGGATGCTCTTTGGAGAAGGGCGACCTTACGAAGTGGGATGCCTAACTCCTCGGCAAGCTCGTCCTGCGTCGGTTCGCGTCCAAGGGCCTCGCTGAGTAGGGCAGAGATGCGGCGCATACGGGCGATTTTATCGACCATGTGCACGGGTAGGCGGATGGTCTTGCTCTGATTGGCCAGGGCGCGTTTGATGGATTGTTTGATCCACCATGATCCGTAGGTGCTGAGTTTGCCACCTTTGTTGGGGTCAAAGCGTTCCACAGCTTTCATAAGCCCGATGTTACCCTCGGAAATGAGGTCGGCGAGTGGTAAGCCATAATTGGAATAATCCTGCGCGATCTTCACAACCAGACGAAGGTTGGCCCGGATCATGTGGGAGCGAGCTTCTTTGTCGCCCTTTTTGATGCGGGCGGCGAGCTCGATCTCTTGCTCAGGTGTGAGAAGGTCGGTTTTAGAAATTTCTCTGAGGTAGAGCCTTAGGCTGTTGTCTGATTCATATCTGGACATGGTATTTGTGGGGTAGGTGTTGCTTTATATGGGAGTGTTGAGGATCTTTGGTTAATTGTGTTACTTTGCTACTATGGCATCATCTTCATTAAGTTAAGCGTCTCCAAAAATCATTTTTTTTGGTAAGTTTGAATGTATTTTGTAAAACCCTTTCTACTTATTTAAACGCAGCCAAATGAATTTTTGTTTATTTATTTAGAATGATTCTAATTTAAGCCCGTGGAGAGCTTCTGCTGTTGTGATCTATTCTCCAAACGAAGCTGACGGGACTAGCCTTCGGTGAGTCTGTTATGGTCAATCTGGAAGGTCTGTTTGAATGGAATAATTTGGTGCGAGGGGCATGCAAGTAAGGTGAAGGCGCAAAAAGAGGATTTTCAAATTGGGTCTTTACCTTCTAACAGTAGGTGTTAGTTTGAACACATGATTGTGCGTGTGTATTCCTCTGCTCTGCTCGGCGTAGACGGAATTGAGGTTGAAGTTGAAGTCAGTGCGTTTAATGCGGAAAAGCCGGCGATCAACGTGGTGGGTTTACCTGATGCTGCTGTGCGGGAGAGCTCACAACGTGTCACGTCTGCGCTGGCGACATCGGCGCTGAGCTGGGCGGACGGGGTCAAGACGATCAATTTAGCGCCTGCCGATTTGAAAAAGGAGGGGCCGCGTTTTGATTTACCCATTGCGCTTGCTTTGGCTGAGACCGCGGGTGCCGAGTGCATTATAGACCCTGAGCGATATGCTATGATTGGCGAGTTGGCACTAGACGGGATGGTGCGTCCGGTTCGTGGGGTCTTATCAATGGCGCTGGAGGCGAAACGGCGTGGCAGGACGCGTCTGATCGTGCCGGCAGCGAATGCGGCTGAGGCTGCAGTGGTTGAGGGTCTGGAGGTGTATGGCGTGGATAACCTGCGCCAGGCATGGGATTTTATCACCGGCCAGAGGGTTCTTGCTCCGTATGAGCTGGATAGGAAACGGCTTTTTGACACACGTCGTCATTACGAGGTGGGGCTAGAGGATGTCAGAGGCCAGCACCAGGTGAAGCGTGCTCTGGAGGTGGCTGCCGCAGGTGGGCACAATCTCCTGATGGTCGGGCCTCCGGGAACGGGCAAATCGATGATCGCCAAACGTCTGCCTACGATCTTGCCGGATCTTACCGAGGCAGAGGCGATTGATTCGACCAAGGTGCATTCGATCTCGGGATTATTGGGTAAAGAAAATGCTCTGCTGGTGACTAGGCCATTCAGAGCACCGCACCATACCATTTCCGATGTTGGTTTGTTGGGTGGCGGCACCAACCCTGGGCCGGGCGAAGTATCACTGGCTCACAACGGCGTGCTGTTTCTCGACGAGCTGCCCGAGTTTCGCAGGCAGACCCTGGAGGTGATGCGGCAACCTTTGGAGGATGGGTATGTGACGATTTCACGTGCTGCGGGAACCCTGAGCTTCCCGAGCCGCTTTATGATGGTGGCGGCGATGAACCCATGCCCCTGTGGTTATTACGGTGACCCCAAACGGGAATGCCGCTGTTCGCCTCCGAAGATTGAGAAATACCGTCAGCGTATTTCCGGCCCTTTGTTAGACAGGATCGATATTCATGTGGAGGTGCCTCTGGTGGAATACCGTGAGCTGGCGGGTGATGAGTCTGGTGAGACCTCAGCAGTGGTACGCGGCCGGGTGGAGGCGGCGCGGCAGCGTCAGGTGGAGCGATTTGCTGATCAAGGCAATGTCACCTGTAATGCATCGATGCCGAGCAAGGTGATGCGTGAGCACTGCAGGATCGATGCCACGGCATCAGGCTATCTTGAGCATGCGATGACCGAGCTGAATTTTTCCGCCCGTGCCCATGACCGGATTTTGAAAGTGGCGAGAACGCTTGCCGATCTTGGAGACAGTGCTGATATTTTGCCAGAACACGTGCTCGAGGCGATTCAGTACCGTACGCTGGACAGGAAGCTAATGATGTAGCTGGTCTCGACCAGTCGCTTACTCGGCGGGGCCCTTACTTGCTCTCGCTATCGAGTGGTAGCAAGTAGAGGTTACGCCATGAGACGGCGCAGGATTTGCCACCGTGGATCTGCAGTGCGATGGAGCCTTGGCCGGGGAAGTTGTCGACTTTCCAGGTGTAGTTGGTGCGCAGCTTGCCGTTGAGCCAGGTTTGGAGCTCATTGCCTCGGATACGGATGAAGCCGGCATTCCAACCAGTTGGGTTGAATGCTTCTTGACCGATTTTGGAGAGTTCGCGCATGGTTTCCTTACTGGCTTTTTCTTCGCCAGCAGCACCATCACGGTTCGGGTAGTGCCAGCCACCGAGGTTTTCCGCGTAGAGAAGGCCGGTCCACCGGCGTTTGGTAGGATCCATCTCGAATTGGATGCCGGCGAATTTTTTAGCGTCATTGTACTTCGAGTGATACATCAGGCCGGAGTTGCCCTTGAGGTGGTCAAAGCGGAACTCGAAGTAGAGTAGGTAGTTATCGTATTCCTCATTCGTGTAGAGAAAGGTGTTACCTTTCAGGTCCTCGGCGACACCGGAAATGACACCGTCCTTGAGAGTGAATTTTACGGCGGGTTTGTCATTGTGGATTTTCCAGTCGTCAAGGTTGGTGCCGATGAGCGACTTGAAGCCGAGTTCCTTGAGTTTTGTCAGGTCGACCTTGTCGAGCAGCAACTGCTTATTGACGGTTGCGGTAGCAGCATCATTACTGCCTGTTTGGAGGGTCTCGAGGGTGTTGCAATCATGGGCATGGGCAATGCCGAGGCTGGCTGCGAGTGTGAGTAATAATCTGAGTTTCATGTTTGTTATTATAATGGGTTGATTTTTGTTAGTTGTCGCTAATGAGACTTTCCAGTGCACGTCCGTATTTAATGTAACTGTTATAGCACTGGTTCCAGTCCACATCATCGGCCTTGGCATGAAAGACGGTGGCGACGTGAGGCTCGATGGCGATGAATCCTTGGTAGTCGCTTTTTTTCAGATCATCGATAATGGCGGGGATGTAAGCCTGACCCTCGCCGGGGAAGACGTATTCCGGCTCTTCACCATCATCAAGGGGGTTACGACAGTCCTTGATGTGGATGTGAATGATATGCTCACGCACGGCTTGGTAAAACTGCCAGGCGTCCTGCCACGGATAGGAATCTGACGACGATTTTTCGCCCTCCGAGCGGGCGACCGAAGGGAGTGCAAGCGGGTCATAAGAACGATCTCTTTGGAATACCGGATTGCCGGTGTCGAAGATGAGTTTGAGCGCCGGAACCTCTTCGACCAGACGCAGGGTGTGGGCACTTGAGAAGCCTCCCCAGTTCATGCAGTTTTCATGTGCGGTGATGAGGCCAGCGTCACTGAAGCGTTGGCTGATCTCGCGCAGGCGGTGGAAGCGCTCCTGTTCGTGCTGATCTTCCCCCCATGGCTCCTGAGCGTAGGACATGACGCGGACAATCTTAGTGCCGAGTTGCTGCATGCGTGGGATGGCTCGATCCACTTCGTCAAGTGTGAGGGCAAAGTCACTTTTGATACTTTTCGACCAGCTGCCGATCAGGGAGCCGAACTCTGCGATGCCGATGCCAGCGTCTTCAAGTTGGCCGCGGGCCGTGTCGAATTCCGAGTCGCTCAGATCATGGATATTTTTGCCATCGATGCCGCGCGCGGAAATATACTGCCAGCCCAGTTTCTGGGTTGCTTTGATCTGGGTCGCGAGATCGGGCGCTGCTTCGTCGGCAAATCCTGTGAGTTTCATGCGGTGCTTATTAATACATGCAGATTGCTGCCTAAATTTCGATTTTTCCAGTCTTGAATTTTACCCCGATCAGGAAGCGAGAGTGTTTTTGTTGTGGTTACAAGGGTTGGCACGGGTGAGGGGTGTCCCGTTGTCGCATAAGGTGAAGTTTTTAGTCGCAAAGTGTTTGTAGTTTTAAGTGGAACATCACGTAAAAAAAGAGACCATTAAAATAGTTGGTGAAGATTTCCGCTCATCATTGATACCTAAAACAAGCATCAGATATATAATGAAGAATAAACAGTCTGCACCTCTTGTCTTGGGTATTCTAATAGTGAGTTTTTTCCACCTCGGCGTTTGGCCGTGTCATGGGCAAGGCGATACCCAGATGCCGAGCAAGCCGAACATCCTCTACATCTTCACCGATGACCAATCACACCGCTCGGTCTCCTGTTATGAAGAAGCGCGACCTTGGGCGAAGACACCGCAGATCGATAAGCTCGCGGATATGGGCATGCGCTTCACCTACTGCTACACGGGAGCTTGGTGTCAGCCGTCTCGGGTTAGTAATCTAACGGGTTTGCTGCAGCACGCACACCAAAGTTTTAAGGTTACCAACTACCCGATGGCATCCTACGATCCTGAGCAGTTACGGTTCTTCCCATCGGTATTCAGAAAGAACGGCTACGAGACGGCCTGCATTGGCAAATGGCATCTTGGTGACGATGTCGGTCACGGCCGCGACTGGGACTACTCGGTGATCTGGGACCGCGGAGGAGGAAGAAGAAATGTCATGGCCTATTACAACAACACATTCGTCCGGACCAACGGCGGTGAACGCAAACCGCTCGGCGGATACAGCACCGACCGCTACACCGAACTTGCTGTCGATTACATCAAGGAAAAGAAGAGCTCCGAAAAGCCCTGGTATCTGTGGCTTTGCTACGGGGGAGTGCATGGCCCCTACACGCCTGCAGAAAGGCATGAGCGTTCGTATAGCGAGGCCCCTCCTTCCCAATTTCCAGTCGATATCTTTGGCCCGCGCCCGACCAAGCCGGAGCATTTAAAAAACCTGACTCGCTGGAAAAAGGACGGCAAAGGCGAGCCGAAGCGTTATGATCAATCGGTCAAAAGGTATCACAAGGCGGTGAAGTCTCTCGATGACGGAGTGGGAGCGGTGATCCAAGCGCTCAAGGACAGTGGTCAGTTGGAGAATACCGTGATCATCTTTACCTCTGATCAGGGATTCGCCTGGGGCCAGCACGGGTCCCAGGAAAAATGGATGCCCTATGATGCCAATATCTGCGCGCCGCTTATTTTCTCAGCACCGGGGCTGATCAAGCCGGGGACTGTTTGCAAGGAAGCGGTCAATGGGGTTGATATCACCAGTACGATCCACTCGCTCGCAGGTATCGAGCCCGAGTGGAAGATGCACGGGCGCGATCTCATGGGGTTACTCACCAGCCCTGATGAGAAACTCAAGAAGCCGATGCTGATGATTAATACCATCTATAAATACGGTGACCGCGTGGTGGAGGCACTCAAGGCGAAGAACTACGATGCTTTCAAGCGCAGGGACCTGTATGCCTGGATGATGATGCGGGACGGCAAATACAAGTATATCCGGCATTTTAAAGATGACGTCATTGAGGAACTCTACGATATGGAGAAAGATCCCGATGAACTGGATAATTTGGCAGTGAATGCTGAGTATGCTCAGAAACTAATCGAGCTCAGACTCAAAGCGGTTGAGGAATTCCGCAACAAGGACGGCGATTTTGTGGACCACCTTCCCGAGCCGAAGCAGGCCAGCCGCAAAGCGGCGATGTCTGATGGCGGATAGCCGCGCTGCGGCAGTTTGAGTTGAGAGTTCCAGTTGCAAGTAGATGCTTCGTGCTGGATTTCCAAATTCATCATTCCAAATTCAAGCCGGCCTCTCGGCGTGCCCTGCGTGAGCATCCCCCATATGGGCTCTTGCAAGGTGCTCTGCATCACCTAGCTTTGTATTACATTTCTTGCATTATTTGACATCTTGAGGAGATACGCCGCGTAAGTCT
>Ga0115564_10005508_pt1 | contig 10061 bp, 5 predicted proteins | sample COGITO_mtgs_1105_7_FD_88680 | JGI IMG/M metagenome (GOLD analysis project Ga0115564, IMG submission 88680) | Pelagic marine microbial communities from North Sea - COGITO_mtgs_110523 | ecosystem: Environmental > Aquatic > Marine > Epipelagic | place: Germany:Helgoland, sampling site Kabeltonne... | reverse complement strand
TTATGTAGGCCCTTCAAAAAAACAATACAGCACACTCATTTTTTAATATGGCACCCCCTACATCGGCTTAAACAGGAAGGTTTTTTACTTTTTTAGAGGACTTGTGCAACGGTTACCATTGTTACCTGATGGCTATTTTTTTGTTTTTATCGTACTTGTCAATGAAGCTATTTTATTCTTTGCTTCTTCAATTTTGAGTTTCTTTTTGTGGATATCAAGTTTTTCATCCAATATTAGTTCTATTCCGACTTTTACAGTTTCAAAATAGGCTAAACAATCTTGTTCTTTTAAACTGTGAATACCAACACTTAATATTCCATAAAGAGATTTATTTTCTACTAAAAAATCTGGTAAATGATTTTTTAGTAGTTCTATTTTCTCAGCCATTCTTTGTTTTCCATAATGCTCATCATTCCATTTAGAATCTTGTTTTGCGAGTATATGAGCTTCTTCAATAAGATTTTCAAAAATCCTTCTTAAATATACAAATGAGCCAATTCCTACACCATTTGCAGCCAATCCTATTGCACGTGTAAATTCTTTTAATTGGGTTTTAGATAATACTTTATTATACTTTTTAATTTGATTTATATGGAAATCAGCAATAGAAGGTGTTTGACCAATTTTTTGTACTATTTTTTTATCTTCATCATAATATAAAAATATATCCACTAGTTCAGAAGTTCTTACACAAGTTAGTGTGCAACGATTAATTCCTCCATATCTAAAAAAATATTCTAAACTTTCCATTCTGCCAGCATCAATAGAATATGTTGTGTTTTCTTGAAGATTAGGACTGTAATAATCCATACTGCTATTGAAATTCATTAATCTTTTAAAATCTTGAAATTTCTCAGGATTATTTAAATCAATTCGAGTATAAATAGGTAGTTCAAAATAGAACTTAATCGGATGTAGTTCGTTCATTCAGTTTGTTTTTTTTCGCTTGCAGGTAACTACTGTATATCTACAGTGTTGCGTTTATTTCGTTTATATTTTTTTAATTTACAGGGTCTTTAAGTCACTTTAATTCAGCGTTTTGACACCCAATAAGGGCTTTTGTATTGTTTTTGGTTTTTGCAAAATATTTTTTTAATAACATAAACAATACCTATTATTTTTTCAAAAATTCTATCTTTAAAATTCCCAAAAAAGGTGCATATCGGAACCTTTCCAATACGGTATTCTCAATAAAATAATATCTTAAGCTTCGGTTAAATTGCTTATGAAGATTTAGACTTGGGGTCAAAATCAGGTATAAACTTAGTAAAAAAAAGAATAGGGTTCCAAAAAAATAAAGACTTTAACATTTTAGAGCCCAACAAAATTAGTCAATACAAAAAAGCCTTAGAGTTATAAAATTAATGCGCTTCTAGCCAATTGACACCCATGTCCATTTCAACATCTAAGGGAACGCTTAAGGTATAGGCGTTCTCCATTTCTTCCTTGATTAAGGTTTTCATGGTTTCCAGTTCGGGTTTATAAACATCAAAAACCAATTCATCATGAACCTGCAACAACATTTTGGTTTTAAATCTACCTTCCTCTAGCTTGTTATAAATATTAATCATCGCAATTTTGATGATGTCTGCCGCACTTCCTTGGATAGGTGCATTCACTGCATTTCTTTCGGCTGCACCGCGTACAATGGCATTCCGAGAGTTGATGTCTTTCAGATAACGACGTCGGTTGGAGACGGTAGTCACATAGCCATGATCTCTTGCGAAATCGACTTGCGAACTCATGTATTTTCGGAGTTTCGGATAGGTTTCATAATAGGTTTCGATCAATTCCTTAGCCTCGCTTCGGCTTAAATCGGTTTGATTGCTCAATCCAAAAGCGGACACACCGTAAATAATCCCAAAGTTGACCGTTTTGGCATTTCCACGTTGTTCTCTCGTCACTTCTTCCAGCGGCACATTAAACACTTTTGCAGCAGTGGATGCATGAATGTCTTCGCCGTTTTTAAAGGCTTCCATCATGGTTTCCTCTTCGCTCATCGCTGCAATAACGCGCAATTCAATTTGAGAATAATCTGCCGCCAAAAGGATGTACTCCTCATTTCTTGGAATGAACGCCTTTCGCACTTGACGCCCGCGTTCCGTTCGGATGGGGATGTTTTGAAGATTGGGGTTGTTACTGCTCAGGCGTCCTGTGGCAGCCACGGTTTGCATATACTCCGTATGAATGTGTCCTGTGAGGTCTAATACTTGTTCGGGCAACGCATCTACATAGGTGCTTTTTAGTTTGGCGAGCCCTCTGTAATCCAATACTTTTTGAATGATGTCATGGTCTTTTGCTAAATAGGACAACACATCTTCCGCCGTACTGTACTGACCTGTTTTGGTCTTTTTAGGTTTATCAACTAACTTCAATTTTTCAAATAAAATCACCCCCAATTGTTTTGGTGAGGCAATATTAAAGGTTTCTCCAGCAGCTTCAAATATTTCTGTTTGGAGGGTTTCAATATCATTGTTTAAATCTGTTGAAAGCGAGTTTAAAAATTCAGTATCTAATTTGATGCCTTCCAACTCCATCGAGGCTAATACTTTTACTAAAGGAATTTCAATCTCATTAAATAATTTTAAAGTATCGGCATCTATCAGTTCTTTTTTGAAATGACTTGCCAATTGATAGGTGATGTCTGCATCTTCAACCGCATATTCGGTCAATTTTTCAAGCGACACATCGCGCATTGAAAGTTGATTTTTTCCTTTTTTACCAATGAGATCCGTAATGGAAATAGGGGTGTAGTTTAAGTAGGTTTCTGCGAGGACTTCCATATTATGACGCATATCGGCATTGATCAAATAATGCGCAATCATGGTGTCAAACAATGGGCCTTTGACCTCTATTTTATATTTATGTAATACTTTTAAATCGTATTTTAAATTCTGTCCAATTTTCTCAATGTGAGTGGCTTCAAAAAACGGTCGAAATAATTCGATCAACTCTTGTGCTTCCTCAAAAGACTCTGGAAACGGAATGTAAAATCCTTTATGTGCTTCCCACGAAAAAGCAATACCTACAAGTTCTGCTTTCAGTGGATTGAGTCCCGTGGTCTCGGTATCAAAACACACCGACGTTTGGTTCATGAGCTGCTTGATAAAGAGTTTCAACCCTAAATCTCCCGATACATTTTGGTAAAAATGCGGGATCGAAGTCGATGTTTCTCTTCCGTAATTGAGTGTAGCAACAGGCGCTGAAGGTTCATCTCCACCAAACAACGAAAATTGTCCAGCACCCGCTTCAGTAGCGGGGGTAGCAGCTGCTTTAGGGGTAGCAGCTGTTGGATCTGGCGTTGCGCTTTCGGGCGTTTTAACAGCAAATGTTTTATTAAAATTATCAATCAAACGTTTGAATTCTAAATCTTGAAAAATAGCGCCTACTTTTTCAGAATCTGGTGCCGTGAGTTCAAAACTTTTGGCGTCAAATTCCACCGGAACATCCAATAGGATGGTGGCTAATTTTTTAGACAACAATCCAAGCTCGGCATTGGCCTCAATTTTCTCTTTCATTTTCCCTTTGAGCTCATGGGTGTTTGCCAACAAATTTTCCATGCTTCCGTATTGTGCAAGCAGTTTTTTAGCAGTTTTATCGCCAACGCCAGGAAGTCCAGGAATGTTATCGGAAGCATCGCCCTTCATCCCTAAAAAATCGATCACCTGAAGCGGGTCTTCAATCTCAAACTTTGCTTTTATCTCTTCCACGCCCCAAGTTTCATAGCCGCCTCCAAACATGGGACGGTACATAAAAATATTCTCACTTACCAGCTGTGCAAAATCTTTATCGGGGGTGACCATAAAGGTTTTAAACCCTTCTTTTTCAGCTTTTTTAGCAAGGGTTCCAATGATGTCATCCGCTTCAAAACCTTCTTTGACGACTGCCGGAATGTTCATCGCTTTTAAAATCTCATAGATGTATGGAACAGCTACTTTGATGCCTTCGGGGGTTGCATCCCTGTTGGCTTTATATTCTTTAAACATTTCAACCCGATCTTTACTGCCGCCTTTGTCAAAACATACGGCTAAATGATCTGGTCGTTCCCTTTTTATAACATCTAATAATGAGTTGGTAAACCCTAGAATGGCGGAGGTATCAAGTCCTTTAGAGTTAATTCGAGGGTTTTTGATAAACGCATAATAGCCTCTAAAAATGAGAGCATAAGCATCGAGAAGAAATAAGCGTTTTTGTTCAGCCATAGTGGTGGTCTTTATTGGGTTCTATCGGTTATCTAATTAGTTGGTATGCGTGATGCCTTGTTTTGCAAGTACACTTTTTGTTTTGAAAGCATAAAATAATAGGTATACAAAACAAGCGACAGCAATCCAATACGAAGATTGAATGCTAAAGATATCTGCTAATTTTCCTTGTAATGGTGGAATAATAGCCCCTCCTAAAATCATCATAATTAAGAAAGCAGACCCTTGTGAGGTGTATTTTCCCAATCCAGAAATACTTAACGTAAAGATACATGGCCACATAATGGAGCAAAATAAACCCCCAGAAAGCAATGCATACAATGCCAATTGACCCGATGCAAAAATGCCAATAAGTACTCCAATGACACCTAAGGTGCTAAAGATTTTTAAAGAAGTAATGGGATTGTCTTTTGCGATAAAGAATCCTCCCACTTGAATGGCAACACAAACACTAAACAATAAAATTTCTGAAGCAGAATAGCTTCCAAAATTAACCATTAGAATGACGCCAAAAGCGACATAAGGCACCAAAATAAGCAACCATTTTTTAAGCCCTTTACTTGGGTTAAATACACTGATGGCTCCGACCCAACGACCGATCATCATTCCGCCCCAATACAAGGAGATGAAGGGGGCAATTTCAGCATCATTCATCACTTTTAAACCCAAAGGATTTAGGTTGTTTATTTTATCAGCTACCGATTTTAAGAGTTCACCCAGATTCGATTGAATGGTGACTTCGACTCCTACATATGTAAAGATGGCGAGCATCCCTAAAACTAACTGTGGGTATTTCATAGCACCCCATCCTTTAGGAGATTTTGAAGCCCGTGTATTGGCAAAAAACACACTCAGAATAACCGCAAATAAAGCGATTAAAAGTAAGACGAGTCGTTTGTTTTCAAGGGTGTCCGTTGTAATTTCCCCTCCAGCATAGGTATTAAAAATCAATCCAAAACAAACAAAGATCACAACAGTCAACGCAATTAATGTATTTTTTGCTTTGTTGGCAGGTTCAAAAACTTCATCTGTTTTTGTGTTTGGCAACTTTTTAGAAAAATGAAACAAGGCAGCCGCTGCTAAAAATAAGGCACCTACACCCAAGTATAGGTATTGAATGGTGGTTAGCTTTATTTCGTTATTTAGAATCATTTGGTTCAGTTCATCTCCTGATAACGGGGTGGATCCAAAAATGATGAACGCAATAACGATGGGGCCAATAGTGGTTCCAAATGAGTTGACGCCCCCAGCGAGATTGAGTCTGTGTGAACCCGTTTCTGAGTCTCCTAGCGCAATAGCAAATGGATTCGCTGCTGTTTGCTGAAGTGAAAACCCAAGGCCTACAATAAATAAGGCCAATAACACCAAATAAAATACCGATGTATCTCCTTGTTCTGCTCCGTTTACAAAAGGGTACATTAATAAGGCGCCAAGCGCTGAAATTAAAAGCCCGTACACAATGCCATTTTTGTAGCCCCAATTATTAAGAATGTCTTTTTTTACAGAACTTGATACCACAAAAAGCAACAGGGCTCCTAAATAATAAGCACCATAAAAGGCAAAATCAACAAGTTGAGATTGAAATTGATCAATACTAAAATAGGTTTTGCAAAAGGGAATAAAAACTCCATTAGAGGCGGCAATAAATCCCCAGAAAAAGAAGACAGTTACTAAGGTTGTTAATGCTGAATTGTTGTTTTTTGTACTCATAATCTTAATAGTTGTTTGGTTGGAATTCCATCGTTTTGTCAATCCTAAAAACGAAAGATATTTATAGATTAGAAATATACTAAAAATTTGCAAACCTAAAAGTATCGTTAAATAAAAATATTAACTCAATTATCATTCGCTTTTGTTCTATTTTTGTAGTTGACTTTATTCTAACATGATTCGATTAATAATTTTTATAGTTCTTGTTTTAGCATTAGATTTTTATGCCCTTCAAAGTTTTAGAAGTGTGGTTAGAAACCCTTGGGTCACTTACGGATATGTGATCATTTCTTTGGTCGTATTTGGAAATATAGTTTATCAGGGATTTACATTTGAAAGGGGTTCAGGAGCCAATTCTGGATTTTATTTAGCCTTTGCTTTATTTGTATTGGTATATGTGCCTAAATTAGTGCTCTTAATTTTCATGTTTGGTGAAGATGTGTTTCGTTTATTTGAAGCAGGCGTTAATTATTTTGTCTCCAAATCAGACGAAAGTTCGGTACTCTTTAGCTCCAGGCGAAAATTTATTGGACAATTGGCTTTGGGTATTGCGGCCATCCCGTTCATCTCCATTCTCTACGGAATTACGAAAGGGAAGTACAATTTTAAAGTTTTAAAATATACCCTAGAATTTGACGATCTACCTGCTGCTTTTGATGGGTATCAAGTAACTCAAATAAGTGACATTCACAGCGGGAGTTTTGACAATAAAGAAAAAATAGAATATGCGGTCAACCTTGTGAACGAGCAAGCCTCTGATGTGATTATGTTCACAGGAGATTTGGTCAATAGTAAATCTAAAGAAATGCGCCCTTGGAAATCGACCTTTTCAAAGTTAAAGGCAAAAGATGGCGTGTTTTCGATCTTAGGAAATCATGATTATGGCGATTATACGCGTTGGCCTTCTGACGAAGCGAAAGCCGAAAACTTTCAAGAATTGTTAGACATTCAACAAGATATGGGTTTTGATTTGTTGAGGAATGAAAGTCGATTTATTGAAAAAGAGGGTGAACGTTTGGCAATTATTGGGGTTGAAAATTGGGGGAAAGGGTTTAAACAAAAAGGCGATTTATCGCTTGCATCTTCTAAAGTGGAGCCGAATGATTTTAAAATACTTTTAAGTCACGATCCTTCACATTGGCAATACGAAGTTGTCAAAGACCCAACGCATTACCACTTGACGCTGAGTGGTCACACCCATGGGATGCAGTTTGGTATTGAGATACCTGGAATTATCAAATGGAGCCCTATTAAATGGCGTTACAAATACTGGGCGGGCATTTACGAAAAGGCTGGGCAGTACATAAATGTGAACCGTGGATTTGGCTTTTTAGCCTTTCCTGGGCGGGTTGGTATTTGGCCTGAAATTTCCGTTATAACGCTTAAAAAACGGATAAATAACACTTAAACCTCAGAAAACGCTATATTTACTCCAAAATAATACTTACTTTTATACTATAGATGTATACAGTTAAGTATCATTATCATTGAAGTTTGAAGAAATAAACCCCATGATATGTCAAAATTTGGAGAGTTAATAGATGTTGAAATTCCAGTATTGTTCGAGTTTTTCACGGAGTGGAGCGACGAATCTGAAGCCATGCACGATGTACTCAGACATGTAGCTGCCGCAATGGGCGATAAAGCCCGAGTCATAAAAATTGATGTTGAAAAAAATCAAGACCTTGCAGAAGCACTTCGCATTAAAGGACTGCCAACACTTATTATTTATAAATTAGGTGACATGAAATGGCGCCAAAGTGGAGAGCTAGACGCCAATACGATTATTGGTCGAATCCAAGAATATGTGTAGTTTTTTACAATTACAAAATCATCAATTAAAGAGTATCCAAGACCTTACCTTCTATTTGGGCCTCTTCCTCCTCCTCTAATTCCCCAGTAAACAGTCTAAGGTAGTTGTTGAATTTTTCCATTTCAGCTTTAATAAATGTCTCCGTTTCATAAAAAGCAGTGACATCAACCAAACTTCTATAACGTTCAATATCATTGTAAATAGTTTGAATATGCTTTGATTGGTTGTACTCAGAAAGCGTGCTGTAATACGTTAAACTTTCTTGGTATTTCTGAATCACTTCCATATATAAATTTCGTGCCTTTTCGGTAGCCTCTAATTCATAATAAGCACCAATATAGGGCTCTAGAAGCGTATAAAATCCAAACAGATCCACTGGCATTTTTTCCATTGCCAAATCCGCAATTTCCTCTGCTTTTTCTAAATCACCTTCTTGAATTAAAGTTTCAATAAGGCGCGCCAAGTTCCCACGGTAGGTCAAACTATTTCTTCGTGTTTCTATATCGTGGTACATTGTTGGGTCTCCATTATTTCCCCAATCCCAATTCATAACCATATTGTACATTTTATCAGTATCAATACGCCCCATATCAAAAGGGTTGTCTTTAGCGACCTCTGTTTTTATAGGGACTAACTTATAGACCAAACCATCGAGTTGCAAATAGTCTTTCATCCAAATATAATCGTCGTCACCAAAGGCTCCGCCTGAAAAATAAATGGGACGTTCCCAATTGTTATTGGCAATGATGTCCAACATCAATAAACGGTTTTTATAAATCGCAGATCCATTTATTTTAATATCAATATAAGGTACAATTGAAGCGGAGTCCTTTGCTTTGACAATCCCATTTCTTAAGACAGACTCCTTATCTACAGGGATTCTAACGTGTTCTGTTGGCAAATAATTAGCGTTTAAATCTTGCCGCCGTTGCCCACTGGTGTCATAGCCTTGTTGCTCAAGGATGTGTTTGTATTTCGTTCGCGGATCGTCATTCGTAATAAATCCTAAAAACTGATCAAGGCCTAAGGTGTCTTCAGTGACCACTTCTTTGATGATGTAATCTCGAGTACCCCATTTATATTGATCATGTGTCAAACTCGAAGGAATTGGATCACTGTCATAAGCTTTTCGTTTCATCTGATCGATGTACCAATCGACATTCAATAAACTCGTACAAACAACCCGCACATCGCGACGGATGCCTTCAATTTCTTGAGCATACCAAAGAGGAAAGGTATCGTTGTCACCGATAGTAAAAAGGATGGCATTTGGGTCACAAGATTCTAGATACTGCAGAGCCATAGCATGGGCCGTTTTTCTTTTAGAGCGGTCATGGTCGTCCCAATTTTGACTTATCAAAACCCCGGGAACAGCAATCAAACATACCAAACTAACAATGGGTGCTAAGAAACTTGTTTTGGAATAAGCACTTAATTTTTCATAAACCGCAAAGACCCCAAACCCGATCCAGAGTGCAAATACGTAAAAAGAGCCCACTAACGAATAATCGCGTTCGCGAGGTTCAAACGGTCGCACATTGGTATAAACTTGTATGGCAATCCCTGTAAACAAGAAAAACACCAACATGGTCCAAAAGAGTTTTTTGTCTCTATTAAAAAGGAAAAATAAACCGATTAAGCCTAGTAAAAGTGGTAAAAAATAGTAAGTATTTCGAGCCTTATTATTTAAAACATCACTTGGAAGATTATCTTGAGAAATGCCTAAAACGTATGTGTCCACAGCTTCAATTCCACTGATCCAATTACCATGAAGGTCAAATTTCCCCTGAACATCATCTTGCCGCCCAGTGAAATTCCACATAAAATAACGCCAATACATGTATCCAATCTGGTAATCAAAAAGGTAATAGATGTTTTGAAGAAGGGAAGGTTTTTGAATGTCAATATAACGACCGTATTTTTTTAAGAAGTCATTATAATCCTCATAATCAACGTCTCCTTTGGCTACAGAATCCTTGAAGCTATTCACCACCGAACGTAAATCGTTTTGCATTTGATACTCTGTCTTGATAGAAAACTCCAAAAACCCGGAATACATCATGTAATTTTCAGCATGTTCTGAACTCCACATTCTTGGTAAAAAAGACGCATGCTCTGTATTGTAGTTTTGTAAGCCATCTTTATAATCGTTTACAATCACATATTTTTCAGTTGCTTCATCTTTTTCATATTTTGGTTTGTCATCGATGTAAGGTAGGTTTTCGTCCAAACCAGCATATTGATCGGTAAACTGAGGTCCATAAAATAAGTGCGTTTTTGGATATTGCTCTAAGTTATAATAGGCGAGGAGCTCTCTGGCACTTGACGGGTTGTTT
>Ga0115564_10005504_pt1 | contig 10068 bp, 9 predicted proteins | sample COGITO_mtgs_1105_7_FD_88680 | JGI IMG/M metagenome (GOLD analysis project Ga0115564, IMG submission 88680) | Pelagic marine microbial communities from North Sea - COGITO_mtgs_110523 | ecosystem: Environmental > Aquatic > Marine > Epipelagic | place: Germany:Helgoland, sampling site Kabeltonne... | reverse complement strand
GCTTGGCGGCGGTAGGCAAAATTGTCGGGCACCAGCTCGTGCGCCTGGCGGAAGTGGCCGATCGCGGCCTCGTGTGCACCCGCGAGCTCGAAATGGGTCGCGAGTTCGAAGTGGGCGACACCCCGAGCGGTGTCTTCGTTTCGAGTGCCAGAACGGTCAATGACCTGGTCCGGGGCGAGTGCGAACTCACTGTCGGCGCCGTTCGCGATCCAGTCGCGCATGGCCGCCTCGTAGGTCGGCGCGTCGTAGGTGATCTGCGATGCATGGGTCATCATCTCGACGACTCTGGCAGGCGGATCTTCCATCGCTCGTTGGTTCGGAGTGCGTTCCACACCCACCGACGGCGGGGCCGGCGATGTTTCGGCCGGGCGCACGATCATGCCGTCTTCGTCGATCCACACAGCGTTCGGAATATTGACAACACCAAACAACTCGGCCACTCGATGGTGCTCGTCGATCAGCGATGGGTGTTGCGGATCTGCTGCTTCTATGAATGAACGGCAAGCTTCAGGGCCTGCCGTGTCGATACCGACGGTGACAACCTCGACACCTTGGGCCTTGACGTCTTCACGAAATGCCTGCCACACGGGCAGGTCAGCTGAACAACCTCAATATGGCGACCAGGCGACGAGAACGACCTTCTTGCCTCGAAGCGACGCCAACTCGAACGTCTCACCATCGAGCGTGGGAAGCGTGAGGTTCGGCGCTTCGACGGTGGCCAGCACCCGGGAACCCATCGATTCAGGGCCCAACGCCCACACGCCGTGTGCTTCGTCATGCACCAACGGCATGTTCAGTTGCGGCGCCAGCGTTGCCAGGTTGATGGTGTCGCCCTGGGGATTGTCGGCCAGCGGCACACAGATATCTCCCTTGCAGGCACCTTCGGGTTTCAGCTGCCAACCTGTCCGGGTCTCGAAGTCGGCCCGGCTGACGGTAAGCGTCTCGGTGATCATCCCGTGACCCTAGTGGGGCCGTTCGCAGGCCCAGCGTCTGAGCTAGCTGCCGGTGACGAAACTACCGCTTGCTCCGACGCCGGCTTCTGAGCCGAAGCTCAAAAAGTGCGGACCTTCAGCCGCGAAGCCGAGTCGCTGAGAATCACTGTGGCGCCGTGGCGGTCACCGAAGCGGGATCACAGTTTGCACCGCACACGATCACCGCGACCGTCTCGTTGGCTGCCGGAACATACACGCCGCTCCACAACGCGGCTGCTGCTGTCGCTCCACCCGGCTCAACAACTAGTTGCATCGATGACCAGAACCGGCGTTGTGCGTCGCGGATGGCATCGTCGGCAACGGTCACAGACGAAGCGTTGGCATGACGAAGCGCGGCCCAGTTGGTCTCGCCGATACGGCGCGCCCCAAGTGAGTCGGCAGCAACACCGGCGACGGTCACGTCGACTGGTTCACCGGCCTGCATCGCGGCCGAGAAACAACACGACGTTTCGGGCTCGACCACAACGACCTTGGTCCCGGTGCCGTCGAACCATGCGGCAATCCCCGACGACAGTCCCCCGCCGCCAAGCGACACCAGAACCGTGTCAACGTCGGGAAGATCTTCTTCGATTTCGAGCCCGATGGTGCCAGCACCTGCGATGGTGCCATCGTGGTCATAGGCATGGATATCGAGCGCACCGGTTTCGAGTTGCCGAGTCCGACAAGCAGCTAGGGCATCGTCGTACAAAGCACCAGTCACATGGACCGTGGCTCCGAGTTTGCGAATCTTGTCGACCTTTGCTGGCGGTGAAACTTCGGGAACGAAGATCTCACCCGGCACACCAAGTCGCTGAGCAACCCACGCCACCGCAAGTCCATGATTGCCTCCCGATGCTGCGATGAGCCCGCTATCGGGAACGTCAGAGGTCAGGGCGCGATGAAGCGCACCTCGAGGTTTAAACGAACCGGTGTGCTGCAGTAGCTCAAGCTTGTTGACGACCCGTCCGCTTGTTCCGAAGAACTCCGCGCCACCGTCAAGCATTGGTGTGCGCCGAACAGCGCCCGCAATCAATGATGCGGCGACCTCGATGTCGACCCGGGTTACTGCTTGAGTTTCGTTATCCATCAGATGCCCTCGGTGACTCGACGAAGCGTACGCAACGATCCGGTGTGACCGATCTCGTCGAACGCACCGGACTCTATAGCTCTGGTCCAAATCTCGAACGGTGGCCGGCCACCATCGGCAGGGTTGGGGAACACGTCGTGAATAAGGAGCAAGCCGCCAACCGCGATCTTCGGTACCCAGTTTTCGTAGTCTGCATGAGCCGGTTCGTGGCCATGACCACCGTCGATGAACAGCAGCGAGAGTGGCGTATTCCAGTGTGATGCGACCGTGGTCGAGTCGCCAACGAGGGCAACGACGGTGCCTTCGAGACCGGCCTCGTACACCGTGCGGCGAAAGATCGGCAGCGTGTCCATCTTGTCGATAGCTGGGTCGACCAGGTCGGACTCGTGATGTTCCCAGCCAGCCTGGTTCTCTTCGCTGCCTCGATGGTGGTCGAGCGCGAAAAGGACGGTGCCTCGGGCCTGGGCGGCAAACCCGAAGTACAACGCTGACTTGCCGCAGTAGCTGCCGACCTCGAGCCACGGCCCGTCGACCGGCGCCTGAAATGCCGATGCATACAACGCCTGGCCTTCGTCGACCGGCATGAAACCACGAGCCGCTTCGGCAAGTGTCCGCTGATCCGCGGGCATGTTGGATGGCGATTCTGATGATTCTGATGATGTGGTGTGGGTCATGACATGGCCTCGATTGCTGCTGGCCCGAACAGATACTTTTCGAGCACGAAGAACTTCAGTACCCACACGATGCCGAAGGCGCACAGGTTCGCCGCGAGAAACACCAACGATGCATCCGTAAATCGATCAGTGATCGCTACAAACGCGGTCGACAACAACGCTCCAAGAAATGACATTGCCCAGAACGGTGCGATCTCGCGGCGGACACTATTTGCCCCGCGTTTGTTCCACACCCAACGGCGATTCAGGATGTAGTTCGGTATGGCGAGGACCGAAACCGCCAGGATGTTGGCCACAACAGGTCGCATGTTGGCCACCTCAAGCAGGATCCACAACAGGGCCAATCCGAGCGGCACTGTGAGGACCGACACCGCAGCAAAACGAATGAGCTTCGCTAGGTCGGATTTGACGAAGACAATCAACGACGAAAGCGAGCTCACCGCGGTCGAGGTTACCGCTCGGGCCGGGGTCCCCCGACCGCAAGCGCTGCGGATCGTACGATCGGGCTAGATGGCTCTCGAACGATCACGGATGCAGGCGGTCAGGCTCGTCCTCGGCGCGTTCGTGTTGATGGTGACCTCATGTAGTGCCGGGCCGAGCGCTTCGCCATCAGGTCTATCCGAACGCGCCGATGAACCAGCAACCACCACCCCCCTCACCGAATCCTCAGTCACCGAGCTGCCGGTGGCTGCGGCCCAGCCGTCAGCCGGACCGCCGACTGATCAGCCGACTCAAGAAGCCGGGCCCACACCGAGCGCCGCGAGCCCAACACCCTCGGTTCCCGCTCAGATAGCGGCACCGAACGGGCGGATCACCCCCCAGGTCGCAGCGACAGCGACCGGGCTCGCTCAACAGATCGCGCAGGCCGAGCGTGGCCTTCTTGCCGATGGAGCAACGCCAGCGGAACTGGCTGTGTGGGGCCACCAACATCAGGTTGCGATCCGCAAACTCGGCTACGAACCCGACTGGGACACCGAGTTCTTCGAAGCGCTGCCATCGGAGTTCCAGGCTCGCACGCTGTTGCACGTGTCCGCACGCCGTTCCTTGATCGATCTCAGCAGCGGATACGACGCCGCCGACTTCATTCCCGCATGGCAGATCATCGACCCTGAGCCCGCCGATGCGCTCCTGAGCTATTACCAACAAGCCGAAGCTGCCACCGGCATCGAATGGGAATACCTGGCCGCAATCAATCTCATCGAGACCGGTATGGGCCGGATCCGCGGCCTGAGCAGCGCAGGTGCGCAGGGCCCCATGCAATTCCTGCCAACCACATGGGACGAGGCAGGCATTGGCCAAGGCGACATCAACAACCCTCAGGACGCCATCAACGGCGCAGCCCGGTACCTCGTCCGCCGGGGCGGACCTGGCGATATGTCGGGTGCAATCTGGGGGTACAACAACTCCGATGACTATGTGAGCGCGGTGCAGGCCTATGCCGCGCTGCTGCGCCAAGACCCTGCCGCATACGCCGCTATCTACAACTGGGAGATCTACTTCTACACCGAAGCGGGCGACGTCTGGTTACCAGCCGGATTCCGCACCGACGAGGTCATTGACCTGACCGACTTCCTTGCCGCCAATCCGTGGTCAGCACCCGATCCAGGTCTCCGCTAACCACCAAGCAAGAGACTGGCGAATCTTTCGCTCGAGCGAGGCCATGATGGAACCAACGCTTTTGAGGAGCGTCAGGTACCTATTTGGTACATCACGCTCCTTATTTGCTTCTTGGTGGGGCGCGTTGGTGACAGCGGTATGGCAGTGACCAACACCAGGCCGGATCCCGGGTCCAACCACGTCCTACACTCGCTGCGTGCTGGGCATCTCACTTCTCGCTGCTGAAGAAGGAAACAACTTCCTCGAACAAGAGTTGAGTGTCGTTGTGCTGCTCACGGTTGCGGCTGCGATGGCGATCATGGTCAAGCGGACCAAGATGCCGTACACCGTCGCTCTTGTACTCGTCGGCTTGGCCTTCGCGTTCTTCCCCAGTTTCGTTGACCTGGACTTCTCACCAGAACTCATCCTAGGGCTGCTGATTCCGCCACTGCTTTTCGAAGCCACCCTGCATTTGCCATGGGCCAAACTCAAGGCTGACCTTGTCCCGATCCTGATCTTTGCCATCGGCGGAACCATGCTGGGCACGTTCGCCGTCGGCTGGATCGTGTGGGCACTTGTTGGTGTGCCATGGCTCGCCGCGGTTGCCTTCGGTGCGCTGATATCGGCCACCGACCCGGTTGCGGTCATCGCGTTCTTCAAATCTCTCGGTGTCACCAAACGACTATCGGTTCTGGTCGAAGGCGAAAGCCTGTTTAACGACGCCGTCGCGTTCGTGGCCTTCACACTGGCCGTCGATGCTGCGGCACCCGACCAAAGTTTCGGTATCGGCAACGCAATCGGCGACTTCCTCATTGTCGGCGGTGGCGGCCTGGCCGTTGGTCTGGTGCTTGGTTGGTTTGTGGCCTCGGTGGTGCTTGCTCGGGTAGACGACGCCCTGATCGAAACAACGACCAGCCTGGCTTTGGCCTATGGGTCGTTCTTGGTCGCCGAGGAATTTGGGCTCATCTTCAACATCGAAGATCTGCACTTCAGCGGCATCCTCGCCGTGGTCGCCGCCGGCCTCATGGTCGGCAACATCGGGCTGCGCAACACCTCGCCCACCACTCGCATCACGCTCGAATACTTCTGGGAAGTCCTGGCGTTCTTGGTCAACTCGCTGGTGTTCCTGGTCATTGGGCTCAAGATCAATCTGCGTGAGATCGATATCGGCGAGAACATCCTGAACGTACTCATCGCAATCGGCGCGATTCTGACAACCCGATTGATCATCGTCTACGGCTTTGGGGCTGTGCACGCCAAGATTCAGCCAAGTCGACGGGTACCAATCCCGTTCCGCCACATCATGTATTGGGGCGGGTTGCGAGGCGCGATCTCGCTTGCCCTCGCGCTGTTGCTCGAAGAAAGCGACTTCTCTCCTGAGGTCGTCGACACGCTGCTGGTCATGACGTTTGGGGTTGTGCTCTTCACCCTGCTGATACAAGGCACCACAATCAGCGGACTGATCGCTCGTCTCGGCCTGTCGGGCCAAGAAGCGAACCAACGCCATCAGCAAGAAATTCAAGCCAGGATCTATTCCCTCCGGGCAGGATCGGCCGAGATCAAACGCCTCGGAACCGAAGGTGTGCTGTTCTCCTCAATGGCAAGCGCCATGCAAACCACCTACGACGAAGAGGTCGGCGACGCTCGCCGAGAACTCAGCGACCACTTCGACAGCCACCCTGAGCTCGAAGTCGCCATGTTGCTACAGGCACGCCGCGATGCACTGGTTGCGGAACAGTCGGCGATCGGCGAAATGGAGCGCAGCGGATTCATCAGCACCGACGTTGGCCACCACATGGCGGTCGAATTGAACAATCGCATGGCAGCACTTGAGCTGATCGAAGAGCGCTGGGAAACTAACGCCCCTCCGTATGGAGAACTGGACCACTGATGAGCTCTGACGCATTCGGTGAACTCATCTATGTCAGCTGGGGTGGCACGGGCCGAGGCGCAGCATTACGTGCCGCCTATGACCAGGCCGCCGACGCCGATCAGACACTTACCTATCTGGCCATACTCGACCCGCCGCATTTTGCTGACCTCGACCTCAACCTCATGAAGCTTGTGGTCGATGAGCTGGAATGGCTTCTGAATGCACACATGCGCACTGTCGCCGCAGCCAGCTACAAACAAGTCGAAACGACCCGGGTCATCGTGCGCACCGGCGAGGTCGACGACGAGGTCATCGAACTCGCCCACCAGACCGGTGCGAACTCCATTGTGCTCGGTGCACCACTCGCGACCGCCAGCGGCACTCCCGTCGAAGACCTTGTCGCCGTGCTGCGTAAGCGCACCGGGGCGAGCGTCTCCATCGTGGACCCAGAAGCGCCCGTTCTGGGCTGAGGCCTGGGCCATAGGACTGCTGCTACCCGCCGTCCCGGCCTAACGCGACGCCACACCTGTAGCCCGCATTGTGCAAAGGCTTCTCGAGTGATGGAAGGCAGCCACTGGACCAATGGGTTGATGGTGCACGATGTATTTCACGCCCTGCCCGCTCGGGATCACCCGGCCGTACGTGCGTGTTGCCTCGCCAGCATCCCGCTCGAAGAACTCACATCCTCGAATGACTTCGAGCTTGGCCTGCGGAAACGGCTTGCCGTGCTCCAGAGTGATTGAATGCGCTATCTCGTCCTGTCGGTCGCGCATCAGCGCATCAGCGCTGCGGCCTGACGGACCAGGTCGACTCGTTGTTTGGGCGCAGTGTGACTCCATACGGCGAACCCGTCGTGTGCTGCCTGGAGCACATCATCAAGATCCTACGGTTGAGCGATCGGCACCCGACCGATCTCTTCTTCGGTCGCGGGGTTGATCACCGGCAGGTGCGTCTGGGTAGATCTCCAGGAACCGCCGATGTACAGCTGGAGTTCTGGTACGTCAGCACGATGACATGAGGCCCATTCGATAGACGAACCGGCCCGAGCACACCCAGTGATGCTGCTACCCCGAGGTGTTACGTGTACCCCTGGGTGTTACTTGGTGGTGATGGTCGGTTGGACGTACTGCCAGCCAAAACGGCCCTTGATACACAGATGGCCGTTGGTTACGTCGTGATCGTGGGGTGACGTGACCTTGACGATCGTGTCGTCTTGGACATGCATTTCCAGGTTGCAGCCGACACCGCAGTACGAACACACCGTGGTGGTGACCGTCTGCTCCTCGGGTTTCCACTGATCGACCTGACGCAGATCCCATTCGGTCTTGAACTGCAACGCATTCGTTGGGCACACATCGACGCAGTTACCGCAATAGACACACGCTGAGTCAGGCAAGGAGATATCGAACTCGGTGCTGATGCGAGCGCCGAACCCGCGGCCTGCAATCGATATGGCAAACGTGTGCTGGGCGTCGTCGCCACATGCCGAGACGCACTTGTAACACAACACGCACTTGTCGTAATCACGGATGTACAGGTCGTCTTGGACCTTGACCTCTTCGTTGATCTTCTCGGCCAACGGGCCATAACGGTCCGGGTCGGCGCCGTAATGTTCGCCCCACGAATTCAGGTCGTCGGCCTGGCTCAGGTCAACGCCGGAGCCGAGGAACTCAAGGACCATCTTGCGGCTGTGGCGCACCCGGTCTGAGTCCGTATGTACCACCATGCCTTCTTCGGCAGGACGTGAACACGATGGAATCAGCGTGCGGCTGCCTTCGAGCTCCACAACACAAACGCGGCACACGTTCACTGGTGCCAGGTTGTCGGAGTAACACAACGTCGGTGTATCGATGCCGGCCGACTTGCAGCCGTCGAGGACGGTGCCGCCCTCGGGCACCTTCACGTCGACACCATCGATGCTGATGGTCACCGTCCGGATGCTGACGCCGACCTCGGATGGGTTCATGGTTCCGGTCATGATGATTCTCCGATGAGGCCAAGGGCCAGTGCTGAGGCGACCGCAGATGCCGCGGTGTGGCCGAGTCCGCAGATGGAGGCGTCGGCCATGGCCCGTGCCATGTCGTCGTGAAGCTGGCGTTTGTCGGGCGCCAGGCCGATGCCGTTCTTGGACTTGAGTTCGACCATCATCTCGTGCTGACGAACAGCACCGACCCGACACGGCACACACTGGCCGCACGATTCGTTCTTGAAGAACTCGGCGATGCGAGTGCACATGTCGGTCAGGTTGATGGTGGTGTTGAAGACCATCACCACACCGGAACCGAGTGTTGTACCCGCTGCTCTGGTGTCCTCGAGCGTCAGCGGTAAGTCGAGAGACTCCGGGGTAACAAACGAACCTGCGGCTCCGCCGAGCAGCACCGCTTGCAGGTCTCCCACAACACCCCCCGCCAAATCGAGGAGCTCCCCGAGCGTGGTGCCGAAGGGCATCTCGTAGGTACCAGGACGCGCAATCGCGCCCGACAAGCAGAACAATCGCGTGCCCGGTGATCCTTCAGTGCCGATTGCCCGATAGGCGTCGGCACCTTCGAGCACGATCGGAAGGACGTTCAGCAAGGTCTCCGGATTGTTAATTGCCGTTGGCTGATTGAACAACCCGTGGGTTGTCGGGAACGGTGGCTTGTTGCGAGGTTCTCCTCGAAAGCCTTCGATGCTGTTGAACAACGCCGTTTCTTCACCACAGATATAGGCACCGGCGCCACGTCGGACTTCGATATCGAACGCCATGCCGGATCCGGCAACGTCGGCACTGAGCAGACCTGCGGCTCGGCATTCGTTGATCGCGTTCTGGATACGGGCTGTGGCCAGTGGGTACTCGCCACGAATATAGATCCAACCGTTTTCGGCCCCAGTTGCGACTGCGGCGATGGTCATGGCTTCCACCAGCGCAAACGGGTCGTTCTCCATGACCGTGCGATCCTTGAATGTTCCGGGTTCGCTCTCGTCGGCATTTGCCACGATGTGTTTGGTGTCGCCTGCGGCGTCGCGCACTGCGCTCCACTTGAACCCGGTCGGGAAGGCAGCACCGCCGCGGCCCGACAGGCCCGAATCACTGAGCGCGGTGAGTATGTCGTCGGCACCCATCTCGATTGCCTTGGTCAGCGCTTCGTAACCGCCGTGTTCGCGGTAACTCGCCAGGCTGTTCGGGTCGACAACCCCAAGACGATGTAGCAGCCGTAGACCATCGCTATCCGGCTGAGGACGAACGTAGGGATCGGCATCAGCCTGAACCACGTCGGGTGCACGCCGTCCCTGAATGAACAGGGCCGGCGGCCGCTCGCATTGACCCAGACATGGGCTCTCATGCACATGACCACCGGCGGCTTTCACCGCAGCGATCGCGTCAGCTGACACCGCACGACATGGACCGTCGATACAGACGTGGGTTACCGGGCCGTCGTGGTCCGGGGCCTCGTCGACCCGGAACATCTCATAGAAACTGGCCACGCCATACGCCTCGGCCGGCGGCACTTGCAGCTCTTCTGCGACATAGTTCAGGCCGCCACGGCTGATCCAGCCCGACTCGTTCTGCAACGCATGTAACGCCGGCAACAACATATGCCGCAGCCGGTGGCGACGTCTGGTGCCCCCGCGGACTAGCCGTTCGTGTACATGCTCGATACCACGCTCATCACCGAGCACCGCATCGACCGCAGCGATCTCGCCATCAGACGCCGAAGCATCAGTGAACTTCAAATCAGCCAAGGAAAGTCTCGCTAAGAAAAGAGGTAGGAGCGACGGAGGAGCGGGCGGAGCCGAGGGACGAGGCGACCAGATCCACGAAAACCATATGCGACGAACGTCGCCCCGAGCGGAGCGGAGCAACACAGGTAGGAGCGACGGAGGAGC
>Ga0115564_10005501_pt1 | contig 10077 bp, 15 predicted proteins | sample COGITO_mtgs_1105_7_FD_88680 | JGI IMG/M metagenome (GOLD analysis project Ga0115564, IMG submission 88680) | Pelagic marine microbial communities from North Sea - COGITO_mtgs_110523 | ecosystem: Environmental > Aquatic > Marine > Epipelagic | place: Germany:Helgoland, sampling site Kabeltonne... | reverse complement strand
CTCGACTAGCTGTTGGTCCACTCGCGGGATTGGCCAGGTAGGCCACTCATGCCGAGTCGGGCATCGGCGGTTTGACTCGCCATGATTTGGTTTCGGTTCTCTAGGTCAATGCCAGCACGTAGGCTCGAAATTTCGAGGTTCGACCACATGGCCTCTTTGGTCATCCACACGCCGAATGGGCTGTTAGCCGCTATTTCAGCAGCAACGGTGAGCACGGTGTCTTCGAGGGTGTCGTCAGGTACGACTCGACTGACCAAACCGAGTCGGTCAGCCTCGGCCGAGTCGAAGACTCTTCCGGTGAGCAACAGCTCCCACGCCCGGCTTGCGCCGATCAACCTAGGAAGCATCCAGCTCACACCTATGTCGCACCCCGAAAGTCCAAGGCGCACAAATGCGGTGCCGAACTTGGCGCTCTCGCCGCAGTAGCGGATGTCGGAGGCACACGCGAAGGCGAACCCTCCACCAGCCGCCGCTCCGTTTATCGCGGAGATAATTGGCTGGCGCACGTCGCGCATGTGATGCACAACTTCGGCGATGATCTGCTGGGTCGCCATGCCTTGTTGCACCCGGCCGAGGTCCTCGGTCCCTGGAACAACGCCGAACCCGTTGAGATCTAAGCCCGCGCAGAAGCCTTTGCCAGCGCCGGTCAAGATCACTGCTCGACATTCGTGATCAGCGTCAACCTGATCCAGAGCGTTGTGCAGAGCCTCAACCATCTCATAGGTCAATGCATTGAGCTTGTCGGGCCGGTTAAGAGTCAGCCGGGTTACTCCAGGCATCGGTTCATCGATCAAGACGGTGTCACTCATGGGCATGTCCTAGCCGTTTTGATGCTACGAAACAAAGGTGAGGACAGACCCAGGCACCAAGAATCAGATGCTGCAGGCACCCGTGTCGAAGTGGGAGTACCTCGCGTTGAGCTTGCGATACGCACGCATGCCGGTAGCAATGCCCGCCATCGTCATCAAAGCTGGGAGGTAACCGGTACCGAGCTGGACGATGGGAATCGAAGGACAGCCGCCGGAAATGGCCCAGCCGGTGCCGAATAACACCGCTCCGGGAACGATGCCACGGTGTATCGGTGGCCCCTTTGGTCGGTCCTTGGTGAAGGTGTAGAACAAGGCACCGGCTACGGCAACAGCACCCATGAAGGTGAACAGCATGCGCAGGTCTTGCAGCGTGAACATGGCGTTGAGCTCAGCAAAGTCGCCGAAGCCAATCATGCCGAGGGACGCTCCTAGCGCCAAGCCGAAGAGGCCGACGAATCCGTGTACTCGAAGTTGGTTGGTGGCATGCATGTCAGATCACCCAGAGGAGGAGAGAGGATACGGCAACTGCGGTTCCGAAGAAGACGCTGGTGGCGACCAGGCTCACGGGCTGCAGTCGGCTACAACCGCTCATGCCATGACCGCTGCTACAACCGCCAGCCATTCGTGTTCCGATACCGACGAGAACGCCACCTACGAACAGGTTCGGCCATAACAAGGGTCCGTCGACGACGATGTCAGCGAACGCTGGTCCCATGTCGCCAGCGATCTTGAAACGTCCGTTGATGAGGGCGGCGCCAAAAGCACCGAGCAGGATCGTGACCAAAGAGTGGCATTGGCGGTCATAGGGAGTCGAGTTTGTGGTGGGCGAGTGCTCTCCACCGCCTGATCGGGGGGGGGCGACGAAACGGCGACGCCGCCCCCGCTAGCGCCGAATTGAGATTGCGTTGCTGCCATGAGCGCCGCTTGGAAGTCGTCGGGTGCTGCCGTGAGCGTCTGGTCGCTTCGTTCGGTTTCGCGTGCAACTTTCCAATGGACGACTCGTTCCCATGCACTAGAGACACCGAATCGGCGCCCAACAAGCAGGTGATAAAAAAGGTGATCGAACCGAGTGCCAATGCACCGACCCACCAGTCCCAGTAGGCCATCATGAGTTGCCCCGAAAGACGAATTTGAGTCGTTGCCAGAACGTTGTTGGCACGATGTGTGTCAGTTCGGGCACTGCATCGGGTTCGATGTCATCGAGCACGGCTGTTGCTGTTGCCGTTGAGGCTGCGGTTTCGGTCCCGGTTTCGCTCACTGCTGTTGTGTCGCTGCTAGCGGCTCCGACACGAATCATCTTGCCGTTGGGCAGAAGGGCAAGCGGCGTTGGTTCACCGGTGAGACTTCGGCTCATATCGGGCGCAATCGCGCCAGTTGCTGTCACTGTTGCAGTAGTGGGTTCGCCATGCGGCGAGGCTGTTGCTGAGGTGCGGGTGTAGCGGACACGTATCCGCATGCGAGCAGGCCATTTCGTACCTCGTTTGTGATAGGTCTGCGTTCCCTTCGACGGGGTGCGCCAGCCAAATGAGAGAGGGTTATCTCATTTGGGTGGTTTACCCTAGGCCTAGGCCATACGGCCCTCCGGGTGATCTTGCGCTAGGGAACTACGACAAGGTCGTAGCTGACTGACGACGAGAAGTCATGGGTTGCACACGACAAGGTCAACAGATGGTCGCCCTCGTCGAGGGGCGGTAGTCGAACCCACCAGCCGCCGAGACTCCGCGGAACTCGTCCCCGTCGGGTTCGAGCGGGTTGCCAGGCTCCATGGTGATTTCCCTCGGGCTCGTATCGATCTCGGCTTTCGGTAGGGCCAGCACCGAGCGCGCTCCAGCGCAGACCCTGATGATGAGGGTTCACACATGGCAACAGGGTTGATGGTCCTAAACCGGTGCCTGACTGCTGCTGTTGGCTCTTACGCAGGAGCGGGGGACCAGGCCGAATGTTCCATGGGGATTGTTTGGTCTTCAGCGGCGTATTGCCGGGCGTTACGGTGCACGGGTTGTCGATGCAAGTACTGTTGAATAGCGAGAGGCGTTGGACGAGAGAACGCCAAACCACTTCACTCCAGAGACACGACTCAGACGCGAACGGGATGGGCAGTTCATGAGTACCTCAACCACGACCGGGGCTCAAGGTAGCAATGGTCTGGGTGGCTTCGAGCGTTTCCTGACGGTTTGGGTAACCCTCGCAATCCTCGCTGGCATCGGACTCGGACTGTTGGTTCCCGGCGTGTTCGAGCAGGTCGCTGACCTCGAGGTGGCAAACGTCAACCTGGTCGTCGCCGCGCTGATCTGGCTGATGATCTACCCGATGATGCTCAAGGTCGAACCCGACTGCCTGAACGACGTCCGCCGGCGCCCCAAGGGTCTCGTTCTCACACTGATCATCAATTGGCTGGTCAAACCATTCACAATGGCTGGCCTGGCGTATCTCTTCTTCCGATTCGTGTTTGCTGATTTCGTCCCCGCTGGCGAAGCTGACGAATACATCGCGGGCATGATTTTGCTCGGGGTCGCCCCATGCACCGCGATGGTGTTTGTGTGGAGCCAACTCACCAACGGCAACCCCAACTACACCCTCGCCCAAGTTTCCATCAATGACCTCATCTTGGTCTTCGCGTTCGCACCGATCGCTGGACTGCTCTTGGGCGTCACTGACCTCACCGTCCCTTGGGCCACACTCATTGCGTCCGTCGCTATCTTCGTTGTCGTGCCACTCGGCGCGGGTTTGGCAACTCGCTCCTCGCTTCTGCGAAAGGACGGGCCCGAGGCGGTCGACACATTCGCGGCGCGTCTCAAAGCGACGTCGATTATCGGACTGTTGCTTACCGTCGTACTGCTCTTCGGGTTCCAAGCCGAAACGATCATTGACCAACCGGCACGGGTCCTCATGATTGCCGTTCCACTTCTTATCCAGAGTTATGGAATCTTTGCGATTGGCTACGGCGCAGCGCGCGTTCTGCGGCTGCCCTTCGACGTTGCTGCTCCTGCAGCGATGATCGGCACATCCAACTTTTTCGAACTGGCCGTAGCAGTCGCTATCAGTCTCTACGGCCTCGGATCCGGGGCCGCTCTGGCCACCGTGGTCGGCGTGCTGATCGAGGTGCCCGTGATGCTGTCGCTGGTCTCGTTTGCCAACAGAACCCAGAATTGGTTCCCAGCACTAGCCACACCCGGAGCCGCGAAGTAGCCACACCCGGTGGCCGCATCTCGAGAAACGACACCTTGAATCACTTCGCATGCAACAGCATGGCCGTGCCGGGCACAACATTGCTGGTGAAGCTAGTCCTTGGTTGAGTCCATCAGTGCGTCGGCGGCCCGTTCCACTGCGTGGCGGATGTCGACCAATATCGCTTCGACATCGTCCCGAACGTCGGTGACAAGGTGTTTAGTATCGCCGGCGGCCTCGCGTAGTTCGACCAGCACTCCGGCGCGTGCATGGGAGAGGCGATTGCCAACATCGTCGAGATCGTCGCGGACCTCCATGGATGCGAGCACTCCCTGCAGCCGGAGCCAGTCGGTGCGGGAACGCCAGGATCGCAACTGCTTGTCGACCGCGGCACGGTAGCTCATCGGATCGGCGTGTCGGGTCACATCAAGGTCTGCTTCGAGTCCGTCAACAGCAGCGCCAAGGTCCTCGATAGCGTGCGCCGTTTCGATCTTGACCTCTGGCCGTGACTCCAGCCGGTCGTGAAGTTCGCTGCATCGGAGCGCTAGTCGGCTGTGTTGTTGCACGAACGGTTCACGAGTTTTGGGTTTCACGTCGTCGAGAAGAATGTCGAACGCTTGGAGGCGGCTACTCGTAAGCTCGAGGTCAGCGAGAAGCTGGTCGTGGGTCCGTTCGTTGTTGGTCATAACTGGTTCCTTCTCGTGATTGGTTTGTGGAGGCGACCAGTCGTGCCCGTCGTGCCTGGCCCATGACGGTTCTTCTCGGCATTCACTGGCGTAACTAGGACAAAATGTAGAGCGATTGCCGTGCAGACTCTCGGGTCAAAGGTCCCAACCTGCAACGTTCTCGGGTCATATGGGGAGGTCGAGCGCAGCTCGTTGCGGGTCTGGCCCAGGGACTTTGTGCCCTTTACCGTCGAGATGGCAGCGCGCGACGATGGAAGCATGAGCGCCACTCCGTCGTCACCCAACCCCGAAATGTACGTGCTTGACTCACCGTATGAACTGGACCGCTGGCGTCCGCTCGCCCAGTGGTTGCTGTATGTACCCCATGGGCTGATCGTGCGTGCTCTGCAGTCTGTCTCAAGCGTGGTCTTCGTCATCTACTGGGTGATCTTCCTCGCTACTGGGTCTCTCAACCGTGGCCTCTACGGGTTGATGGCGATGATCGAACGCTACGGCGCACGTTCCGGGGCCTTCCTCGTTGGACATTCCGAGGTCTATCCGCCATTCGACTTTGGAATGGGGCCCGCCGACAATGGCGCCTACGCTCCGGTGCGGCTGAATCTGCCCGATCTGCCGGAAACGGTGTCACGCAAGGCTGCACTTAACGTGCTGTTGGCCATTCCTCACTGCATCGTTGTTGCCGTCTATGCAATCGGTGCGGTGGTCGTTCGGACCATCGGCTGGTTCTCTGTCCTGTTCACCGGCCGTTGGCCTGTCGCAATGCGGGATTGGCTCGTGCGCTTCTCCAACTATTACTACCGGGTGTGGGCCTTCGTGACCATGGTGCACACCGAGTACCCACGTTTCGGCACCGCACCGGTCTAAGCCCATGTGCTGATTGCAGATCGGACGTTGCGAGCGCAGCTTCGCACGGCATCGTTGCCTGTCGTTTGGATACACCTCGGCCGCAATGACTCCATAGCGGATGCCATGACGTCTGTTGGTCCGGTTTGAGGTGTCGAAGATGGTTGACGGCTTCGTGGGTGGCGCTGTCGTCGATGGTTTCCTCGAACTGGATTGCCTCAACCTGCCATGCAGATTCGGGATTGGACGGGGGAGAGGTGCCCAGAACCTCGCCTTCACCAGGTGAGCAAGTTCGACATAGTGCTCATCAAGTAGGCGGCGCCACGAGCGACCCGGTTCCGTTCACTATGGTCTGGCGATGAGTCTTGAGTGGGAGCAAGTCGTGGTCGCCAGCAGCAACCGGTAGCGCTCGGCCGATGGTGGAGTGAAGCACTTCGATGGGTGATTGTGAACGATGACCCGGTGGCGTGTGAGATCCAGCCACAGCCAGATCGGTTGCCAGGGATCTTGTTCTTGGCCGTCGACGAAGCCAAGCAATGGCAGAACCGTCACCATATCGACCTACGTCCCGACGACCAGAGCGCGGAGGTGGCGCGACTGATTGGGTTGTGAGCTTCTTGTGTCGCTGTTGGGCAGGGCGAGGTGCCGTGGGTGGTTTTGGCGGATCCTGAGGGAAACGAGTTCTGGGTCCTTGCGGCCCGTCGAACCCCGATGTACGTAACTGCGAGCGGGTCAGATCGGCTGACGGATGATTTCTAGCTCTCTAGGACTTCGAGGACCCGTTCTGATGGGCGACCTATCACGGCACGATCACCAACGACTGCAATAGGTCGCTGCATGAGCTTGGGATGAGCGAGAAGCACATCGACGACGTCATCCTCGCTGGTGTAGCCGTCGTCATCGAGACCGAGTTCGACAAAGTGACCGTCGTGTCGAACCATGTCCGCAACTGGATCTGTCAGTTTGGCGATGATGCCTCGGAGCGTCGGCTCATCGAGGGGATCTTGCAAGTACTCCACAACAGTGAAATCGATATTACGTTCCTCAAGGAGGGCGACCGCCCCGCGAGCGTGGCCTCAACCAGGGTTGAAATATAAAGTCATGTGTTCATTGGCCATGGGTAGAAACTAGCCCTTGAGCAGCAGGTTTGCCGGGGTCTCATGTGATCAACGCTTCCAAGGCCGAATGAGCCCATGGACTTTTCGGAGAATGGTTGGACCGACACTTGGCGACTGACGAGGGCAGAACGAGGTTGACGACACAGGCGACCTCACCGATGCAAGGATCGGCGTCGTTGCGCGGTTTTGCGCTACTTCCTCTAGCTAGTGAGGCACGGATAATATCAGTTATCCGTGCATTGTGCGGTTACTTGGTAGGTGACGACATCAGTCGTCCTGTCGAACACCTGACTAGGTGGCACTACGGCCCATCAGCCGCATGAGCGTTGCCACCGGGTTGTCAGTTTCGACGGCGTCGCCGGGTTGGGTCGCGAAGTTCGCGGATCGCTCTAGCGTCGCTCGTTCGTTGTGCGCGATTTCCAAGCCGAGGTTGACCGTCGTCGGATCGAGGTAAACAGCGTTCCCCGTTGCCTGCCCGATATCCCACGTGTGGCCAAGCTGATCGATGATCCGGTACTCCATGAACAGTCGAGCTGGGATCGACCCGACGGGGTGTTCCACCATCTGATCGAGGGGCTGGTTGAAGGCATCCAGCGCCTTCAACGCCGCAGCGGTGAGTTGTCGAACCACATCATCATCGTCGAGATCCAGGCCCACTGACGCGTCGACGGACCTGGCTAACGCAGCACCACTCATGACGGAGACAACGAAGCGTTCGCCGGCGACGACATGATCAACGACATCGCGGACTGTCCATCCGTCACACGGCGTCGGCAGATCCCACTGATCGGGTTGCACGGTGCGCACGGCATCAGTGAACCGAGCCATCACCACACCCATCGCTTTGCGAATTTCGTCGTCGTACAACACGGAATGGACCTCGGTAGCTCATGCAGCGAACGCTCGGTTCAACGTAGCGGTCCGACGAGGAAGTGAAACTCACGGTGTTCGCGACTTGGTTGACGGGCTGGTTACGAGGGGGCAAGACGCGGTGGCGGCGGGCGTCCTATCACTGGTATGGGCTCCCGAAACGCGGTTAAAAAGCTTGTTGTCTTACCAGTCACAGTTGCACGGATAATGTTCATCTGAGTATGCCGACCACATCAACTCTGCTCGTCGGCAGCGGCCGGGTTCCGGAATTGTTTCGAACACATCGTCGAGCGTGGTTTCGCGGTTGTACGGACAGATACCAAAACAAACAACGTCGGGTCTGTCGTAGCTGCGCGTCGCTACAGCGGTGGTTAAGCGTGAGGGCGAACGCTCCTCCCCTGCTCCAACACATCGGACGCCGAACGGAACCGGATCGGGCTCAGGAACGGGGTGCCGCAGTGCGTAGCCTTGCGGTGTCGTGCGTTGCAACGACGGTCTTCGCCGTCGGCGCACACGAAAAGGGATGTCTGGTGCGGGTCCGATTTGTAATGGCTGTTCTTGTGGTTGTCCTCGGGGCTGGGGCGTGTTCGTCGGGCACCGATGAGTCTCAACCAGCATCATCCGAGGCCGACTCCGGTGCTACAACACAGGATGCTGCTTCTGAAACACCAGGGAGCGACCCCGAGCCAGTCGATACGACCGCGGACGACGACGGAACCAGCCGATACGACGGCGGAGACTGACGACAATGTCTTTGCGAGAGCCGCTGCCGCGGGAGCTTCGGCAACGCTGAACCTGGACAATGGTGAGACGTACGCCTTCAATATTTTGTGCGCTCTTGAATCGCAAGAGTCTGCAGGCCAAGAGATTCTTTTCACGGTGGTGTCGTATGACAACCCAGTCAGCCTCGACGTAACCCAATTCGGGGCGGAGAGTTTGGGAGGCGCTGCCACGATCAGCCTGTATGACAGCGAAACATACGACAACGTTTGGTCCGCTGACACCCTCATAGGCGGGGAGTTAGCGTTGGAGATGATTGGCAACACGGTCACCGGCAGCGGGGTCTTCTTGGCTGGTGAAGAGCGCACAGGTCCCGGCGTGCCAGGATCGTTCGAGGCGAACTGTTAACCAGAGTCATTACGAAGCTCGCAGTTGCAGCCAGACGAGGCATCCCAATGACGGAAACACCACGAGCACGAGCGACATCGTTCGAGGAACTCGGCGCACTATTCGCACGACTTGGTGACCCAGAGCTGAGCAAACTGAGTGTTGCTGAATTCGAGCCGCGTCCGACCGACGTGATCATCACGCCTTTCGGCAAAAGCGGTACGACCTGGACACAACAGATTGTGCACACACTCCGTACCCGGGGTGACATGGACTTCGATGACATCTCACGGGTCGTTCCATGGATCGAGACGAGCCGTCTGCTGGGCCTCGATATCAACGCGGACCAACAATGGTTACCACGGGTCTTCAAGAGTCACCTCAGCTACGACAAGGTGCCTAAGGGTGCGACCTACATCAACGTGATTCGAAGCCCTGTCGACGCAGCGTTCTCCGCGTTTAAATTCATGGAGGGCTGGTATCTCGAACCGGGCACCGTCACCGCTGATGAGTTCGTTGGTCGCCGAGACTCTGGCTACGAGAACCACTTCGTGAGCTGGTGGCCGCATCGTAATGACGACAACGTCCTGTATCTGGTGTTTGAGCACATGAAGGACGACCTTGACGGCACCATCGAACGGATCGCCGCATTCCTCGGTATCGACCTCGATGACGAGTTACGGGCCATCACGCTTGAGCACTCTTCCTTGCCATTTATGCAGGCGCACAAGGATCGCTTCGACGATGCGATGATGCGGCGGCTGTCTGAAGAGTCGATCTTGCCGCTTGGCAGCGACAGCGCAAAAGTACGGGCCGGTACTGTCGGCGATCATGGACTCAGCGCCGACACCGTCGCTGCGATCATGGCCAAGTGGCGAGAGGTTGTCTCTCCAGCGACAGGTTTTGACAACTACGAAACCTTGATCGAATCACTCCGCTGAGACAGCCCAGCTCACCCAGACGGTACCTCTCCCCCATCTGTCGGCCCGTGTACAGAGCCGGGCGCAGACAAACGAAACCGTGACCAAAGGCCCTTGGCAAAACATCCACGACCGCGCACACTGAGGCCACGCAGATCAACAGTTCCTGAGGCAAGACCACCATGACCGCAGCGCTACAAGAGTCCTCTGTTCACCGCTGCTACCTCGGTGCCTCTGGCCAACAACTGACGTGAACCACGACAAGCGTCCACCGTCTCTAGCAGCACAAGATGACTTCGTTCTGGCTGCGTCCGGTCACCCGAGACACTGATGATGGGGATGATCGCTCAAGCGACGGCCCAATCGGTTGACTGGCTCGCTCTGGGCATGGGCCTCGCTGGCGGGCTTGCTCTGTTCCTGCTGGGCATGGGTCAGATCACCGTGTCCCTCAAGGTCGTCGCTGGCGATCGACTGCGGGCCGTGTTGGCTCGACTCTCATCAAACCGAATTGTCGGCGCCATCACCGGTTCGGTAACAACCGCGGTCATCCAGTCAT
>Ga0115564_10005499_pt1 | contig 10078 bp, 8 predicted proteins | sample COGITO_mtgs_1105_7_FD_88680 | JGI IMG/M metagenome (GOLD analysis project Ga0115564, IMG submission 88680) | Pelagic marine microbial communities from North Sea - COGITO_mtgs_110523 | ecosystem: Environmental > Aquatic > Marine > Epipelagic | place: Germany:Helgoland, sampling site Kabeltonne... | reverse complement strand
TACCAGAATTAGAAATGTTATACTATGATGTCTATAATTATAATACTGGTACATTTACTTCCATGTCACCTGAAATGACTAAGGAATATAAGAAAGATTTGCAAATATTTTATACTATTTTTACCGGAAATAAAGAAATGCCATCTACGATTACTAATTTTACTCAAATTCCTCTTCGCGAGTTTCAAAAGACGAACTCGTGTGAAGATGGCAACTTTTCGAAAACATATTCGGGTACATTAAAAGAACAATTATATTTGGATTATGCAAAGAACTTGAAAGACATGGTGACAAATACAAAGAAAAATCAAGATGTTCTACTTAACATTATAGATCAGTTGTTTGTATACGTCGTCGATCCACAAGACCAAAATAATAAACTCATTGTAATAAATCCTAGGTTAGATAATAAGCTGTGAGACAAGCTAGTAAAGGATACCAGAACCAATATTCTTAAATTATACACTACTTGTGAAGGTGATTTTTTCAATGGATTACAAATATTCGAATCAATTGTTGAGAAACAAATCAAAGATACTGGTATCTCTCAGATAAAAAATTTAGAGGAGCAAATCGAAGAAACGATTTCACTCGATCCAGCTAAAACATAGGAGCAACAGCTATAACAAAATTAGTTTACAATTCAATGGTATAATTTTACACAAAAATATAAATTGTAAAATTATATATATTCAGACTTTATTTCATTACTCAAATAGGTGTTTTTTCCAATAGCCTTTACAATTTTATTCGTTTCTTTTTGGTCATCTTCAATATTTGTCATTGAATTAAATATTAATTTTGTCATTTTAGATTGAAGATCTTCGTCAACATTCCACCCATTGTTTGCATCTTGCCATTTATTAATCATAGTTCTTTGCTTAAGAGATAATTCTTTGATGCCCTTTAATAAAAACATCAGTTCATTATCTTTTTCCCAATTGTTATTCTCTTTTACATACAATGTCTTTCTTGATGGGTCTGTACAATGAATCGGGCGGTCAACTATATCCATATTATTCAAACCAGTAACCACTAAATTAGTAAGTGACTGTGTAAGACCGTCCTCAATCGTATTATCGTATGTTTCGTTTGTGATAGGTAATGAATTGATAAAATCAGTTAGATTCATTGCATTTTTACAATGTTCGTTCAAAAACATATTAATATTAAACTGGTTATTTGTTGTATTGTGGTTTGTAGTTGTATTATGACTATTATTCGTACCATTTTGTAAATGGGGTATTATATCTAGAAACGATTTTTGAAATTCTTTGTTTTCCTTCATCATCAAAACTAATATCTCTTTGAAATCGGAGTGACTCATAGTATTGGATGTATTTACCGAAGTGACAGAATCATCATCTTCATTCTCTGGATTCATGTTATTTTCAGGTTTAATGTCTGTATGAATAATATGACATTTCTTTTTGTGATGATATAATGTAGATGAATGTTTATACTCCTTTCCACAAATACACGAATATGTCTTTGGTCCAGAAATACATACAGGAAATGATGTAGGATTTTGTAGGATTTTGTGTTTAGATGTGGTTATGTGTTTACTATATTCACTCTTTTTATTACATTTATAGTCACATTTTTCACAAAAAAACTTATAGGAGATTTTTGGAGATTTATGTGTAGGAAACATTCCTATATATAATCCTATGCATAAAATCTCCTAAATTTATACTCAAATATGTTGAATTTTTACAGTAACAAATGATAAATTAAAATATTTGGGTTCAGAGCATTATGGTCTAAATCACTTTTTCACAACTTTTTCAATTCTATTTTCAATATTTAAAAAAACAACATAAATTCTTGTGTGTTTTTTTGAAAAGTCAAATGAAGTATAGAAAAAAAGTGAAAAGTGAAATTACCTACATGTATCGTATACAGTGCACTTTTTTTAGACATTTCCCCCCCCTTCATATGTAGGGAGGTACCTACATGTTCTAAGTACCTATTTATGTATAGTTGGATAATTATTTACCTTCGTATCTAGGGTAATTTTAATATTTTATCCTCGTTTTTATCGAAATCCAAAAATCAGAAACGCCGTCACTGTATTATGGCGATAAAAATAGGTGTTTAAATGCTTGTTTTATTTATCGCGGAATTTTGCGAAATTCATGTTTGAAATATATATTAACAAAATATTGAGGATGTTTTGTTAATATTATTATTTATAGGCTGAAATGATTCGGTTTATTATTTAAATTTATCCTGAATCTTTTGCATAATGTCACTATTATAAATACCAACTGGTTTGTAGTTCTTGGTCGAATTATATTCTTTTGTAGCACTATTATCACTAGTATCCAAACCCGCCTTATGTTTAGTAAATAAAATATCATCTGGATTTTCTGGTTCTGTGGAAGATTTATTTTCTATTTGTGGGTTCGAATTTACTAAATTTCCATATCCATCTATTGCGCTACCAGTTTGTTTTTTATATTCTTGTCTTACATATCCTGGAATCCAATGAGCCCAACTAATAAAAACAAGATTTGGATGTGTGTAACGCACTACAAAATCATTCTCTCTTAATTTCCTAAGAATATAATCAGTACACTCACCTACATTGTATCTAGAAATTCCAATCATCATTTCTGGAATTAAATACCAACAAAACTGCTCTTTCCCTTGTTGAATACGTGAAGTCTGTTTTATTCTCTCATGGATACGATTTAATATTTTATTATAAAGTTGGAGTTTATTTTCTGATATTTCTCTTTTCTTCTCGAACAAATCGTCTAGATTGATTTTGTCATTAAGATTATCGTCGTCTGATAAAGTAAATACGTTCATAATTCTATATTAATGTTTTATCAGAAAAAAAGTTTTAAAAATATACGATTATAATAATTAATGATAGAACATATAGTAATTAATGGGGGTGGTCCCACTGGATTGATTAGTTATGGTGCTTTAAAACATTTATTCGAACACAATTTTTTACATATGGATAATATAAAGTCTATATATGGTACCTCTATTGGGGGTATCGTTGGTACGATTCTCTCTTTAAAATATGATTGGAATATACTTGATGACTACTTTATCAAACGACCTTGGGAAAAGGTATTCAAAATAGAACCAGACAATCTATTTGAAATGTACTATAGTAAGGGTATCTTTCAATTCAGTATTGTTAATGAAATCATGAAACATTTATTAACTGCGAAAGATTTATCCGAATCCATTACGCTTCGTGAATTTTACGAATTTACAAACATCGACCACCATTTTTTTACGGTTGAGATGAATTCTTTTAAAAAGGTCGACTTAAGTCATACATCACATCCAGATTTATCTCTAATAACTGCCTTAGAAATGTCAAGTGCTGTTCCGATATTGTGTAAGCCTGTATTCATAGAAGATAATTGTTATATTGATGGTGGATTGTTTGATAACTATCCTATAAACGAATGTCTGCTAAATGAAAAATGTACAGAGGAACAAATACTAGGTATTTGTAATAAATGGACCCATGATGAATTGCGTGCTAACGATAGTATGAATTTGTTTCAATATTTGCAGGTTTCGATACAACAAATAGTGAAATATGTTCAGAAAGAGAATGAACCCAAGTCCATTCGATATGAAGTGAAGTGTCTATGTGATGAAAAAATGTCAGAGGCTTCAAATTGGATTGAATATATGACTGATAGAGAGAAAAGAGTAGAGCTAATTAAATCCGGTAAGAATCATGCCGAGATATTTCTTGAATATGAAAAGGAATTAACCCAAAGTACTGTTTAAGAATTCAGTTAGATGAGCTACACTGGGTTTTGCATCGTATTCGATCACTTGGTTGTCTTTTAACATTTTTATAGTTGGATAACCTTCAACCTTGTATTTGTCAGCCATTCCTGGGTTTTCTTCTCCATTCACCTCAACAAAAGTTAGTTTATGTCCATTAAATCGTTTGCCATTGTACTTCTCTTTTAATTCTTCCCAAATAGGCATTGCATTTTTGCTATGAGGACACCATTCTACTGTGAATATAATTATCTCCACCTCAGAACCACCGTCTTCACTAGTTCCTTCACCATCACCACTTTCTCCTTCGGTCATCTCTGATGGAAATTCGTTATTTGCTATATAATTTGGACTAAGAACTCCAGAAACATATTTATTATAAACAAACACTGCTACAAATAAAAACAATAGTATTGCCACTAATATCATCCAAAATTTAGAACTACTTAATAAACTATACGAGGAAGATTGAATTGATTCCATCATTATATATATTAATTTATAGATTAAACATCGGAATTAAAAACGAATATCATTCTTTGTGAAAAGTTTTTTCTCTAAATAATGTAATATAATATAAATGCAGTCTCATAAAAGTAAAGGGGTAAAACATTCTAATAGACAATCTAAGACGCGTAAAAAAATAAAGCAAACACGTACAAAAAAAAGGGTTTTTTCTACAAAAGATTTCAACGATGGTGATGGTATGTTAGTTAGCGTATGGGGACCTGCGTTATGGCATTCACTTCATACTATGAGTTTTAATTATCCAGTGAAACCCACTTTAAATGATAAAACTAATTATAGACGATTCATGATGAATTTGGTGAATGTTTTACCATGTAGACATTGTAGAGATAATCTGAAGAAAAATTACAAGGCGTTTCCATTAACGATGAATTGTATGAAAGATCGAAATCATTTTTCCAGATATGTATATTATTTACATGAACGAATCAATAAAAATTTAGGAAAAGATTCTGGATTATCCTATTGCGACGTGAGGGAAAGATATGAACATTTCAGGGCTAGATGTACAGAAGAAAAGCCTAAATTGTTTCATTTTAAGAAAACCCAAAAAAATAAAAAAGAAAAGGGTTGTACAGAGCCATTATATGGAAAAAAGGCAAAATGTGTCATTAAGATTGTACCTAAGGAAAAAAAATGTAAAACCTTTCAAATGGATGATAAGTGTAGGAAAACTCGTGAATAGATATATAATTTATGTAAAGTATATATATATAATGTCGAATCCTACTTCTAAAATGATAGGTCGCATAAGCAGTGTATATGAATTATTCAATACAAGCGGATTTGATATAATAAACAATAAGGGAGAAGTTTGTTGTTCGCTAGATTTACCATTTAAAATGAATGACTTGGATACAAATGTAATGAAGTTAGCTGTTATAATGTTTTCGCTAAATTATGTTTTAGAATATAAGCCAAGTGGTGAAATGAATATTAAGTCTGATAAATTGGAAATCTCATTTAATAAAAATAGTATTAATTCTTTGCTAACATCTGTACAATCTGGTGGAGACGATAGTGATGATGAAAATGATGCTATTATAGAAGTTCCTGGTAAGACAGGCACTACAAGTAGTATAGCTTTAAATAATAAATTATCTTTGAAAACTAGAGTAAAGGTAACAATATTAAATTTCAATAAACTGATATGGATAATATCCACAATGTTAGTATTGTATTTTACTACTCATATTGGTCTAGCCATCTCAAGAGACAGTATTAAAACTAAAACGGATATTATAAATATCCAACAACAATCATTAAAGCGTGAATTATCGAGACCTATGCCAGAAAAAGTGAAGACATTACTAGAATATATTAATTTATATAATCCGGTTGAGGCATCGGGAACAGATTGTGTAGGAGATAAATGTAATATAAATATGTCTAATGAATTATCCACAAATGTTTATGAAAATGATATGGAATTATACAGACAATTACTTGAAAAATATGTTCAACCTGATAATAATCAATTATACATAGCACCACCTCAATCCATAAAACCAGATGAAGAACCAATCCCTGAAGAAATACAGAGCACTTGGGATTTTGTTATGATGTCATGTTGGAATGGTCCAAGTAAATTAATTGATAATATGTTGAAACCATATACAGATGTTCGGGCCGAACTAACTGACATTGGTACTTCTAAAGCTGTAGAATTACAGGGAATCAAACAAGTGTTAGAACAAGTTAGTGCTACACTAGCATCCGATCTGGATAAACTAAATGCAATGGCAAGACAGGATGGAGAAAAACCAATGAATACAGTTTTAAATAATATATATGATATGTTACTTCAAAGAACACAAGAATCAAAAATAGGAAATGTTCGTAAAAAAATAGCAATCGCACAAGAGATTATTATACTTATCCCAGAAGTAATGACACAATTAGCTGTATCAACGCCAAATGTTCCTTCGGAAATAGTAAAAATAGTATCCAATTATCAATCAATAATAACCGAATTTATGTGGTTGTATTGGGTGATAGGCTTGATTAATTCATTATATATGACAGTCATTGGTTATTTATTGTCCCAAGTTAAAATTCGTAAAGAAGATATGTCCGAAGAAGACTTTATTGAATTAAAACGACAATTTTTATTAAGATATCAAACGGATATGAATAGTATAATTGTTGAAGTTGTTGATAAACAAGGTTTATCAGAAGAAGAAATTGTAGGAGGGTTGAGTAATTTAATAGATATTGTCAATAATATTGACATGCCAGAAAATATGAAATTCAATAAGGATGATTTTCAAGCCCAGATAAACTCTTTATTTATTAATCAGTTTGGAACAAGAAATTTGACAACTGGTATGCGTATCACTCCAAATTTAGATTTTATCACTCGATTTATAGTAGAGGTTATTAACAATGATGCTGATAATCAACAGCAAATAGTAGTGAGAGGAGGAAAATCGAAAAAGACAAAGAAGTCAACAAGAAAGAAGACAAAGAAGTCCAAAAAGGCAAAGAAATCTAAAAAGTGTAAGAAGAGTAAAAAGGCAAAGAAGACCAAAAAGGCAAAAAAGGCAAAGAAGTCGAAAGGAAGAATTACTCGAAAACATTAATTAAGCTTTTGGCAAAATGATTTATGAAATAATTTTATAAAAATATCATTATAATATTATTTTTTATTTACATACCAAATTGGCTAAAATCGGACATAACTGGACGAGGTAAATAATTGTCATTGGAGCTAGAATAGTTTGGTACCTTTTTACATTCGAATGCCGGTTCGGGGCATCTGGCACACGGAGGACATGGTTGACATTTTTCTTGTCTAGGACAAACAGCTGCTTGGGGACAAATTGGGCAAACGGGTGGAACAATTTCCGATTTTAAAATATACATATCTTGTTGTCCAGGTGGAATTTGAGATTGTGGTACACCTTCGGGTAAAGCAGATTCAGTCGTGGCACTATCATTATTATCAGGAGTGGTTTGTGATTCCATACCTTCCATGTAACTTCGTCCGCCTAAACATCCACATAATATTAGACCTAATAACAATATGAGAAATAAATGTATCTTTTGAAGTTTCATTATATAATATACTTGTAGAAAATTTAAAAAAAAATAAATGAAAGTATTATTTGAAAAACATAAAAATTGAAATGAATTATACTGGATATGTTCATTATAACAAACTAGTAATAAGAAATGCCCAGAAGTAAGCAACAACCACTCAGCCCATTTTATAATGATGGACAATATACTTATGAGATCGGGGTAGATGAAGCCGGTCGTGGACCCTTGTTTGGACGCGTATACACTGCAGCTGTTATTTTACCTAAAGATGATACCTTTAAATACCACGATTTAAAAGACAGTAAGAAATTTACAAGTGAAAAAAAGATAAATGAAGTAGCACAATACATAAAGGACAATGCACTTGCCTGGACTGTTACTTATAATGATGAAAAAAAGATCGATAATATAAATATTCGACAAGCAGTGCTAAATAGCATGCATCAAAGTATAAAAAATACCATCTCAACATGTGATGCCAAATTGGAAGATGAATGTAATGGTACTGTTATATGTAGTGGTAAATCAAAATATTTCCTATTGGTAGATGGTAACGACTTTAAACCATACATGACTTTCAAAAATGATGAATATTTACAAGTACCATATACATGTATCAAGGGAGGTGATAATAAGTACTGTTCTATTGCGGCGGCATCCATATTAGCTAAAACAGAGCGTGATAAATATATATTGGAATTGTGTGAAGAACATCCTGAACTGAAAGAATTATATCATCTTGACAAAAATAAGGGTTATGGGACAGCTCTTCATATGGAGGGAATAAAAAATAATGGTATTAGTCAGTGGCATCGCAAATCATACGGGCCATGTAAAGAGTATATTTAGATTAAACAACCTATTCAAAATCGTATTCATTAAACTCCTTCATAAAACTAGTCACAAATGGTTCATCTTTACAATTTTGAATATCAAAGAATGTTTTTTTATCACCAATCACAATAAGGGTTTTTGCTGCGCGCGATATGGCAGTATAGGCTAGTTTTAAACGATTCGTCCCCCATGATATACTACTATGAAGAGATGAAGCTATAAAAACGACGACATCTTTCTGACTACCTTGATATTTATGAACCGTATTACAGTAATTTAATGTAAATTTATCTTTAATGTCGCATATAGGCACCTCTTCCATTGGTGTTTCTTCATCATCGTAATACACCCTAGCTACATGTTCCCTGTAATTTTTATTTGTCTTTGGGTTAGTTTTAAGTATGTCTGTAAAGAATATTTTACCGGTATCACCATTTACACGAATAACATCATCGTCGTATTTATTCTCAGTTCGCATGACATAATCACCTTCTTTAAAAAACCCATGCGCATAATGATTGTCATAATTATATACATAATTCTGTAATAGCTTATTCATTTCAAATACACCCGGTGCTTTATTATTTTCTGGTGTAATGAATACGACATTTTCTTTTCCATGTTTATTAATTATATCATTACAAATCTTAATTGTTTTATTGTTATCGTTAAAATCGTGTTCTGTAAATATTGTTGAATTGTTATCAAAATCACGAATTGACATTTTTTTTTTATTAATTTTAATGATACAATCTTTTAACTTTCCCGTATCTTGTCGTTTAATCTCCGTTAAATAAACAGTATTAATTAACTCCGAATTAATAATTGACTCAAATGGCCTACCATTTCCAACAGGTGGTAATTGTTTTATATCACCACATAATACAAGACTACAGTTATCAAAATATTCACAAGCCTTTAATAGTTTATTAAACATGAATATATTTACCATAGAAGTTTCGTCAACTATAATTTTATTAATGTATTGAGGGTATTTTTTGTCACTATCATTATCACAATCGTCGATTTCCTTTTTAATTTTCGGAAATGTATTTAATAGACATTTATGTAATGTTCCACAAATATTATTAGTTCTAATATTTTTACATTTATCTGTTAATCCTTTAAGGGCTTTACCAGTAGGAGCCATTAAACTTATATTATATGTGAATCCGTTAATATCGCTTTTCCTATTAAACCATTCGATAGTTGCCACGGTTATAGTGCTTTTACCTGTACCAGGTGGACCAGTAATATTACATAAGTTATATATAATTGAATATTTAATAGCCGTAATTTGCTCACCAGTTAATTTAAATGGTTTATCGCTAGACGATTTATTCTTTTCAAAGTCTTTAATAAATTGGTCGAATTCAGCTTCATCAATTGTTTCATTATTACTATCATAATACATATTTAATAATTTATCTCCAATCTCCTTTTCAATTTCTACAAATTCTTTAATGCCATATAAATATTTATATGTTTTATGCTCAATAAGTAACCCATTTAATATATTAAGATATGGTTGATGTTTTGTATCCAATATTTCGTTCTCTTCACAAAACTTACGAAGTAAATAATACCAACTTTGCTTAAATGGTCTATCGAAATTTTCCTTGTATTTATTTTTTGAGTTAGGATGACTTTTAATTTTGTAAAAACTACCATTATTATCTTGTAATGCAAATATTGACCATTTTTGCACTAATAGTTCATCTGTGAATGGAATATTTAATTCCTTTAGAATACGATATGCCTGAGTAAATTTAATAGGAGAATGTTGAATTTGGATTAAATCAAGAGGATTGTCAATAATATTTTTAATTAAATATCGACTATGCTTTTCAAATAACAAAGTATCAATAATTCCTTCAAATGTCTTAAATGATATTTTTGAAGT
>Ga0115564_10005498_pt1 | contig 10079 bp, 9 predicted proteins | sample COGITO_mtgs_1105_7_FD_88680 | JGI IMG/M metagenome (GOLD analysis project Ga0115564, IMG submission 88680) | Pelagic marine microbial communities from North Sea - COGITO_mtgs_110523 | ecosystem: Environmental > Aquatic > Marine > Epipelagic | place: Germany:Helgoland, sampling site Kabeltonne... | reverse complement strand
GTGACTTGCTTTACCGCTTCGATTTTGAATTCTTCTGTGTATCGTTTGCTGGTCATAAACACCTCTCATAGAGTTACATTTTAACGCTATTTGGTGTCTAGCAAAGTCTGGGAAGTCCAGTCGCCAAATCAGCCCATATATCAAGCTGTGACCCAAGCCTCATAAACTTATCACCTCGATCTAGCCATGATTTGACTGGGTGGGGTATTAAGCTATGATCATAGGCTTCAAACGCAATGGAACAGTCTCATGGCCGCTCGTCTTGGCAACTTCATCATCTTCTTGCTTCTCACAGTTATTACTCTGGGTATCTACCCTCTTTACTTTTTTGTTACCAGACAGCAGGAGAACACTGAGTTACTTAAAGAGATCAGAGATGAATTGAAGAAGGGTGATTAAATATGAAAAGGTTGCTAGCAGTCTCGCCCCAGTTCTCTGGTTATTCACTTTAAATCTGACAAAAAGACATTAAGTCTATCGATGCTATTTTGAGTTTGGTTACTCAGCGACTCCTTTAACTCACTAACTGAAGGAACCTTTACCGAACATACTGATGTTCGCTCCTCACTAGTCGTCTCATCTGGATTAAGGGCTCTATTTAGGGCATCCATATCCTTTGCTGTTTCGCATAAGTCATTAAGCTCCCAAACTGTGACGCCAACAATTGCTGCAGTTCCGATGAAAGGGGCGGCTTCAAAGGCCATAGCGCTCACAGATTTCGCGGCAGTCTTAGCCGCTCTGCGCTTAACACCATTAGTAGTCGATCCCACCGCTTCCGCAACTGTGACCTTTTTCCCATTGAAGTTGACTTTAGTATTTTTGGGATGAATTTTAGAAGCTCCCGTTGGCATATCTGTTAATGCTGTGAAAGCAGAACTCGCCATCTCAAAAACAGTCTGGCTTGCCATTAAGGCTATGTTAAACATAAGTGAAGCGGAAAATAAAAATATTATTAGAACTGTTTTCATTTGTACCCTTTAATCATATTAGTGCGAGTTCTATCTCTCGCTCTGAAATCCACAACAATCGGCATAGACGGTATCTCCCGGAAAGGCTCTAGCTGATTCTCACCCCAGTTTTCACAATCTCTGACTTTTAGATATTAAATCATGGCTGTAACGTTACCCTGAGTAGCCTTTTCAAAGAGTGCGTTTAAACCTTCAGCGCGTCCTTTTTTTATAGCATCCATAAACTTCTTATACTCGTTCTGTTTGGCGTATAAGTTCACCTCTGAAAGACTTCTAAAAACTGAACAACTTGGCCAACATTAATACGCCATATTTCTACACATTTAGAACATGACTGTACCCCGTCAGCACCATGTGGACCAATTAGCCTGATTGCCTAAGAGACACTTCTGGTTCATCGTTAACCCGAGAGGAAATAATGATGACAGAGAAAAGAAGTGCAGAAAAGACCGTGCGAGATATTCGCAGGCGAACCCGTAAGAAGTATTCTGCAGAAGAAAAGATTCGTATTGTGCTGGAGGGGCTTCGTGGCGAAGACAGCATTGCTGAGCTGTGTCGTAGAGAAGGCCTCAACGCCAATGTTTATTACCGCTGGTCCAAGGAGTTTATGGAGGCTGGTAAAAAGCGCCTAGCAGGCGATGTTGTGCGAGAGGCTACCTCTGATGAGGTTAAAGAACTGCGAGCAGAAGCCGCTGCCCTAAAGGAAACCTTGGGTGAAATGGTGATGGAAAACCGGTTGCTCAAAAAAAGCGTTCTCGGGGATGGGGGGGACGATATATGAGGTATTCGGCATCCGATAAGTACGAGATTATCCAGCTTGTTCAGAACTCTGACCTGTCCGTTCGGCAGACACTCGCCCGACTGGACATCCACAAATCCACATTTTATAACTGGCTCAAACGCTATCAGGAAAACGGTATTGATGGATTGGAAGATAAAAAGCCCATGCCTCAGTCTGTCTGGAATAAAGTCTGCGATGAGCACCGTGGTGCCATTGTCGATTTAGCCCTGGATAAGCCCGAGCTGTCGCCACGGGAGCTTGCCGTCCACTACACAGACAATCATCGTTACTTCGTCTCAGAGTCCACGGTTTATCGGCTTCTCAAGGAGCAGGATCTGATCACGAGCCCAGCCTATATCCTGATGGAGGCCAGTGACAAGTTTCAAAGTCCAACCCTACGCGTGAACGAAATGTGGCAAACAGACTTCACCTACTTCAAGATTATTGGCTGGGGTTGGTATTACCTGTCAACGGTGCTGGATGATTACTCACGCTATATTGTTGCCTGGCGACTGTGTACCAGCATGAGCGCCAGTGACGTATCAGATACGCTGGACGATGCCTTGAGTTTTACCGGGCTTGATGAGGTAAGAGTCAATCATAAACCACGGTTATTGAGTGATAACGGCCCTTGTTATATATCCGGGGAATTGGCTGAATACCTCAAGGATAATGGTTTGTCCCATACGCGTGGCAGGCCGTATCACCCACAAACACAAGGAAAGATCGAACGCTGGCATCGTTCTATGAAAAATCAGATATTGCTCAATAATTATTACCTGCCTTGCGAACTGCAAGAGCATCTGCAGCGTTTTGTCAGTTACTACAACCATGAGCGTTATCATGAATCGCTAAACAACCTGACGCCTGCCGATGTATTTTATGGTCGAGGAGAAGAAATACTGGAACAGCGAGAAATGATTAAACGGAGCACTTTGGCCATGCGCAAACAAATACATTACGATGAGCAACTAAGTCAGATGAACTGATCTGTCTCTTAGCTCAAAGGACTAACTGTCCAAAAGGTTTTGACGACGTACAGTTTTGATAGAGCGAAAACATGGCATTCTCAATAACAAACGTTAACAAATAACAAAAACTGTTACTCAGAAAACTACAGCCTATATTCCTAGGCCACGTCGCAAAGCTAACTTTAACTCTGCATACTCTCGCCGGCTCACGTCAGCCTTTACCAGCATGCCCGAGCCGTGAAAAGTCCCCGGATAGCTGTGCAACTCGACATTTACGCCCGCCTGCATCAGATTCATGGCATAAATAATGCCCTCATCCCGCAGTGGATCAAACTCCATGGTAGAGACATAAGCAGGCGGCAGTTCCTTGAGCTGATCGACTGTAGCGCGGGCCGGCGCCGCCAGATAAGGAACATTATCTTCGCCAGGAGCGTAAAGCTCGCCCAAGTAGAAACGCCAGCTGTTGATTGCACTTCCCCGGTTCCACACAGGGGTATCTGTAAAAGCTTGCATACTGTAAGTTTTTAAGCGGTCATCCAGTTCTGGAAATGCTAGCGATTGAAAACACAGGCTCGGCCCCCGCCGATCTCGGGTCAATAATGCCAGAGCCGCTGCGAGCCCTCCACCAGCACTACCTCCATTGACACCAATCCTTTCCACATCAACGTTGAGGCTTGTTGCACTCTCATACATCCAACACAAAGTGGCATAGCAATCTTCCAACCCAGCGGGAAAGGGATTTTCCGGTGCCAATCTATAGTTCACCGAGACAATTACGATGCCTAAATCACGACATAGCTCTACTGCCCTTGCATGTTCAGTATCCACACTACCAACAACAAAACCCCCTCCGTGTATATAGATCAGGCCAGCCATGTTGTCAGAGGACGTAACAGGGGTATATATACGAACCGGCACTTCTGGCGCTCCATCCGGCCCAGGTATTTTGCGATTACATATAGTAATCCCACTTTGATCAATCTCAGCATTAAAGCCCTCCATCAAATCTTCCATGATACAGCGAACAGCCGCTGGATCAGTAAAATCAAATTCTGGGATCAATTTAATCGCTTGTTGCAGTTCTGGGTCGTAGTTATATTCCATAGAATTACCCGTAACTAAATTCACTTGCATCTTTATTCAAAGCCATACGGCGACCGTAGTTGTTAAAATAATTGTCCTCATGGCGTATACCAGATCGGCGAACTGTAGGCGCGCTCCTGGGTGATCATCGGCACCTTGGTATGCATGCTTTGTTTATAGCGCTTGGCATCATAAGCCGTCCAGCGCGGAGTTGGGATTTCCAAAACACGCACGTAATAAAAAGCCCGCTGCTTTGGATCGAAATCTGGATCCACCCATACTGTCGATAAGCGGGGCTCGCCGATGGAATCGAGCCAAGAGGCATTTTTGACATCGACCGTGTTTCCCACGGGAGCCAATCTACCATCGGTAGCAAGCTCACGCTCACCCGACCATACAACATTGTAGACTTTTTCATGCGTCTCGCCCGTGGCGCTCAACCAACCCTTGACCACCTGAACACGATCGAGCTTAGCGCTGAGTGGGTCTTTTATTGCCTCGATTAATAGGCTAGGTTTTTTGCCCATGGGGGCCGCACTCAGATCACCGCCCATTGAGACACCTTTTCTGTAACCGCTTTCCGCAACTGAGTAGCTCTCAGCGTCTTTAGCGCTAAACTCCCAACCGGCGAAAAAGCGTAAGCTAATTCTTGAACCTGTAGTCGCGTATACCTCTCGGCGCTTAAACGCATCAAAGATAGCCTCTCGCGCATTGTCCTTAGCCCACACCGCAGCATAACCCGAGGAGGCCTGCTCCCAGCCCATATAGTTGATATTGTCGCCCAACTTAGCCAGAGACTTCTTCCAACGCTCTTCATCTGGCTCCATGCCAGCATGCTTGCCGAAGAAATTATTCTCCTGGGCAGTCGCTAGACCGGTGTGACTATCCGTCGATCCAATCATGCCGAATTTATAAGGATTGACACCTAATTTTTCTTCAAGTTTTAAACCGTTTTTTAAGGCCTCACGCGCGTATTCGTATTGCAGCATATGCGGTTGTTTCAACCGTGCAAAGCTACCCTTATCCCATGTTTCATAGTCGGCAAACTCATCGCGGGTAGAGAGGTAGGGGTGAGTCTCTCCATCGCCTTTGATCTGCGTGACCTCGTACACCGGCTCCCAGCGGGCTCGCTCGCTGGCATAGGCTGCACTGACCGGGCTATTGGTTTCTGGGTTGATCAAAGGAAACATCAAACCGTTACTCATATTGCCATTGTGAGCAATGGCCAAGACCTCGCCACCTGTTTGTCGCTCATAGCCTTGCATCCAAGCCCACAAATCCTGCGGATCATCACTCTGCATGCTGGTAAAGGGCAGGACCTTCGCCGCTTTTTCGGCGCCATCACGATAGAGAATATTGCGATGCAGGTTGTTGCCCTCAGGCGCTGATGTCCACTCGTAGCCGATAATGGCACTAAAGCTTCCCGGTACATTGTACTGATCGGCGTAGGTGACATAGTCATCCCAGATCGTTTGGGCAAAGCCCTTATCCAGAAAGACCTCGGGCACACTACCATTGACAACACTGTTAATCACCTCCATTGTGGCGGCAAAAGCAGACTCACCTCCTCGTCGGATGCGTTGATGCCAGTCTTTGACACGAGGGTCGCTCAACAGGCGCGGATTGCCAGCAATTACTTCATTCATCGCCCCCAGACCATCGGAGTGATCGGTCACCACCAGCCAGTCCAGCGGGCGCGATAATTTTACTCGCTCGCCTCGACTGCTGGTTATGGTTTCGCCGCGGGCAAATCGATACGCCTGCCCTGGCGATAGCGTAGCGCCAAAAGCGCGGGCATCCAATGATAGTCCCGTATGCAAATGTGTATCGCCCCATAATAGCCGCATAGGTGCATCCGTTGACACATAAGGCGAGTAGCTTGAGGCCATAACGAGACTGGCGATGCCCGTCAGTGGCACAGCCAGCAGGCCTAACAAACATTGACTGAGATATGATTTCATATGCCCCTACCCTCTTGCCATCAACACAGGCTCTAGCGCCTTCAATTTTCTTGACTCATCATAAAGCCGGATAGAACTCCGCCATCCACCTGATGAGAGGTTCCGGTGACATAGGACGCTTTGTCAGAGGCTAACCAGAGCACCAGATTGGCCACTTCTTCGGGGCCAGCGGCACGCCCCATGGGTACAGCCGCGGTAACGGCCTCAACCTCTTCGGGCTTGTAAGTGTCACGTGTCATATCGGTTGCAATATAGCCCGGACAGACTGCCACACAGCGGATGTTGTCTCGCGCGTATTCTAAGGCACTGGCCTTAGTCAAACCGATGACACCGTGTTTAGCGGCACTGTAGTGAGGAATCTGCGCCATACCCACCAACCCATCAACCGAGGCGGTATTAACAATAACCCCCCCGCCTGTTTTTATCATATGGGGAATAGCGGCCCGAGTGCCATAGAAGACACCATTCAAGTTAATATCGATCACCCGCTGCCAGTCGGCGGTCTGTTGTTCACCGGTGCGGGCTCGCTTACCGGCAATACCGGCATTGTTGAAGATCACATCCAGACGACCAAACTTTTCCACCGCCAGATCTACCATCGACTGTACGGAGTGCTCATCGGCCACATCAACCTCAACGGCAAGGGCTTTGTCGCCAATAATGGCAGCGGTTTCGCGAACACGCCCCCCGTCGATGTCAGCCACTACTACACTGGCACCTTCTTGAGCAAATGCAATTGCTGCCGCACGACCAATACCACCGGCAGCACCCGTCACCACTACGACCTTGCTTTCAAAGTCACTCATTATCTGTTCCTCTCATCTTTTTTAAAGAATGCGCTAAACCTATTAACAGCGCTGTAATATATTGACAAAACCAGCACTACCCAGGCCGCCATTGTGTTGCAGCGCTGTGCGCGCGCCCTCCACCTGGCGATCACCGGCCTGCCCGCGAAGGTGCCAAACCAGTTCGGTAATTTGCGCCAGGCCTGTTGCACCCAGGGGGTGACCTTTGGCCAAGAGCCCGCCGGAGGGGCAGACCACCACCTTGCCACCGTAACTGTTTTGCCTTTCGCAGATAAACTGCTCCATATCACTGTCTTCACAGAGCCCCAGCGCGGAATAAGTCAGTACTTCGTTACTGGTAAAACAGTCATGGAGTTCAATCACATCGATATCCTCGGGCCCGATTCCCGCCTGTTCGTAAGCCTGATTGGCAGCATCGCGACTGAGGGCACGAAACATAATATCCAGCGGATCTGCTTCGAAATACTCTTGCTTATCGCTGCAGTTTCCCTGACCAATCACCTGCACGCTGTAATCCAGTCCATTACGCTTGGCAAAGTTCTCGGTACAAACGATCACTGCTGCAGCCCCACAACTGGGGGGACAGGCATAGAGCTTACGTAAGCCACGGAACACTGGCTTGCTGGCCAGAATCTCTTCCACCGTCAGCGGCTCACGGAAAATAGCAAAGGGATTGTTGGCCGCATGGCGGCGCGCCTTGATAGTGATTTCAGCCAGGGTCCCGTCATCGATACCGTAGAGTTCCTTGGTCAAGTCCACCTGGCAACCAAACAACTGTACCGCCGGCGGTAGCTTCCGTTCCGCCTCGCTCAGGCCAAGCAGATCGGCAGCGGCCTTATTGTGGCGCGCAATCGGGCTAGGGCGGTCGGGAAACACCATATCGACCGCACCAGGCTGCATCTGCTCAAAGCCCACCGCCAGGGCACACTCGTGGATACCATGCTTGATCGCCTGGGTGGCCAGTGAAAACGCCGTCGAGCCACTAGCACAGTTATTGTTGACGTTCACGATGGGGATACCGGTGATCCCCACCCGATAGAGGGCCGCCTGACCGGCACAGCTGTCGCCGTAGACATAGCTTGCGTAGGCCGACTGTACTTGGTCATAACCAATACCTGCATCAGTCAGCGCTTTACGCACCGCAGCGGCGCCCATCACATCGTAGCTGTCACTCTGGCCCGGCTTTTTAAAGGGGATCATACCCACCCCGGCAATGACGATTTTTTCGCTCATAGCAAGTCCTCAGTTAACCGCGCGCGCCTGGCCCTGCCAGTAGCGCTTGCGCAATTCAGTTTTTAAGACCTTGCCCACCGGGCTGCGTGGCAGATCTGCAATAAAATCGATGCTCTTGGGCGCCTTAACACTGCCGAGTTTCTGCTTGGCCAGGACAATCAGCTCTTCACTCGAGGCTTCGGCGCCCGCTTTCAACTGTACAATAGCCTTAACCGACTCACCCCACTTGAGATCGGGCACACCGATTACTGCACAGTCCTGTACCGCCGGGTGCTGGGTTAGCACCTGCTCCACCTCATTGGGGAATACATTAAAGCCACCGGAGATAATCATGTCCTTCTTACGATCAACGATGGTGATATAGCCATCCTCGCTCATCACGCCGATATCACCAGTGTGGTGCCAACCGTGCTCGCGCACCTCGGCGGTGGCCTCCGGGTTTTTGTAGTAGCCAGGTGTGACCAGATTGCCGCGCACGCAGATCTCGCCCGACTCGCCCCGCGGCTGCTCCACACCCTTCTCATCGAGAATGGCAACGCGATTAAAGACGCAGGGGCGGCCGATACTGTGCAGGCGGCTCTCGTTAATGGATCCATCGGCATTGAGGTAGTCCCAGGGCGCCTTGGCGGTAATCGAGGCCGGCGCCTCGGTCTGACCAAAAGCCTCGCTCATTACCGGGCCGAAGACCTCAATGGCCTGCTTGAGTTTTTCCAGTGAGCTGGGCGCCGCGCCGATAAAAATATGCTGTAAGGATGAATAGTCGTAGTCGCGCACCTCGGGCAGAGCCAACATCATATAGAGCACCGTCGGCGGCACAAAAAAGTGGGTGATTTTATGCTCGGCTATCGCCGCCACAATCCCTGAGGGATCCGGCATAGCCATCATGACATTAGTGCCGCCACGCGCAAAATGGGCGCAACCTAAAATACCAGCTGTATGGGTCATCGGCGCCACAACCAGGTGGCGACTATCATCATGATAATTAAAATGTGACCAGTAATTAGCGTACATAGCCTCGAAATTTTTATGCGCAATCATCACGCCCTTAGGCTTGCCGGTGGTGCCACCGGTGGGAAATAGCGCGGCAATATCCTCGGGGTTTTCCTCGCCCATCTCAAAGGGGCTTCGATAGTCCTGTGTCCAGCGCTCTAGCAATACTCCCTCTCCATCGCTGCTATCCAAACAGACGATCTCTTTAATCCCGCTCACCTGCTCGCGTATCGCTACCGCTTCTTTCTCAAAGCTACTATGATAAAACAGCAAGTCACCGCCAAAGCGATCCAACAAGTCAATATTGGCCTCCAGGGCATTGCGTGGATTGATTGGTAGCCAGCAGGCCTCGGCGCGAAACAGCCCCAGCAAGGCTAAGAAGGCCAGGTTGCTATTGGGCGCCAAAACCCCTACCTTGCAGCCCTTGGCATAACCGCGTCCGCGGATTGCCGAGGCGATAAAGTGAGACTCTTTTTCCGCTTCGCGATACGTGTATTGAGAGCCGGGCTCGACAAAGGCCCGGTTATCGGGATAGAGCGCGGCACCCTGGTCAAAAAAATCGATAATGCGCATTAGATAACTCCAGTAGCACCGCTAGAGCCGATAAGCGCTCTAGCGGTGTTCAAACAGCACATGATTTATGCGATGACTTCAAGCTTCATGGTGACAAAGCCGTAGCTTTGCAGGGCAGCAAATAACTCTCGGTGACCTACCGCGGCACAGGGCGACTGAAAGCCGACCGCTTTCGGCCTACCGCGCACCAATTGAGCTGCCACATAGCCCTGCACCAGGCCGGTTTGCAAATAGGCGCTGTTGCCAATAATGCTGCACTTGACCTGTTTGTTGTTACCAGCGCCGTAGCAGATATCGACGGTACGGTGGATATTGCGGTTTTCGCGTGGCGGCATGCCTGGTGTAACATCGTCGGCCAGAGCATTTAGCGCGGCTTCCTGCTGATCATTGGGCAGGTCTTTCAGGTTCTCGTGATAGTGATTGGCAATCTGAACAACCCCTTCCATTAAGGGACGGTTGGTGAAACCGGTGATCGATTTACAGTCGCGTACCCGCGCATCCTCGGCATACCACAAGGGCAAACTGCCGCCCCCCCAAGGCAGTGCCAACACCGTTGAATTCATACCCGGAACAACCACCTCGGAACGCATCGCCATCGGGTCCTCTAGCTCAACTAGCTGTCCATTCTCCAGCCAATGCTGTTTATTACGCACCAGATCCATCACCGTTCGGATCGATCCCACGGTGGGCACTCCGGTGGGAATACAAGCAGC
>Ga0115564_10005496_pt1 | contig 10081 bp, 6 predicted proteins | sample COGITO_mtgs_1105_7_FD_88680 | JGI IMG/M metagenome (GOLD analysis project Ga0115564, IMG submission 88680) | Pelagic marine microbial communities from North Sea - COGITO_mtgs_110523 | ecosystem: Environmental > Aquatic > Marine > Epipelagic | place: Germany:Helgoland, sampling site Kabeltonne... | reverse complement strand
TGTTGTTCTATACTAGATGCCACACCTTTTTTACTAGCTAAAGCAGCTTGAGCTAAAGCTGTTGCTCCACCTGCACTAGCACCACTAGCAGCTAAGTTATCTAATGAATTAGCTAATGCCATGTCAGATTGTTCCATTTGTATTTCAGCAGCTTGAGTTGCTACAGATAAATTAGCAAAAGGATTTGTAATCATAGCGCTTAAATCCTGCGCTAAACTAGATAAGTTCTGATTACCAGCGTAAGGATTTGTTAATGTAACTCTAGAATTTTTTATTCTATCAATTTCTGCCTGAGCTCTATTTGCTGCTCGACCTGCTCTACCCGCTGCTTTATCAGCTTGGTTTGCCGCTACCGCGCCTCCTATAGCGGATATACCCGCGCCAATTGCGAGTGCTGTTGCTACTGCCATATTAAATTTTTTTAATTATTTCATGTGATGGATCAGGATCAACTGACCAACCTAGTTTTTTATGCGTATCTATTAAATGTCTATTTCTACCTATAGTAAACATATGTTTTTTACCTATCTCTTTGCAAGCAGCTTCAGCGCCTGTTATAAGCAATTCTAAAGCATCTTTACGATCATTTTCTCTATATTCTGGATCAGAAACAATCCACTCTAATAAAACTGCATCAGAGTTAGTTAGATATATAAATCCAGCACATATTGGTTTACCATCTTTTTCAACCATAAAACCTCCTTTACCATTGTCAGGTAAAAAAGATTTAGGTGGATTAACCCACTTAGGCCAAGCCTCCCACCAGTTGCATAAAGTATCCCAGTCTTGTTCTGTTAATGTTCTTAATTTCATTTAATTGTTTTTTCTTAAAACAACTTTATTAGAATTAACCGTCTGCCTACTTACGTTAGGTTTTGAATTAAAGTTATTTTGATTAGGTCTTTGATATATTCTAACGTTGTTGTTAGGATTATTATAAACCCTTATGTTTTTATTGTTAAGTATAGGTTTTATTCTTTTATTATGTACTATAATATTATTATTTCTTTTTATTATAGTTTTTATCTTACTAGCAGCTACATCAACCCTATCTCTTTTTACAATAGATCTACTAGATCTTCTACCTATATTGTAAGAAATATGGCTATTGTTTATCCAGTTATTATTACTATAACTATTACTCCACCATGTATTATGAAACGGTGAATACCAATCATGGCCATAACCAAAAGCCCAGTTAGTCCAATACTGGGTACTATTCCAGTATATATCAAAAGAATTAAATGGTCTCCAGTATCTTGAAAATCTATTATTCATATACCAAGAGTATGGTTGATTCATAGCGTACTTTGCAAAATCATATCTAAATCTAAAGTCAGTTCTTAACTTCCATTTTAATTGACCATAATTTAATGTATCTACCTTAACTGTATCAGGAACGTCTAACCAAGAACCACTGTAAGGCTCTTGAACGTTTTTATATGTTGAACAACTTGAGATTAAAATAAGTAAAATTAATAGTTTTTTCATATTAGTATGATGATTCTTTATAGTTTGTTGATATTGCAAAAAGTTCGTTAGTACCAGATGTAGCGGTGTTTGTTGCTTCTAATAGTACGGTTGCAAAAAATCCTTTAACACCTGATATTGATTGACCAAATACAACTTCACCTTGTGTAAATGCGCTAGTATTAACTAGATCAGCAAAGTACTTGTCTTCTTTTTGTTTAAATTCGTTCTTCAATAAACTAGTTTCCATGTCCGCTAAAGTTAATGGCATGTTAAAAACAGCTACACTATTAGCTTGATCTTCGTTAGTTACAAAACTAGTCATAGACCAATTAGGTGCACCCTCGTAATTTATAGTTTGAAAAGTTTTAATTACAGATGGATTAGCATTAAATATACTTTTTATTTGACTAACATATTGAGTTGTATAAAAATTAGCCCTGTTAACATTGTTACTATAATGTTGGAATATATCACCTATTTGAACACCAGTACTAGCATGTATTTCTTGTTTTTCAGCAGAAGTAACTGTAGAGTAAAAGTTATTTTGTACGCTAAACATGTTACTTGGTTTGTAACTGTATCTACTAGACCAACCTTTTATAGATTCATCAAAACTTAAAGTTTGTGTAGGTACAGATTCAGAAGCTGGCTGTAAAGACAACGTATAACATTTGTTATGTATGTCGTATCCACCTACTGCTTTACCACTAGATAAAACACCTAGTTGATCTCTAAAAAAATCATACATACCGTAGTTAGATATCTCTGTTATACCATCTTGAGATAACCTTAAAACAGATCCTTGATTAGCATCTGTAAAATATTTTCTATATCCATAAACAGCAAAACTTTCTGGATTAGTAGATATACCAAACTCACCAGCATAAGGCTGTATAGCCCCAATTACAACGTTTGACGTTGTTTGCATAGGCACACCTTCTTGTGTGTATATAGCATCTTTATCTATAAGAGCTCTATTTACTTTTCTTTCTTGAAATATAGTAAGATTAGTGTTTTCTGCATAAAGCTTTTGTATACTACCTTTTGATGGGTCTACTGTTCTAGTTATATCTTCACCAGAAGGAAATTGATTAGACTGGTTTATACCTGTTCTAGAATTAAAAATACCAGAATATATAATAGAATTAGACAATGTTTCTTGAGCATTGTTTTCAGATACTAAAAAAGCTCTTGGAGACAAACCTGTTTGCACATTATTATATCCACCTCTTATCCTAGCCTCTTCAATATACCAGTTTCTATCTGAAAGCGAAGAGTCCGCTATTTTTTTTAATACGTAGGTATTATAGTATTTTACCTGTAAAGAGAAGCCCATATTATATTATTACTTGTTTTTTTTATTATTAACTCTATTAATTAGCTGGTCCTGTAGCTGCTAAGGTACTTGTAACTGTTGGTGATGTTGATATATTAGTTCCACCAACAGTGGCTGGATAAAATGGTAATGCTGGTGCATCTATAAGGTTTTGTATTAATGTTGGTTGATAAGGAGTAACGTTGAACTGTGGTTGTTGAGTTGTCCAATATAATTGCGCTATTACAGTGTATGGAGGTAATGCTACTCTAGTGCCTGGTGGCAAGGAATAGCTAGGATCTGGGTAACCACCTGATATACTAAAAGCTAAATTAACTAAAGCACAATCTGAAAAATCATAATTACCTAAGTTTCCGCCAGCTGTATTGACTTGACCAGGTCTAACACCTGCGTTTATACGACTTTGACCTAATGTGGATCCATTGTTTGCATCAAATGCTTTTAATTTACCAAGAGATCCAGACCATACGCTTTGAAAGCTAGGACCTCCACTAAGTTGAACAGCTTGAGCTGTTGGTAAAGTATAACCAGTACCACCTGGGCCACCATTTAATCTTTGCCCTATTGTACCAGTTGAAGACGTATCAGCGCCAGCAACATTACCAAAACGCATTGCAAACCCATTTGCATATGTATTGGGAGGAGTGTTACTAACTTCTAAGTAAGCAACTAACCATATATCTTGCGTGGTCCAATTTTGAATTTGACCTATAAATCTAGGCATTGATAAACCCATACCTGAGATTATACCAAAATTAGTATTAGTGGTCATTGCTGTATCATTTGTAGTGTAACCTGTACCAGAAGTATAATAAGTAGCTGCAACTTGAGTGTTTGAATAAGTTGCTGCCGCTACACTATAACCAACGTTTGTTGTAACTGTAGCTCCTCTAGTATCTGTTAATTTTAAAACAATTAAATAAGTAAAGCCAACTGTATTTCCATTTCCACCAGCTGAAACCATTTTAAATCTCAAAGCACCACCAACAACTTGTTGATCTGTTATCTTTACAATAGTAAGTATAGATGAAGGTGTAGTGTATTGAGTTACAACGCCAGATGGACTTGTTGTTGTTACAGATTGAACACTCCATCCAAAACCATTTGAAGGTTGAAATATTGACCAATTAGCATTAGCCGGTGCCCCAGCTGTAGCTGGATTTGTAGCACTACCGTTAAAACCTAAAGGAGAATTATTTATAGTAAATAAAGTTTCATTGTTAGGAGCTCCAGTAGGATTAGGATTTGGAACTGTTTGTATAGTAGGAGCAGAATTTAACAATTGTAAAACCACGGTTTGATCTACAGAAATAGAACCTAATGTAAATCTCACAGTGGCTAAATACCTACCATTATATTCAGCGTCAGCACCTATTTCAGTTATTTTTCCAGCGTAAAAAGTATCTTCAGTTTGTATTTTATAACTACCAGAAACAGATCCTGGTTGTAAAGAAAATCTTTGATCAGAGTTTGGTAAACCGTAATTAGTACTATTTAAATTTGTTGTACCGTATGAGTAATTAAAAACAGAAACTAATGTAGCGTTATAGTTACTATCTATTTGACCGCCGCTAGTAGGAAAAAAGTCTGGTGTAACACGTGAACCAACTGCTTGATCTTCGTAAAAACCTTGATCTCCACTAATACTAACGCCGTTTATTCCACCTGTTGAGTTTTGTACACCATAGTTTAAATCAGATATTAAACCTGTAGATGTAGCTTCATAAAAAAGCTCTAATTGAGAAACAAAAGGTGAGGTCTCAACAACAGCTAAACCCATTGGGTTAGGATAATCATAACCTGTTGGCGGTGATAGAAACAAACTTTCATTAACACCAATTGCTTGTTGTGTAGATATTTTAGATATATAAGGATTCGTATCAAAATCATATATACAGAAAGGATTACCTTCTCCAGCAGTTGCTGCTGTGTTAAATGTAACTTCTGGAAAAACGTCTTTTGTTGTACCAATCAATTCTACATCATCTGCAGAAGAAGAAGGATCAAACTGAGTATTTCTATATGTAATACCACTTGCTGTTACTGCAACTGTATTAGTGACTCTTGGGAATATTCTTTCGTCACTAGTAAATTGGTTTTGCAACGGGCCAACTTCTTGTAAGTTTCTAGGCAATTTATTTATATTGTCAGATACTAATGTTGTAAAAGCTGTCTCACCTTGCTCTAAGGTAGAACCATGTATAGGGTATCCATTAACAAGACCAGGTAAGTATACATTATAATAATCTTGTTGCTGTTGTTTAACACCTATTCTATAACTATAAAAACCATCAACGTTTATATCGTATGTAGCATAAGATCTAGGTAATTCACCAGATGTTAAAGCAGGTTCAGGTCTACCTGTACCAGTTTGATCAAACATGTATTTTTCAGCAACTTCTTGATTTGTAAAAACCTCAACAGAAGTAACAGGTGTACCTATACTTGTCACGTTTTTTATTTCTACATAATCATTAAACAGACCTGCAAAAGTTTTACCTACGGTAAAATAATTTTGATAAGTTGTTGCAAAGTTTTGGAATAAAGGCTGCGCTGCGTTTGTAGTGCCTGTTTGATATTTATAATAATTATTTGCTGTAAATAGTATTTCAAATTTTATTACATTACCTATGTTTGCACCTGTAGTAAGAGTAACCTGAGGTTGGTCACTACCATCATCTGCAATAGCGTATTCTGTTGATTCTAATTTTTCCCAACCATTATTTATATTTTTATATACACAGTAAGTGTTAGCTGACTGAATAGCGTCACCATAAACTAAACCATTAAATACAAAAACAGTTTGATTAGATGTAGATGTGATCTGCTGAGTAGAAAAATCTCTAAAAAATATAGGATAAGATATGGCGGTTGTTGGTATAGTATAGTAATTACCTACAGCATAAGCACCAGGATAACCACCAACATTATTTGCATTAGCTGTTTCTGGTATTAAGCTATTAAAATTAAGCCGCAAAGTATCACCTTTCCAACCAGGAACAGATCCATTAAAAGAAACACTACTATAATCACTAAAAACATTAGAACCTGGCTGAGGATTACCACTAGCGTCTAATAGGTTATCATAGTTAGATAATATTATGTCAGTTTGTCTACCAAATTTGTCTGCTAATATTATACCTACCTGATAATTTCTGTTTTGTTTTAACGAATGTTGAGGGTATTCAGTAAAAACTTGAGGTTCTTTTTCATCTATGTCTACATAGTAATCTAAACCTTTTTGACCACTTTTTCCTTGTACAAAATTACCATACATTACCCTGTTACCTGACGTTTCTTGTGCTAAAGAAGTTACAGGTACTTTATCAAAAACTCTAGCAGCTTCTCTTGAAGGTAGTGTTTTTATAGGTAAAGTTGACTGATAGTCGTATTGGTATATATTTGTATTATTTAAACTATCTATAAACGATTGGTTAACAACTATAGATTCTAATATCTGATAAGCTTGAGTGTCTGATTGTTTAAAAAGAATATCTATACCTTTTATTTTGTAATCAGTTAATATGTTTAAACTAGGTAAAGATATATTTAAAACAGCGTTGTTAACTGTATTTTGCATAAACTCAACAACTGTAGATACAAACGCTTTTGTTTCATCGTCATTTAAGAATTGACCTTCTTGTTCAGGTATAAAAACATCTTGACTAAAAGGAGCTACAACAGAGTATTCATTGTCGTCAAACTTAAATCTATAACTAAACTTAACAAATTTGTCTCTTAAATAATCAGGATCACCATTCCAACCGTTATAACCAGCATCTTTTATAAGTCTAACAGAATAACCATTTATGTTATCTGCTTGAGGAGCTGTTGACTCTAGAGTTACAGCTTGATCAGCCGAAGTCATTACCACGTAATTACCTGTAGCTGCTATAGGTGAAACAGGTGTATCGTCTTTAGCCCAAAACCTAGTTTCTGTTCCTAGACCTGCAAAAGCACCAGCAGCGTCTCTATGGCCAGATGCTAAAGCGTTAAATCCAGTAGTATTAGTTCCTGGTTGTGCATCCCAACTTGTTGTTGATTTCAACCTTGCGGCTCCACCGGTTATTATATCACTACTCCATACACTTGAAGTTATAACGCTAAAACCTACAGGTGCTAAGCCTCTAGTGTCTTCTATAGCATATCTATTGTATAGTTTACCGTAAACCGACCCGTTGGCTAATGAGTTTTCATAATAACACCAAGCACCTTGTTCGTTTGTAGCTGCATCTGTCCAAGCTTGGTTTGATTGGGCCTCAGGTATAGGATCACCATTTCTGTATTTAGAAACATTTAAGTTTACAGATGATACAGTTATAGCGCCTATATTTGTTTGTAAAGGATCACTAGCATCAGACATTGTAGAAGGTTTTGTTGATGCTGTAGATCTTAAATCTATAAACTCAGGAGCTTCATATGGAGCAAACTTAGCTACAGATACTTGATCTTCATTAACGTAGTATCCAATACTTTTAGTTATATTTATTTTTCTAGGTTGATTTCTATTATCACTAAAAAATAATAAATCTTCTATTAAACTGATACCGTGAACTAAAGATATAGAAGAAAAATTAAGCCAACTACCTTCAACTAATACAGTACTAGTATTACTATCAATATTAAATACAGCTATGAAACAGTTAGCATTAAGAGGTGCTGTTCCTGATCCTGAATAGTCAGTTGAAAAATAATAAGCTAAACCTCTAGTTTGATCTACATAGACACCTATAATTTCTTGGTTAATATTAGAATTGTTAATTCTTAATTCATTACCTAATATAGACTCTAAAGCACCAACATCACTAGCCTCAGACCTAGAAACTGCTACGTTTAAAGCATCTCTGTATTCGTTGTTTGGTATTAGTCTCTCGTCTAGATCTTTATTCATCTTAGACTTAATGAAACTATTTTTAGCTTCTGCCATGTATTATGATTTTATCCATTTAGATTTACCTCTCATAACTTGAACTATTTCATCTAGTTTAATGTTTGATAATCTTATTTTAGCATTTCTTAATTTAGCACTTTTTTCTTTTCTAAGTCTTTGTACTATATATTCTGGTTGATTAATTCTAGTAGAGATCAAGGCGTGTAAGATATAAGCATACATAGCTTCTTCAGCTAGTTTTGGTACTCTACTATCTAAGTCATAAGCTAAACCATCAGATATATATTCTAAAACTATAAGCTTATCAACTAGATTACTAGAAAAAGATATTTTACCTTCTCTTTCGTTCATATTAAACCATCCATTTATTTGAGAGTACTGAGGATCTAAGCCATACATTTGGCCATAACCAGAACCTATAGTATTACCTAAGTCATCCCAGTTGTAAGCCCACATGTCATTTGTAAAATCATTTGTGAAGTTACCGTTTATAAATTGTTGATTTGCTTTATGCCATCTTTCTTGAGTAATTGAAGTACCTTCTACATCATTACCAAAATTATCTTGAGTAGGTATACCAGCCGAGTCTTGAGTTTGAGTATAAAAAGGACTAGTAGTAAGATTATTTGTAGGATAAATAGGATGTTTAACACCTAGTGGGTCTATCCAAGACATTTTAACGTAGTTAACAAAATCTTGAGGTAATACTAATGTTAAACTAGCTGGCACTGTTAACTCAGCTGATTTTATACTTTTTAATGTATCATAACTAAACTCTTGCATAGCGCGTTTAGCGTGAAATATTATGTCTGTTCTTTTAGCATTAGGTATTAATTTACCTTGACCAACATAACCTACAGTAAAGTTATTTATTACATCGTTTAATTTAGTGTATTGATAGCTTCCGTAGTTATCTTCTACAGTTTCACCATAAGCTTTTTCAGCTTCAGTGTTACCATATTTACCACCTGTTAATATCGTTAATTGAACAACAACATATGCATTAGCACTCGGCGCAGCGTCTAATTGTACAGTTCTACCGTCGCTACCCACAGACATACTTGTAACCCACTCAGACCAAGAACCAGGTATACCTGAAGGACTTGTATATACTTTAAAGTTGTTTAAACCATAATTTAAATTTACTGGATTCCAGTCACCTAAAATTAGTTCAGTATCAAAATCTGTTATAAACTTTTGATTAACACCTGCTGCCGCTGCTCTAAATCCTTGTGATCCTTGATAATACTGTTGAGCATTTTCAGTTACTAATCCATTGCTTGCTGGTTGTATTGCCATATCTTATTAATTTCTTTCGTTTTGAGCCTCTTGAGCTATTTCACTAGCAGCTGCTTGAACTATTGCTTGATCTTTTATTACTATACCAGCGTACAATAGTATTTGTATTATTACATTTACTTGCTCTGTTACATCTAGTTCAAAATTAACAGATGTTGCTGGATCCCATACATAATAACCTGATGAAGAGTCAAAGTTCCAACTAGGATCTGCAGGTTTTTTAATATAAGTAGCTTGAACTTGATCGCTTATTGATTGAGGATATATAATTACTTTATTTTCTTCAAACAGATAAACAGGGAACTGTTCTACTGGTTTACTTATAGGAGATATGTTTAGCATAGCTAATTCATTTCTTTGAATTGGCTCAACAAGTCTATCATCTCTATATAAAACGCTTCCTAATTTATAAAAATCCTGTGGAAACAAAGTTACAACTATATTATTAGCAGCGCCTGTAGGTAAAGATCCAGCTGTTAAGCTAAATATACCACCAGCTATTGAAAAGTTAGTATAAGCAACACCTAAATAAGTGACTACTACTGTACTTTCTTCTACTTGGCTTTGTGTTATTGTTGTTAAAGGAAATGTTATTTGATTTGTTACAGTGGATATTAATTGTGTTCCACTAGCTGCACCGGAAGATGTGGGCAGCGTAAAAAAAGCTGGAGTTGTACCAACCGCAGCATTATAAGTACAAAGACCTATTTTTTTAAAAACATCTAGTCTCTCTTGTACTGTTTTATAACGATTGCCATATTCGCTTTCGTTTTGTGACACACGTAGTTGTTGATTTAAAGTTTCAAAATAAGTATCTATTATATCAAGTTGAACTTGTGTAGCTAACTTATTAAACTCATTAGGTGTTAAATAACCTCTTTGTTCTTTATTTATTATCAACAAGACTGTTTTATAAACTTGATCTACGTTTATTGCCATTTTAATTTGTTTATTATAATATGGGCCCGAGTGAACGAGCCCTATATTAATATTACATGTTATTTAAGTTTTTTCTCGATAGACTTAAATATTTCAACACCTTCGTCTGTTTTCAAGAAAGCGGCAAATGCTGAGTAAGGATT
>Ga0115564_10005492_pt1 | contig 10083 bp, 12 predicted proteins | sample COGITO_mtgs_1105_7_FD_88680 | JGI IMG/M metagenome (GOLD analysis project Ga0115564, IMG submission 88680) | Pelagic marine microbial communities from North Sea - COGITO_mtgs_110523 | ecosystem: Environmental > Aquatic > Marine > Epipelagic | place: Germany:Helgoland, sampling site Kabeltonne... | reverse complement strand
TGCTTCTGCTCTTTGTGCTTCTGCTCTTTGTGCTTCTGCTCTTTGTGCTTCTGCTCTTTGTGCTTCTGCTCTTTGTGCTTCTGCTCTTTGTGCTTCTGCTTCTGCTCTTTGTGCTTCAGTATTTACTCTTGCTTTAGTACGGGATTTATTGCCGAATACGGTCTCTCTAATATCATTATTCATCTTGCATGCGTGTTTGATATCGGTCTTACTGTTATTCATGTCTTTTACACAATATTTACGCATGTCTGATTTAGAACCGTCGAATCGAGCACAATCGAACCAATCGTCATCGCATCGTTTTTCGTTTGTCATTTTTATATTCTATATAATTTTTTTTAATGCGTTTGAATATTTCAGATGAAATTAACATACTATTTTAAAATGTCAAGTCGCAAAATCGGATGTTTTACGGACGAACAACTTCGGGAATTTGCGGGCCAACCGAATGTAACCGTGATGCAACCAACTCATGATATTGTGTATGTTCCATTGAGTGCATCAATTGTAGATGACTGCGTGGACAAATTAATTGCAATCACCAAAAATGCAGAAAATGAGTCTGAAATTCGTAAGCAAGTCAAAAAAGATGCACATCTTCTCAATTTCACAGAAAAATATACAACATTCTATAACAAACTTACAGACCGAGAGTTTGTCGACGATTCCGATCATGTCGATACGATACGAGAATTGATTCGATTACACGGAAAAGTCGAACGAGGTGAAGTCACTTCACAAAACGCACAAGCGCTGTGTTCAGACATTGCACTGGCTAAGTTGATTAAACGTGTCAAAGCAACATCACAACCATAAAAAAAATTCACCCACCGCATTTCGCCGAATCTGTTTCAAAGACCATTTCGAAATTACTCGAAATGGGACCGATCGCGTCGGCCGCATCGAGGACCCGCGGTCGGCGTTTCACCCGGGTGGCTTCGTGGAGTGCAATATGTGGTAGAAGTTTCTTCTTGAATCGTGTATGCATTTGCATTTCGACTGACTTCACTCATATCGTATTATAAAAAAAATGAATATCGAAATCGTCTATAACCTGCACAAAGACGTGAATGACACCAGATACCAGTATGCAAACTTACGATGGTTGCTTACGTCTGCTTTTTTTCTCCAGTGTTTCGGCGGGTTCCGATGAAATATAGACTTCGATTTCAGGTGAGAGTTTTTCCTTTTTGTCTGTCATTTTTTTGGTATGGCGTTTTGACCGAGTTTTTGAAAGTGGTTCGGGTTGTAGACTAATTACAGTGCTGGCTGGTGTCGCGACAGTGTTGTCCATCTCATGTGTTCCCGGTGTTATATACGGTAAAGTGGGTCGGAGTTCGACTACATTTATGTCATCGACACCTTCGGGTAAGGATTCGGGTTGTGTGGTCGTTTCTGGTGCGAGTTGATAGTCCGCATCGTCGGGTGTGGTGTGATGTTCCTCTGCGGTACATGATAACTCGGATGTCGTTGCAACACGGACTGTGGATAGTGGTGTCGTCGGAGGAGTATCACATGTCTTTACATCGAGTTCCGATGCGAACTCCGATTCGTGTCTCGTATCGAAGTTTGGTTCCACTGCCGGTATCTGTTCGATTGGCAATATCTGATTGAATGTTGTTTCATTTGGGTTCGATTCCATTTCATCACTGCAAACGGATTGCTTTGCATCGTCAATGTTGAATAATTCATCCTTTTCAGGTTGAATAATTTCGAACATGAATCGAGGATCGTTGGTCGCAGGAAGAAGTGGATTGATATGTATAACGGCATCATCGGGAAAAAATTCAGGTTCTCTATTTACATCGTCGACCGTTGTTGGTTCGTTTTTAATTTCTTCATGTTCTGTTTTGAGATCTGAGATAGCAACACTTTGCTTCATCACAAAACGACGTAACCAATTAAGTTCAATGGTTAATGATTGTAATTGTATTAAAATATAACTAATAACACCAGCAAGTACAATACCGATGAAACGAATCAAGTGTGACATTTTGAATTTTGAAAATAAAATGTTTAAATACAATTGAACGGAATCCTGACATTTTCTTACTTTTATTGAAATATGATGGTTTAAACGTTGATTTTATCGAACTACATGTGCCAATACGGAGTGCTTTGAAAATTGAAGTCCGACTACTTTTTCAGAGATCGGATTATATGAATGAAGTTGTTTCAACAACCATTGAACGAGCACTGAACTTGTATCAAACCTATCAGATTCCATAATGTCGTTAATGGTGTATTGCGTCAATTTTACGTCAAGTGGTGTGATCTCTGAATATTGTACTAAATGCACAACACGATCGGGTGATAGTAGCGCTTTAGATGCATGCAATGCAACAAAGTTATCCAGGTTTTTCCGTTCAGATTGCATTATTGTATACTCGAATATTTTTAAACTTGAATTCGAACGAGTTGTGATATACCGAATTTTTGCTTCATATATGCGTAAAAAGATTCAGAATATTTCATGGAGTAATATTCTGGACACTTTATCGAGAATATATTTTACAGTGCATTTATAGACAGACCCTAAATATAGTCTGACGGCACCATGTATTTGCGCTCGACGAAGAGCAGCACATGTATTCTGAATACGTTTCATTGTACTTTTAGGTCAAAAAATGGATTTTTTTCGTGCGATTTTTTTGAACAAAAATACTATTAATATGCCGGTGCTGCGTTTAAGATTGCATATGCGTCTAAATCACAATTGACCCAATCTAAGAGTGCATTTTTTGTTTCATGTGAGATGTAATCACGATCGAACCCAGGTGTCTGACTTCTCTGTCGCCATCCCATTTTTGTCGGTGTAATTTCATACAGAACTTGTATATTTGTGTCCATAATTGTTCCGTGTATCCAGAATGGTTGACGGTTCTGGCGAAAAATTTTCATGTGGACGTTGTATATGCTCTCTCTAAAGTTTGCGGTTCGTAATTTGATTCTTTCTTTTTGTTACAACATGCTTCCGGGTCTTAGTATATGTCCGTAGCAACCCAAGTAGCTACACTTTCTCCTCGCAGTGCCCGTATCGTCACTCGGTCGTCGAAGAGCCGCTTGAAGTTGGTCCCAATGTTGGTTGTGAGATACAGCTCCCCCATGTCCGTTTTATTACCTGTTATTTATATATTGAACTTTAAAAATGCACACTCCACATGCTGGTATTTTTCTACATCGCATCGGTATAGATGTTTTGGAAAAACTAATGGAGAAGCGCGAGCTAAACTATCATATGTTAACTAAACTGTTTGAGATGTATTCGAAACATATCAGATGTGGTACAGAGTGTCCACCGTCTGACTACGTTTTCGAAAAATGTAGCGATAACTTCAATAAACACGTCAATGTTACTTTATCATCATCCGACCGTGAGTTTTTATTCATGGATGGTATTCGTAACGCCTTTGATCTGTACATTTCGCCATATCGTAGATCTACTCGTTGTGCCATCGCGCGAAAACCGTATACTTCGTCGGAGATTAGTGAATTTACCGATGTCGCAAGTCGGTTCAGTCGCCAGTTGTGAGTGAGGAAATAGCTCGAGTTCGCTACACAAGGAAATCAGATGTCACCGCGACAACAAATTCTTTATCATATCTAGATATAAACCAAACTCATGGAACCAATCCTTACTCCGTCACTTCAACGGTTTGCTCTTTTTCCGATTCAGTATTCCAAGGCGTTCGAATTGTACACCAAACACATAGCTGCGTTTTGGACAGTGGGTGAAATTGATCTGGCTACTGATAAAAACGACTTTGACCAACTTCCTGACCCAGAACGACGCTTTATAATGAAAGTTCTTGCGTTCTTTGCAAACGCCGATGGTATTGTCAACGAGAATATTGCTGCGCGTTTTTCAGAGGAAATCCAAATTCCAGAAATTCGAATGTTTTATGGATTTCAACAAGGTATGGAAACCATTCACCAACATATGTACAATCTGCTGATCGAAACTTACGAAGATGACTCCGACCGCAAACTCGAACTTTTCCGTTCGATTGAAACCGATGCATCCATAAGCAAGAAGGCGCAGTGGGCTATGCGGTGGCTGGGAAGTGATGCGCCATTTGCACACCGACTGGTTGCATTTGTTGCGGTTGAGGGTATCTTTTTCTCGGCCTCATTCTGCGCGATATTTTATTTCAAAAAACGTGGAAAATTGCCGGGTCTCACATTTTCAAATGAGCTCATTTCACGCGACGAGGCACTACATACCGAATTTGGCTGTCATGTGTATTCCTTGCTTCAGACCAAGCTTGCAACTGAAACGGTGCACAATATCCTGCGTTCGGCCGTCGACGCGGAACGTGAATTTGTGTGTGATGCGCTTGAAAGTGATCTGATCGGAATGAATGCTACAACCATGGTCGAGTATGTCGAATTTGTAGCGGATTATATTGTGACTATGCTGGGACATCCCAAAATATATAACACGATCAATCCATATCCGTGGATGACGCTAATTTCTCTACCTGGAAAAACAAACTTTTTCGAAAAACGCGTGAGTGAATACCAAAAAGCAGGCGTGATGGAGATGCTCACCACGGATCGAAACAACACTTTCAGTTCCAATGTAGATTTTTAACACGATTCGGGGGAATGCAAACTTCCGAGGCGTGACAGAAAGACATGCCGTTATTCCCAAAAAATCTACGGAAGAATTAAAACTCAAAAAAAATATCTTGGTCCATCATAAACTCCAATGCATATCATTAAACGCGACGGGCAACATGTTCTACTCCACTCCGAAAAAATAGCAACACGTATTCGAACTGTATGTGACCAATTGAATTCCTCTGCGGTGAGTGTCGAGCAAATTACACGGTTGGTGCTGCGAGGATGTCATGATAATATGACATCCAACCAGATCGACGAGTTGGCGAGTGAAACCGCTGCATATCTTGCCACGGAACATCCTGAATATGCCAATCTTGCGGCTCGACTTGCAATGACGAATTTGCACAAGAACACAGAGAAAAGCTTCGCAGAATCAATGACTCGTCTACGTTTACATCGTGTGCTGAATGCACCAGCTCCCCTTGTATCGGAGGACATATACATCCTTGCCCAGAAACATGCCGCTCGTATTGAACAGGAGATGTCATTCGAGCGCGATTATGATTATGATTATTTTGGAGTCAAAACATTGGTAACGTCCTATTTGTTGCGTATCAATGGCAAGACGGTGGAACGCCCACAGCACATGCACATGAGGATTGCACTTGGAATTCATGGTGCTGATATTGACTCTGCAATCGAAACATATACAATGTTGTCAAAACACGACTTTACACATGCTACACCAACGATGTTCAACGCCGGTACGCCCAGTCCGGCCATGTCCTCGTGCTTCTTAGTCGGCATGCATAAAGATTCCATTGAAGGGATATATAAAACACTGGGTGATTGTGCAGCAATCTCCGCCAGCGCTGGCGGAATTGGATTGAGTGTGTCGTCCATTCGAGCAGAAGGATCCTACATACGAGGCAGTGGTGGGACATCGAGTGGGCTTGTGCCAATGTTACGTGTGTTTGATGCAACTGCCAAATATGTCGACCAAGGCGGTGGAAAACGTAAAGGTGCGTTTGCAGTTTACATTGAACCGTGGCATGCGGATATAGGATCGTTTTTAGAACTCAAACTTAATCATGGAGCAGAAGATCGACGTGCACGCGATCTCTCGTATGGACTGTGGATCCCGGACTTGTTTATGGCTCGTGTTGATAATGACGAATCGTGGTCACTTTTTTGTCCCCACGAGTGTCCGGGGTTGGTTGAGACACACGGCGATGAATTTAACCGATTGTACGAAAAATACGAACAAGAAAATAAGGCCCGGGAAAAAATATCGGCACAAAAATTATGGCGAAAAATCGTTATGACACAAATTGAAACGGGTATGCCTTATATGTTATATAAAGACAGCTGCAATCGAAAATCCAACCAGCGTCATCTGGGCACTATTCAATGTTCGAATTTGTGCACTGAAATCATTGAATATTCGTCTCCTACCGAAACTGCAGTATGCAATCTCGCATCGATCTCTCTCCCATCATGTGTCGACCAAACGGGTTTTAATGTTGAAAAACTACAAGCAGTTACACGGGTCATCACACGCAATTTGAATCGGGTTATTGATCAAAACCAGTACCCAACGGTGGAAACGAAACGGTCAAACTACGGGCATCGTCCAATTGGAATTGGAGTACAAGGTCTTGCGGATGTCTTTATGCTGTTAAAAATGCCATTCGAATCAGAACAAGCACGGTCTTTAAACCGAACTATATTTGAGACCATTTATTTTTCAGCACTCGACATGTCATGTGAATTGGCGAAGATTGACGGACCGTACGAGTCGTACGCTGGGTCTCCTACCAGCGAAGGCATACTACAATTTGATATGTGGAACATTTCTCCGTCCGACGATCTCGATTGGTCGGCACTTCGCGCACGTATTCGTACACATGGTCTTCGAAATTCGCTCCTCATTGCTCCAATGCCAACCGCGTCCACTGCACAAATTTTAGGCAACAACGAGTGCTTTGAACCATACACCAGCAACATGTATATGCGACGGGTGTTATCCGGAGAATTTGTTGTCGTGAATCGACATTTGGTGCGAGACTTGGAAGAGTTGGGACTTTGGAGTGATGACATTCGTCAACAGATACAACAACACAATGGTTCAATTCAACAGATTGAGAATATTCCAAATGATATCAAAGAATTATATAAAACTGTATGGGAGATGAAAATGCGCACTTTGATCGACATGGCCGCAGATCGAGCTGCATTTATTGATCAGAGCCAAAGTCTTAATTTGTTCATGGAAACCCCATCATATCAAAAGATTACATCGATGCATTTCTATGCTTGGCGGAAGGGATTAAAGACCGGAATGTATTACTTACGTACACAGGGCGCATCGGAGGCTCTGAAGTTTACAGTTGAGAATGCAGTGTGTACGCGCTACGATAACTCGTGTGAATCGTGTTCTGGTTAAAAGACCATTTCGATATGACTCGAAATGGGACCCGGCCGCGTGAGCGGTCCCTTTGAGATGGAATCATCTTGCATCGCGAGCGCACGGAACTGCCGCTATATGAAACATTGGGCAAGCTTCGGCGATTCGTTTGCCATCGATGGCAACCCATGAAAGGGACCGCTCACACGGTCAGGTCCCGTTTGGAGCCGTATCGAAATGGTCTTTTAATTTTCTTGAATGAGTTTGGACGAAAATTCAAACGTGTATTCTTCACCGTACATTTTTTCGATACGCGTGTCTTCTTCCTGAATATCGACAACGTTTGCGGTTGTGAGTGCACCGTCTCGGGTTCTAAGTGTCAGTGAAGTACTTTCTTTCATTTCATTTCGAATTAGAACCAAACAATCGCGTAACGTTTCGATTGGCACATCATTAATGAATGATAAGAGATCTCCTTCTTTCACATCTTCACATTTGTTGAAGGGAGAGCTGGGTAAGATATGCGAAATAAATACAATTGACAAAAATCGATTGTATGGTCGATCCATAAGTGGTCGCAAGTTATATTCTTTGAAGAATGGCAGGTGATTGCGCGTCAACTCGATCAGTATCAGCCCACCGACGATGAGATATGTGATCTTGGTCGTTTCTGGGTACTTGTACCTAAATACGTTTAAATCTGGTTGTAAAGTAACATGTATTTTTCGCGGTATGCGATTTCGGATAATCGCGAGTGTAACCTTATCACCAATCTTGAGAGCATCAAGAACCGACGTAAAATGCAAACGATCCGACTTCCACATTGGCATTTCGCATCCCATCTGAAGATCAATGTCATATGTTTTCTTCCGAACAATAATTGCATTCACAATATCACCCTCTCGCAGGGTATCATTCCGAAGCGTATCCAAAATACGATCAATCGAATGTTCTGTGAACGACAATCGACGCAATAGGCGACCCCACGTGTCGCGTGTGTGTATTCGATTGTCGTCGAATTCTGTATCTATTCCATCGCGTATTCGCTCAAAATCGACAACTTCCAAACTTCGATCTTTGACACCTTGTTGCAGATTGAAAAATGCGCCAGCCTTTGTTTGTGGGTATGCGATAACGGGATGTATTGCATTGCAATACACTCCCTTATTGGACGCACTTGGTGCCATCTGCGCAAGTAATGCTTCGTTCGCTTTGGCAAACGAAGCATTTAGTGACGGGAGTCTATCATAGATTGGATGCTTTGTGCTTGAAAGAATTCTTTTACCGATGACAATCGTTTCTTCAATTGGAGCTGCAAAGTTGATACCACGCGCCGTGGTCAGTCCGGAAACAACAACCCCAATAACTTCGTGTTTTTTGTTTACGATTGGTCCACCCGAGTTTCCCGGGTTCACCGAAGCATCCAACTGAAGTCGACTCGGTGCTTCGACGCGGCCGCTGATGATACCCTTTGTCTCCTGTAGGTGTGGCTTTCCGAGAGCGAATCCATGCGCAATCACTTCCGCGCCTTTGATGTTCGATGAGCCAATACCAAGTCCACTTAACTGGGTGCCATATTCGCGAAGTATAGATGGATCCACGATTTTCAGAAAAGCAACGTCCATCTCGGCGTTGCAACCGATTAGGGTTGCCTCTACATATTTGGCCATGATAAGTGTGAAATTTACCTGTATTCGTACGGCATTCGCCACGACGTGGTATGCAGTTGTTATGATGATGGAACTGCTATCCATAGCAGACAGTTCAGACAATATAAATCCCGTCCCGGTTCCACCACTTGCTCCACTTCGATTGGGTGGCTGCATCCAATCGAATGTGCGACTATGAACATGAATTCTACATAAGTTGATGGCACCCGAAAAATTAACAACGTTATTCACACACATTCGAATAGATTCACATTCAGTGTCCAGTTTCATTTTAATAGTATACCATTATTTTTTTACAGTCGGGTCCGTCCATACAGCTCTTGATTTCAATACATGACGGAACGAGTGACACATATTATCCCGTGTCACATTGCCGATCGTTTTACACCTTTGTCGCTCGGTCGACCCAGTTGCGAACCGAAGCTTGTACGACACGGATCGCGTACAAAACACGGCACGTCCGGCGTAAGGAGCGAGTATGGTGCTCACAACCCTTGTCACTTTTACGCCCATTTCTTACACTCGTTCACAGCTCGGTTGAAAAAAATCAGTTTACACCTAAATGGTACAATCGAAATGGCCAGCATTAACCAAAACAAGTAAAATTGATGCATGTAAACTCACAAAAACATTATATAGGGGAATGCCAACACTTAAATTACAGACCAATGTGCCATATTTATTGAACGATATAATTGTGCGTGATGATGGAATCGTTGGTAGACGACACATTTCGCACCCTGCTATCAGTGATGCCAATCTAAAACGCATAGGCCACATTTCGAAAGCAGCAATGCGATTTGCATGTACCGATGAACTATGTACAATGACATGGACACAACGGATGGATGATACAACCATGCACATGAATTGTACACTGATTCATACATATATAGAAAACGGTGAACCACAACAAAATCAAATACGATTAGAGCACGGGAAGACATATGCTGTAGATGATGGCAGCATTATCAGATTTCCAATACCCAATTTGTTGTTCTTAGAATATCGAATATGTATAAATCCTCAACAACATGCATACAATGAGACAGACTTACTGCATTCGAACATTTCTACTCAAGAATCGGAATATGAGATGGGACAAGACCAATATGGTATGGGACATGACTGTCGCGATGACGAAGATTCTGATTGCTTATCCACGAGCTCTTAAAAGACCATTTCGAGTAATATCGAAATGGTCTATGACAAGATGGCAGTTTTGAGATGAAGAATGCCGGATTTTGTTATGTTGTATTTTGTTCTCACGATACTACGGATACGCGATATTTGAATCGTATATGGGAAAACGTTCTTATGCCAAGCCTCAAGTTTCTTGTGACACTCTTTTTCATTTAGATCATAAACCAGAACACGAATATCGTGGAGTTTGTCCAAATTTACAAGAGCGAAGTGTGGATTTATAATTGTCATTGAATA
>Ga0115564_10005489_pt1 | contig 10084 bp, 9 predicted proteins | sample COGITO_mtgs_1105_7_FD_88680 | JGI IMG/M metagenome (GOLD analysis project Ga0115564, IMG submission 88680) | Pelagic marine microbial communities from North Sea - COGITO_mtgs_110523 | ecosystem: Environmental > Aquatic > Marine > Epipelagic | place: Germany:Helgoland, sampling site Kabeltonne... | reverse complement strand
TTCATATTATATAACCTCTTTAGTGCTTTGACGGTATGTCTGGCGCACAATCTGGTGATCAAATGCCATGCTTTAAAACTATCTGAGCAGATAAGATCAATATGTTCTTATGTTTGTGTTCCTATAACCAGTTTCGCCTAGATCCAGCGCGTGTGCACAATAACTTACTTGAACCAATGGCTGGCATTATTGAAGAATCCTCACGTGAGTATGCTTCTTTATTTCTTGGGTCGCCTGTAGGGTAAAGGGTTCCGTTAGTCTGGGATGAATTTAGTCCCTGTGGGTGGATTGCCTGCTCTCTGAAGCCAAGCTTTATCACTTCTGTAAGTTCACTAAAATCATAATGATCTGTCATACTAAACCTCATATGTTTCTCCACAGAGCAGCTGGATAAGCCACTAAGAAAAAGGCAGAAAGATGGTGTGGATAGGACCACTTGGTTCCATACAACCCCAATATGCCGAACCCTACCTGATAAGCGTTCAATGTGACTGCCTATGGTAAACACATGTCTTTGAAACACAACCTGGGTGGGTTGGAAAAATAGGAATGTGAGTAACTTCGTGCATAGCATTCAACACGTCGCTGGCCATAGGGTGCTGCATTGGTTCACCACAGGCACGGCAACTCCGATCAGCACATACATGACAAAACCAAGGGTGAGTGTCGGCTAAAAAAGCAGCCCTTGCCCGTTGCAAGAGCACTGGATTCATTGGTATTGAATCGCTCCAATACTGCAGATATAAGTTGGATGATGGGTTAAGCTGACTTGCAAAATAAAAGCACTTGCCCCACTGACCATAGTAGTAGCTAGTAGTGAGCAGCATGCCCACTGATGACGTGGCCACAATGGGCCGGCCTGGGGCCGCATGGACCGGCATTTCGCACAAAAAACATTGTGCTGCAGGAGCAGTTTTGGGAATAGTTTTGGCGGTGTATCTTTGTTCGAACTTCATAAGCTTACCTCTTTAGTGCTTTGACGGTATGTCTGGCGCACAATCTGGTGATCAAATGCCATGTGTTGGAATAGCCAACAAAAAACCCAATTCAGCGGAAGCTAAATCGGGTCTCTAGAAAGGGCCGGTTTAGCAGTAATTTATATAGCACCCCGCAATCTGGATCAAATCGGTACTTGGGCTTCACAATAAAGACCAGCAGAAACTATACGCTCAGTGGATGATCTTCGCAATAGCATTCAGATTTCTTCCCAAACCTCTCTGAAAAACTGACATTCTTTAGTTTTACACTAGCTCTAAAATAAGAACTTTTCCTATATCTATTTGAATTTCATATTAGTACGATATTTTAGTAATTAGCTGTGATTTTTTGAGATTAATTTCCACTGTTTATCCATACAGTTTTGATATATTCTTATGTTATGTAACATAGATGAAGTTTCAGAGGTGTCTCAGTGGCCAAAGGAAGTAGTGGTAGATTAGTAATTGAAATAGATCCATCGGTCAAAAAAGAGTTATACGAAAGATTAGGTGAAAAAGGTTTGAATATGAGGGAATGGTTTTTAATTAATGCCAACGCCTATTTAAAAAAAAATAAACAGAGCTCTTTATTAATTGATACAGCTCACCAAAAGGTTGATTCATGAAATTAGATCGAAAAAAAGTAGCTTTTGATGGTCATGAATCCTTTGCTCTGAGATATTCGTGGCTTACAAAAGGCTATCAAGCGCTTAGGGAAAACGAAAATATTTTTGCTGAAAAAAAACTATATCAACCGCTTGGTAATGAGGATTCTAGCCTTAAAGAATGGTTTCTAACCCATGTTCAGGGTTACTTATCTGGCAAGTCACAGGTTTCAATGAATTTTGAGTCCGACGACTCACGCCAAATATCAGAGGTTTCATCGTGAGATTCAAATCGGATAAAGTAGCATTTGGTCGTCATGAAACTTTCCATTTACGGTTCGCTTGGTTATCAAAAGGTTTTGCCGCCTTCCAAAAAAATTCCGAGCTATTTGAGGATATAGATGCTGCCACGGTCACCTTGGGCGTTGGTAAGAATATGGTGCAGGCGATTCGTTACTGGATGCGAGCGACTCAGCTTATTGACCTCGTTGAAAATCGTCCCACCGCTTTAGGCGAATATATATTTGATCTTAATCATGGGCAGGACCCTTTCCTTGAGGATGAGGGTACTTTGTGGCTGCTGCACTGGCTGCTTGCCTCAAACACTGAAATGGCTACCAGTATCGCTTGGTTTTTTAGCAAATACCACAAGGCTAATTTTGACCAGAGCGAATTGCGAGCTGCACTATTAGAATATTTACAAGAATCAGTAATTAGCACTCGCCGGCCGGCGGCTGGAACGCTAAAAACAGATATTTCGGTACTCTCAAGACTGTATGTAAAAACGCAAAGTGCCGTTGTTGGTGAGGACGCTTTAGATTCGCCATTGTCAGAATTAGGGTTGATTGTTGAATATGGTAAGTCTGCTTACAAGTCTACTTTCGAAAACCATATTGCTCTACCAAGCGAAATTGTCGGATTCGCAATTCTAGAACTTATGTTATTTAGAGATTTAAAAATAATATCGGTGGAAGAGCTGATTCAGTCCTCTGAAAATTATGCGTCGCCAGGATCGATTTTTCGCTTGAACGAAGCTTCTTTTATGTTAAAGATTGAAGAGCTAGCTAGAAATTATCCAGAATTTTTTGTCCTGAGAGAGACTGCGGGTTTGCGGCAACTATTTCTTGATGAACCCATGACCTCTAATGATCTCCTGCATTGCTATTATACAAAAAGTCAAAAACAGTTGGGGGCTGTGGCATGAGTTTCCTATCCCATATAAAAGTCTCTGCGACGTACACTCGTTCAGTTAATCTAGAAAGAGATTCACAGTTTGATAGTGCTGACCTAGGTTATATACCAACTTCAAGGGCCCTAAGAACGTTGGGGACAATATCTACAAGGTTTTCAAAAAAAGACCAACCAAGGGCGTGGTCTTTGGTTGGTCCCTATGGGTCTGGGAAGTCGTCATTTGCGCTGTTTTTGTCCCACTTACTGTCTACGCCAGAATCCAAGAAAGCTAGGGCAGCTCGAAATTTACTTGCGGGAAACGATCCTGAATTAGCCGAAGCGCTTCGAGTTGAGACCAAAGATACTGACGGCTATTTAGAGGTACTGATTTCTGGAACACCTGAGCGATTATCCCTAAGGTATCTTAGAGGCCTTCAAGACGGAATGACTGGTTATTGGTTGGGTCGAAAAGGTAAAAAGCCAGCTGTTATTGCGGATATGGATCGATATGCTAATGCAGGTGCAGTATCTGTATCTGAACTCATTGAAGTAACAAAATTATGCCAAGATGCCCTTAGTAAAGTCGGCTGTCCCGGCATGGTCATAGTATTTGATGAGTTTGGAAAATTTTTGGAGTATGAATCACGATTTCTTGGAGTAAATGACGTATTTCTTCTTCAAGCGCTTGCTGAGCATGCACATGCAGGTCATTCAACCAAAATTCTTTTACTTGTATTACTTCATCAATCTATTGAGCAGTATGCGAGAGGGGTGGGGGAGTCGCTTAAAAACGAGTGGGCAAAAATACAAGGTCGTTTTGAAGAAATACCCTTCCTTGAGTCTGCCGAGCAGACCTTGCGCGTTGTCAATGCAGCCATCACGCAAAAACCCTTTAATGTGGCCTCAGAAAAGTTAATTAATTCTAAAGTTGCTACGGCCATAGAGAGCCTATTTATAGAAGGCGTTATACCATCAAGTCTTAAGACGACTGAAGCAATGGGATTGTTCAGAGGCCTTTATCCGTTACATCCACTAAGTGCCATGATTCTGCCGCAGTTGTGTCAGTTAATTTCACAAAATGAACGCACACTTTTTAGTTATCTGGGAAGTCGAGAGGAAAGTGGCTTTAAAGATATGCTCAGTAGACTTTCAATCACAGGGTCTTTTATTACGCCCGATAATATTTTTGATTATTTCTTAGCAAATCAGCCCTCAGTGAATGGAGATTACTTAACGCAGCGCCGATGGGCAGAGTCAGTCTCAGTGATTGAGCGTATTAATGATGCGACAGCAATCGATATGGCAGTCCTCAAAACAGTTGGTTTAATCAATTTGTTGGGAAATCGAGGTAACATGAGAGCGTCTGAGCAGACGATTGCGGCTGTTTTTGGTGCTGAGGGAAAAACAGCTCTCGCTAAACTAACTAAGTTATCTGCTTTAGTGCACCGCAAGTTCAATAACGAGTACAGGGTCTGGCAGGGTAGTGACTTCGATTTAGAGGCTGAACTTCAAAATCAAATTAATCAACTAGGGCCGTTTTCTCTCGCTGAGAAAGTAACAGAAAATCAGTCGTTGCCGCCTTTAGTCGCGCGCAAGTACAGTATTGAAAATGGAGCAATGCGGTATTTCACATTAACCTTTGTTGATGCCCTTAACTTCATGAAGGTATCAGTTCAAAAGACACCACAAATATTCGTCTTTTTATCATCAGGCCAGGATGACCAGCGTATCTATCAAGAAAAGGCGCAAGCCCATCTTACTCAATTTGGTGTTGTGGCACACCATGATGGCGGCCAGTCGCTAAAAGCACTGGTTTCAGAACGTATTGCGCTTGAATCTATCGGTAGAAGCGCAAAGCAATTGTCTGAGGACCCTGTAGCAAAGAAAGAATTTGAGTCTCGATTAGCATCCATATCACAAGCTGAAATACGACATGTAACGCAGCTCATTGCGAATCCACAAAACAGTGTGTGGACATTTGAGGGCCAAAATATTCTCGTCAATAGCCGTAGAGAATTTCAGTCACGCCTATCTGAGATTCTTGAGAAAATTTACCATAAGGCCCCGATTGTCCACAATGAGCTCATTAATAGAGATAAACCATCTCCCCAGGCTTCAGGTGCCCGGAATAAATTGATGAGTTTGTTGCTGACTGATAGTGACAAGCCGGATCTGGGCATAGGAAAGTTCCCCCCAGAAAAAGCAATGTATCGCTCCGTGCTCAGGGAATCAAAAATTCACATAGAGGTCAATGGCCGTTGGAAGTTAAATAAGCCACCTAAAGGTAGTTCTCTTTTGCCAGCATGGGAAAGGGTAGAAGAGTTTTTTGCCTCTACTGACAATACTGCAAGGCCTTTTTCAGATGTTAATGCCGAACTAATAGCCGCACCATATGGCGTAAAGGCTGGTTTACTGCCGATACTTTGGCTGTCTGTTTATCTGGTAAATCAGCACGAGTTAGCACTTTATGAAGAACGGAAATATGTACCCGGGTTCAATCAAGAGCTGTTAGAACGGTTTGTTAAACGACCGGATCAATTTAGTGTCCAGCGATTTAGAATTGAAGGTTTAAATGGGTCTATATTTGATGAATACTGTGAAGTTATTAGTGGCGGGCAGAAGCCAAAGACTATTTTAGATATTGCAAAGCCACTGGCTAAATTTATGGGAGGGCTACCCGATTACACTCAAAAAACACGCAATGGTTTGTCAGATAAAGCTATTGCTTTCCGTGCCGCCTTTAATCTGTCTAAATCACCAGAAAATCTTATTTTTGAAGGGTTACCTAAGGCACTAGGTTATCAAAATTTGAGATCTAAAGAGGTCACTATAGAGGGTTTCTCGGAGGACCTTAAAGAGGTATTGCGAGAGCTTGGAGGCGCGCATACCAAATTACTTGAATTGCTAAAGAATCACTTTGCAGAGACTTTGGGTTTGACCCCTAAAGTGAGTCTTTCACAATTACGCGAGCGAAGTATGGGGAGATGTGCAGGGTTAGAGAATTACACCATCGATGCAATGGGCGTGAAGGGACTTTTGGTCAGGATTAACAGAAAAGGCGGTGATGATGGTCTTTGGTTCGAAAACATATTAATGTTTTTAGGCGCTAAGCCTACCCAAAAGTGGACAGATGCAGATTGGGATGAGGCTGAGTACAAACTTTCTCAGTTATCTAGGCGGCTAACAGATTTATTCAAATTAGCCGCTGAGGAGCGACGTTTTAGTGAGAAGACTGATGGTGATTTTGATGTTTATCTACTTAAGTCAATTAAAAAAGGTAGCGATTTTGTTGATGAAGTTGTCAGCATCGACCAGGCTACAAAAGCCCATGCAGAAAAACTGAAGGATTCATTGGAAACAGTGTTGAGTAATTCAGGAAAAACCAGCGAGATACAGTTAGCCGCGCTGGCTCAGGTGGTTGACGAGTTCTTGTCTGGTAAGCGAGACTCCGAATCAGGGAAAGAAAGTAAGAAATTGCATAAAGACAAGGATGCTACGGCATGAGTCATTTTACTGCTCTTGTTAATTCAGCAGATGAAAACGTTAGGCACGTGCTGGGTCTCTCTGGAGGTAAAGACAGTGCTGCGTTAGCAATTTTCATCAAAGACCAATACCCCAAGATACATGAAAAGGTTGAATACTTTTTTTCTGATACGGGCGCCGAGCTGCCTGAAGCTTATGAGTTTCTCGATAAGCTAGAAACTTACCTTGGTAAGCCAATCGTCCGGCTTGGAACGGGTCGCGAGTTCGACCATTGGCTAACTGTTCATAATGATATGCTGCCATCAGCTAGGGCTCGCTGGTGTACTCGGACGATGAAAATCAAACCATTTGAAAAATTTGTTGGCGATGACTCTGTCATTAGCTATGTAGGTATTCGTGCCGATGAAAACCGTGAAGGCTACATTAGCTCAAAAGATACAATTAAGGCAGTCTTTCCGTTTATCGACGACGGGTTGGTTAGAGATGATATTTTCAGAATGCTCGAAGACACGGTTGGTATTCCAGAATATTATAAGTGGCGGTCTCGATCCGGTTGTTATTTTTGCTTCTTCCAGCGGCAAGATGAATGGCTTGGACTTAAAGAGAACCACCCTAAACTTTTTGATAAGGCAAAACAGTATGAACTGCGGCAGCGCGAAAGATATGATCTAGATGTTGCCGATAAGCGCCTTATGGGTAATGGTAACTATACCTGGAGCCAAGGAGGTACCATAGAAGAAATTGCGGCTAAGGCCCTGAAGCGCCGCGAAGAGAAAGGCATTATTGCGTCATCAAATGATTTATCTTCAACACGGTGGCAGGATATTCTTAAACAACAAGATGACGATGATCCGGAAGATCAGGCGTGTCTGATCTGTAGTTTGTAGGATAATTTTATATGGAGCAAAACTTCCAGAAAATCTCATTTCCTAATGATCTTGAATATGCTTCTGATGGCAACTATCTTCCAATTGAGTTTTATCTCAGTGTTCTTCCCGCGAGTAAAGAAATTTATTTGAAACTTGGCTACTTTAGTTCTTCTGCAATAAATACACTCTCATATGGATTTGCGCAGTTCATCCATAATGGTGGACGAATAAAAATAATTTCTAACCATTATATGTACAACCAAGATAAAGAGTTGTTACAAAAAAATATTTCTGTGGAAGACGCAGCTAAGAAAGAACATCTGCTGTCGGATCTCGCTTGGATTAGCAATGAACTCAACAGTTCACAAAGACATTTTTTCAATTGCCTGAAGCTTCTTGTGAGTCTCGATAGACTCGAGCTAGTTCCTGTTATCCAAAAACCGGGAATGATGATGCACTACAAGCAGGGAGTATTTATAGATGCCAAAGGCAATAGTTTAAGTATGAATGGGAGTTGTAACTTTACAGCAAGTGGCCTTTTGGAAAACGCAGAGTCGATAACAGTTAGCAGGTCGTGGGGAGGAAATGTTGAAGCGATCAAAGTTGCTAATTTAAAAAAGAATATTCTCAAAATTTTAGATGGAAGTAGTGAGATACATGATTATTTAAATGCAGCAGATATTCTTGATGCTTTCTCCTCGATAGGTGAGGATAAAAAGATTGCAGACCTCTTGAATGACGAGAAAAATTTGATGGCGGAGGGTCTTGCTCATAGTAGTAAAAAGATACTTGAAAAATTTGAAGCTGAAATAAAAAGCCATATTATAGCCATTCAAGAGGAGCCAAGATTTCCCTACCCAAAGCCAAGAGATTATCAGGAAGAAGCATATCAGGAGTGGCTTAGGTCTAATAAGAAAGGGATCTTTGCAATGGCAACTGGTACAGGAAAGACCCTGACTGCGCTCAATTGCCTTCTTAACGAGTTTAAAGAGAGTGGAAGTTACCAAGCGGTCGTTTTAGTACCAACTTCTGCTTTATTGGAACAGTGGTACAGAGAAATTGGTGATTTTAATTTTAAATCACTTCTCAGAGCCTCTTCTGATTACTCGTGGAATCAGCCGATTGATTATTTGAATGCCCAATTGGCTTTTGATAAGTCTATTTCTTTTATCATAATTACCACTTATGACACATTTGCTAGTCCAAAGTTTCAACAAAAAACTAAAAACTTTCCTGATACTACTTTGTTGATTGCTGATGAAGCTCATAATATTGGTAGGCCCAAAGTAAAAAAATTATTACCAACTATTAACTACTCTAAAAGAATAGCACTATCAGCTACCCCAAATCGCAGATTTGATCCAGAGGGAAATGAGTTAATAGAAGAGTTTTTTAATTCAAAAGAACCTTACACGTATTCATTTTCTATGGAACGGGCAATTAAAGAAAAAATATTATGCCCCTATTTTTATTATCCCCATGTTGTTTATCTCAGCCAGGATGAAATGGTTGGTTATGTTGAGATTAGTAAAAAGATTGCTCGTTTATACGACCCAGTTGCGGGTTCGCATAGAAATCCAGCTATGGCCAAAAAGTTAATGCAAGATCGGTCGCAAATTATTCATAAGGCGGAGGGGAAGTTTGGAGTTTTCCAAACGATTATTAATTCGCTTGTCACTGAGCGCGGTAATCTATCATATTCGTTTGTATATGTCCCAGAGGGCGTTGATAGTCAAGGGAACAATTTCCTTAAGCAGTATTTAGGATTTGTTGAAAAAAAGTTCCCTAGTGTTTTATCTCACCACTATACAGGCAAAACAGATAACCGATCACAGGTTATGGCGGCATTTGAGAGTGGGAATATTGAATGCCTTTTTTCTATGAAATGCTTAGACGAGGGAGTAGATGTGCCGAGAGCGGAAATAGCATTATTTTGCTCTAGCACGGGAAATCCACGGCAATTTATACAAAGAAGAGGAAGAGTTCTGCGAAAGCATGAGGAAAAGGATTCCGCTATTATCCATGACTTAATTGTACTTCCAGTTTCATCGGGAGAGGAAGGTTCCTTTAAATCTGAAAAGAAGTTGATTAAGGATGAACTGACAAGGGTGATTTACTTTAGCTCGCTTGCGAGAAATTACTACGATTGCATGGGAAAGTTTAAAGACGTTGCGGAATTCTACGAACTAAATTTGTTCGCGTTGCAAAGTGAATTAGAGGAAAAAGATAGTGGCAAATAGAAATGAGATCTTAAAAAATTTTACAAATAACGAAAAGCTATATGAGTTAAGTGATGTCTCACCTGAATCATTGAATGATATTAGTTTTAATCCAGATCCTGCTGGTGATGTGCTGGTCGAGTCACTTAAGAAGTTAATCTTTTCATATTGTAAGGGTGAGGCGAAAATAACTGTTATTAAAAATATTAATATAGAAATCGAAAAGAATTTATAGGCCTTAACAATGATTATTAATTATATCTCAATGCTAAATTTTCAATGCTTTTATGGTAATCACGAATCAAATACGGTTGCTTTTTCAGACGGAATAAATGTAATTATTGGGGATAATGGGCACGGTAAGTCTAAATTATGGAATGCTTTTTATTGGGCCCTTTACGATCAGATATTTGATTCAGACAGGGAACGGTTTGTAACCACTCGCCAAAGCGGAGAAAGTATTTTCTCAGATAGAGCTAAAAAAGAATGCGCCGTTGAAGAGTTTGTGAAAGCAGAAATCAAATTGGAAGTGGTGGATAGCCAGGGCGTTCGTTTTGAAATATATCGGATGTTAAAAGCGAAGAAATTAGATGATCATAATTGGGAGGTTGCGCCAACTTCAAGCATACTTATTCGGCGCTATAAGGTGACTCAGTGGCAAAAAGTCAATGAATCAGAGTATCGCTCAATACTTGAGCGAGTTCTTCCAGGGCATTTGAAGCCATATATGTGGTTTCAGGGCGAACAGGTCAACAGCCTAA
>Ga0115564_10005481_pt1 | contig 10090 bp, 8 predicted proteins | sample COGITO_mtgs_1105_7_FD_88680 | JGI IMG/M metagenome (GOLD analysis project Ga0115564, IMG submission 88680) | Pelagic marine microbial communities from North Sea - COGITO_mtgs_110523 | ecosystem: Environmental > Aquatic > Marine > Epipelagic | place: Germany:Helgoland, sampling site Kabeltonne... | reverse complement strand
GTTAATATGATAAGATTTCAGGCCCAACTTGACCCCCCGAAGTCAATCGGTGAGGAGTTAAGCAAAGTTGTCAACTCTGCTCCTATGATTATGACGGGCGTTGCCATTGGTTAAGATCACCTGATTTTATTTTTGAAGTTATACGTATTAAAAAAACTGGTATTAGTCCCGCTTTCGTCACCTCTAGTCGTTAATGTTAATTGCTTCTTTGGCGTGGTTATGCATGGAATTGGTATGAAGCTTATGGTTTTACGGCTCACTTTTTAACCAATAGATAGGGAGGATTTATGACAGATCATTCGTTTGAATTTACGCGAGCCATTACCCGCTGTCCTGCAAGCAGTGTTGTTGATGGTCTGCGAGCTGAAGATAAAGGAATACCAAATTTTGATCAGATGTTAAAAGACCACTCGCATTACGTCGCAACATTACGAGAAACAGGCGCAGAAATTATTGAATTGCCGGCACTTGTAGAATTTCCCGACGCAGTATTCGTTGAAGATGATGTTCTTTGTCTGAAAGATTGTGCTGTCCTAATGCGTCCAGGTGCAGTGTCACGAATGGGTGAGGTCGTGATGATAGCTCCTACAATACGCGCCCATTACAATGACGTTTTCGAAATAAATGGTCCGGGCTTTATCGAAGGAGGAGATATTTTGACAACTTCTCGCGAAATCCTGATTGGTAAATCAGCTAGAACGGATGCCGTAGGCATAAAGGAATTGAGAGCGATTGTTGAACCGCGTGGATACGTGATCCGCGAAGTTCAAACGCCTCCTGATGTGCTGCATTTCAAGACTGACTGTTCGCTACTAGATGGCAACACGATACTATCGACAAGGAAACTGGCTGACTCTGGGTGTTTTGCAGGTTATCGAGTGTTACACACAGCAGATGGTGAAGAAGCTGCGGCAAATGCCATTAGATTTAACCAATTTGTAATAATGGCCGCCAACTTTCCTAAAACGGCTCAAATGCTGCGAGAAAATGGGTATGAAGTCCGTGAAATCAATAATACTGAATGTGAAAAAATCGACGGTGGTATGTCCTGCCTAAGCTTGAGATTTTAGGAGTGCTTTAAATCGGCATTTATATGCCTATCTATACCGATCATATTTGTAATACGTGTCGGATTTGGACACATTATATAACAGGTATGATAGCTATCTAGCCACAAGCTTTGGTACACTCACATACTTGATGATATCTTTTTGCGTCCGCTGTACTTTTTCTACAAGCTCTTTTGCATATGGAGAGGGAGTGGTGTCCCTTTTTTGGTCAAAGGCATTTGGATGAAGGCAAGGTGCGTTGTGCTTTAACGCCCAGGCAGACATGCTAACTAAAATTGGGATTAGTTCTATAGCCTTCGAAGTTAAACAGTAAATTTTGCGTTGTGAGTGATACGGATCGCAATGGTGAATGAGCAAACCAATATCGCACATGCGACCTAATCGTGCTGCTAAGGTACCGGATGAAATTTTTTCATTATTGTTAGCCAAAATCAAATTGAAGGTTCTTTGATCAAAAATAGCGATATCTCTTAGGATAACTACTGACCAATGATCAGCTAGTATTTCTGCTGCCGAAGAAATTGGGCAGTACATTTTGGCATTAGCTGTTATTCGTTCGCCCATTGTAGCCACCAGTATAAAAAATTCCATCAAGTTAAATTTGCTAACTTTTCTGTGCACGGTAATCAATGCATAAATTAAAAAAGGCACTAAAGAGGTGTGATTTAATGCATCGATGGATATTTACCAAATATAGGATACCTGCTCTCGCAGATGTTTGCCGCCTGAGGCCGCTATGGTTCGCTCAATGCGCTACACGGGCTGCGTCTGTTCATGTTGTCTGCGTGGGGGATGCGGCGCCACCTTTCTGCAACCTCTATTGATTGTGCTATTATTCGGGGCCACTGAAGTTATAAGAATATCAATCTTCGATGGTAGGCAAGATCATCTCAGCGTGAAGCTCACCTTATTGCGACAGCCGGTTAGTTCTATCGAAAAACTGCATTTCACGCCCATATTCCATCGCAGCGGATAGTGAACTGCCTGGTACCCGTGTTTCGCAATGAGCGGGGACCGCTTCAAACTTTAAAAAATTTTGGTGAATAGTCATGTACAGTACCTCCTGAATTCTACACGGAGAAATCTCAAAATTGGATTACTTCGAAGGCTTTAGATTTGAGACCAATCTGAGGTGGTAACTATAGGTTGACCTATTGGTCTGATGCTCATGCTGTAAAAATCCACATAAATTAGACAAATTTTGATGGTTGCCCCGATAGTGAAAAAGCAGGGGGAACTTATACCTATAGTTTTCCCTAAAGCTGTCCCTAAAAATGTGGACAAAATGGCAAGAAAATGCCAAATCCATAGCCGAAACGCCAGTAGGCCTTGAGTTCAATCCACAGAGATAGGGGCGGATGGCTAACCCGCTGCGTTCACCCACAGTTGTTAGTCATCCAGCGGCGTGCGCTTGCCGCTGGACAAACGCCGACCTCCCCCGGAGAAGAAAATGGCTATTAAAGCTTTTTTCTATGCTCACCTGGTGCGACTGTGAGATATTTCAAGTGTCTAAATAAACGTCAGCTACCCATTTTGAGGCAGCTGGCAGGTTCGAGCTCTGGATGGCCTTCGGAGGATATCACGGACGACGGATTATCGAAGGATATACTCAAATCATAACATTGAGTTTCATTATGAGATAATGTTTACGTTAGGTTAAAGAAGATAAGCCACGGATAACTGCAAGATATGCTGGCAGTTTTCTATCTTTTGTGAATAATTTGAGCGGTAAATTCTCAGTAATTCCAGATCGTCAACTCAGCATCACCTGTGGCCTCTGTAAACATCATACGCCTCTAGAGGTTGCAAATTTGATAGCTGTAGTTGGAGGCGACACTACAGCCCATGAGGTATGCCAGAGAGCCAGGTGCAATAACTGTGATGGAAGGGTAACAACACGTATCAGATCATCCACAAGGGGGCTTAAGGCGTTGCTATGGATGAATCTTTAGTGTTGAAAATTCTAGCAGAGCGTAGCGGGCCTATTACTATCTATGATAGAAGTAGCACACTCGATAAATGTTTATGGGGGCGATCAATGAAACTTGAAAAAGCTATGATTGAGCGAAGATCCATTCGAGGCTTTAAGGATGAGCCTATATCCAAAGCTCTTCTGGAGGATGTTATTGCCCTTGCAAATCGAGCGCCATCTTCAATGAACACTCAACCTTGGCACTTACATGTATTAACCGGAAAGCCTCTTGAGGCAGTAAGGCTTGGCAATACAGAGCGCATGCTTGCCGGTATGGCCCCTGTTCGTGAAATCGAAGACTATGCTGCATATGAGGGAGAACATCGAAAACGTCAGATTGAGATAGCTGTGCAGTTATTTGAAGCTATGGGTATCAAGCGAGAGGATTCAGAGCGGCGACAAGATTGGGTTATGAGAGGTTTTCGTCAGTTTGATGCACCTGTTTCAATCGTTGTTTGTTTTGATCGATCCCTTCTTGAGAATACTATTGCCCATTTTGATACTGGAGCGATGACGTATGGGCTAGTTCTTGCTGCGTGGAGCAAGGGCCTTGGAGCGGTTATTAACGGCCAAGGGATCATGCAAAGCCCGGTGGTGCGCGAAGCAGCTGATATTCCTAAAGATCAAGTTATACTAACTTGTGTAGCCCTTGGCTGGCCCGATGAAGAGTTTGTCGCCAATTCAGTTGTATCTCGCCGACGGCCGATAGAAAATGTCACAAGATACGTCGGGTTTGAGGAATGATTTAGGCTGTGAACCTCTAACCTCAGTACTTAACAATCCTGTTCTTGGGATGATGGCATAGCAGTCCGCTGGAAAAATTCAGTTTTGTTATGTCACACTACGGGGCAAAAAACAGCCGCCCTTTTAAAGTAATATGACCGTCTCTCACATTTATTCTGAAAAAGGTTCCTTCTATCTAATGATTTAGGAAGCTAGACAGTCGTGCTTGAAGCATCCAATAAAGAGATTTACTCTAGTATGAAATTTATCAAGTCGGGTCAGCCAGTACTGAATTTTTAACTGACTGGCCGAGTTAATAATTTTTGAAAAGCGACGTAGTAGTTGAGTTCGATACTCAGAATTTTACATCGCCGTACCTTGAACTTTAATTATAGTTCGTAAATTTACATCAAGTGCATCATATATTTTCGCAGCAATAGGGTTGCTCGCGATTGCGTCATAAGTACCCTCAATTTCTGACATTGAGGGATATGTTACACCCAACAAAAAATCACCTGCATTGTTGCCCGTCATTATTCTTGCAAACCTAAAAGTTTGCGCCCCAGTTTCTGCAAACATAGGGGATGCTTCTGCCATCAATTCCATTAATTCCGGTTGTGAGATATGAGATTTTCCGCGTGTTAAAATGACATATTTTCTTTGAGGGCTAGCCGGTGCATCAAAAGGCACGTCGCAAAATTTTGCTATATTTCGCATCGTGACTGTTAATCCAGTTCCCATTATTTTTCCGTAAGTTACTGATGTAGAAAAGACATCCATTACATTTTCAAAATCGTTCAGAGACTGGAAGAATTGCTGAAAGACTACGCTGCCTACGTTGTTTCCGGTCATTATGGTACCAACGCTAGCTCTTGTTGATCCAGCTGCCTTGGACTCCTCAGCAAGTGTTACACCTAGCGAAACAGCTTCTGATAGTTTGCTAGGCGGTACAGCCCCAACTGTATTGACGTAGAAATTTTCTGACATTTGTTAGCTCCTAAGATTAATACTCCTATACGTATAAAAGATCTCTCGGATTACATTGGTTCAAGTCTAAATTTTGAAGTGGTTGGAATAATTGTGGCCTCGTGGCGTATGCTGCGAAGTAGGGGCAGTAAAACTAGAGGCAACGCTACAGGTAAATACTCTATCTTAACATTTTTCTGTGCTAACGCTCGCTCAAGCTCTATACAATTTCAGAAAGGAATATCGCCGTTGGCACTATCGGATTAAACTAGGTTGAAGTGGGCAGGGTGGGTTTGTCACGTACGTGAATGTTAAAACACTCTCCGTTCGCTACTTCAAAACAAGCCCAGAGATCATCTTCCTTGCTGTAATTGCTCTGGTATAATTGCTCCACTCGCTCCACTGCTCCTTCCTAATAGGGGCTAAAAGCGCGTAATGGAGGCTTAATCCACCGCTACGCCCCCTCTTTTTTCACCCTGGGGGGGCTATTTCAACTTGCGATGCACAAGTGGGCTTGCACACGACTACGCGGCTATTTGCATTCTGAGGCTAGGGCCCGCCAAATGGGCAACAGGGGCTGGGTGTGGGGTAAGGTTGGACACGTGGATCTGCAGGAGTGCTAACTCTGCTCACGCGCTAATTTCAAGCTGCACTGAGCCGCGATTCTCGCTGAGTAGCGTTAATTATTCAGTGCATAGATTTTATGTCGTGCTGGCAATCTGATGGATTTTCTCGTTTGTTTGACAGCACCGCAATTGAGGTCTTGATGAGATGAATAATCAAAACAGTAGCCGCTAAAAGCGTAATAGCGGCTACTATGTTGCTCACAGGGCATTTCCCAAGACAATTAGATCTTTTGAGAATTGCTGCGGGTCTGATGGCATTTCGCCGTCAAGGACTCGTGCTTGTTCAAATAAAATTCTGCTCACAGATTTTTGCAATTCCGCAGAAAGTGCTGGTATTTTTTTCACGAGGTCATGATTGCAATTCACTTCTAGCACTTTCTTTCCGCCCTCAAATTCAGGGTTTTGTGCTTTGAGAATTCGTTCAAGGTTGAAATCCAGTCCTCCTTCACCCGCGACTAACCTGACGGGGCTTCCGACCAATGCTGTTGTAGGTTTGACATCCTCGACCAAGTCACTAATGCAGTTCTTGATCAATGCAGCGACTGTATTTGTTTCTTCGCTATTAGATTTCTCTACTTCAACTTCGTCATTCAAGTCTGAGAGATCATATTTTTCGCGTGAGATAGATAAGAACGCCTTCTCTTTGAAGGAAACCATTTGAGACATCCAAAAAGCATCAATTGGATCTGTCATAAGAAGGACATCAACCCCTTTGGCTTGGAAGCCCTCTAGGTGCGGGCTTGATTTAGCCTGCTTTAGAGTGTCGGCTGCAAGATAGTAAATCTGGTCCTGTTTTTCGCCCATTTCTTCAATGTAATTATCTAGGTTGATAAACCTATCCTGTTTCAGGGAATAAACTCGGGTAAGTTCTGCAATTTTTTCACGGTTTTCAAAATCTTCGTACAGTCCCTCTTTGAGAACCTTGCCGAATTGTTCCCAAAATGCATCGTATTCAGTCTCGTCTTTTTTCAACTTCTTTTTAAGTTCAGACAGGACCTTTTTTGTAACAGACTTACCGATTTTTTTAATGACTGGACTGTTTTGCACCATTTCCCTACTAACGTTTAGGTCCAGACCCGTTGTGTCTAGGATCCCTTTTACAAAACGTAACCATGTGGGAATTACGCCGTCCACATTTTGGCTGATGAACACACGATTGATGTATAGACCAACCTTGGTTTTTCTTTCTGGTTCGAACAGATCAAATGGCGCGGTCTTTGGGACGAACAACAGATTAGTGAAGTCGATAGATCCCTCAGTCTTGTTATGTAGAGTAATGAATGGTTCATCGAAGGCGCCTAAGCTGCTTTTGTAAAATTCTAAGTATTCTTCCGTCGAAATTTCAGACGGTGACTTTGTCCAGAGTGCTTGTGCACTATTTGCTTGTTCCTTATCTGCATCCTTTTCAGACACAAAAATTGGCACAAGAATATGATCTGAATATTTTTTGATCAGCATTTTTATTTTTGCAGGATCGGCATATTCTTTAGCATCTTTACGCAGAAATAGTTTGATCGAAGTGCCTGTGGCATAAGCATTATTGGATGCAGTAATTGTGTACCCCGTCTGACCATCACTCTCCCAAATATTTGCCTCTTCTTCTCCAACCTTTCGAGTGGTGACTACAACTTTTTCGGCAACCATGAAGGCAGAATAAAAACCCACACCGAACTTACCAATGAGTGTTTTTGTGGCGTCTTTGTTATCAGCATTTTCACTGACGCTATCTAAAAACGAAGAGGTCCCAGAGCGTGCAATTGTCCCCAGTGTTTCTGTAAGATCATCTGAGCTCAGCCCGATACCAGTATCTGCAATTTCGATTGTTTTCTTTTTTTTATCTATGTGAACGCAGATCTCGTCTGCACCATCATTTAGAATTTGCGGTTTTGTCTGACCCAGAAATTTGCGTTTGTGTATCGCATCAGAAGCATTGGATAGCAGCTCACGTAAAAATATATCTCTGTCGGAGTAGAGTGAATTAATCACTATGTTCAGAATTTTGCCTGTATCTGCTTCAAATTTATGGGTCTGTACCGTCATATTTACCTCCATTGTTCGCATCGATAGATAGTGACACTATTAAATTTTGCAATATGTTCATTTGCACAGTAGCTGGGCCAAACTGCATGCTTGCAGCAGTTACAGTTTAAACGGCACTGTCAGATTAAACTCGGTTGAAGTAGGCAGGGTGTGTTCGTAGCGTCCGTAAATGACAAAACACTCTCTATTCCACTATTTCAAAACAACCCCAGAGATTATCCAGCTGGCTGTCATGCTGTATGTTCGGTTCCCATTTGCGCTTCGCAATGTAGAAGAGCTTCTTCATGAGTGTGGTGTTGATGCTGGCATTACCCGATTTGCCATTATCGCCAGATATAACTTGCGCATACATCGCTGTTACTGATGCGGCGCTCCTGTTTAAGGCGATGCTCCGCCCAATCGAATGCAGACCAGCCCCGAGATACTGCTGCCAGGCACTCGAAACTGTGGTGCCAATTATTGGATGCATACATTAAGGTTGAATCAGCAATCCGATGCGAGTTTTGCTATGTCTGACGGCACTACCACTAACCTCCGCCAGATCTTACAGAACTACATAATCAGTTTATATACTTTTCAACTTATGCATCGTGACTTAACGCTTCGAAAGCTCAGACGCTGATCACACTTTTTTAAAAGTCACTACAATCGCCAAATCGTTGCGATGGTCTACTTCTGAGTGAGCTCCGTATATCAAAACTTCGTGCAATAAGAGCTGTTCGATTGTGTGGTCGAGTTCTTGAAATTTCGTAGAAAAACCTTTTTTTAACCAATGATCTTTATTAACGGATAGCGCAATACAGGCTCCTTCTTGAGCTACTGCGAGCAAATTTTCGATCGCATCTGGCCCTACATGTCCATGAGTGAAGGTCCCTGAAGATATTATTCCCTGATATAAATGATTAAATACTTTTATTGGTTTAGTAATGTCTTCTGTAAAAAGGTTTTTATAGATTTTTTTATCAGAAGCTACTTCTAGCATAGCGCCTGAAAGGTCTAGTGCGTCAATTGATTCGATGCCTAATTTCAGTAGGGCCTGACCTGCCAAGCCGGTTCCTGCTCCGACGTCAAGAACTGGTCCGATACCGCCAATTTCAACAAATATTTCGGCAACTTTTTGGGGTAAAACATAATCCATTTGATCAGCAAACTCAGCCTCGTAATCTTTGGCCCATGCGGCATAAAGGTTACGGTTATCTTGCACTGTTTGCAGTGCATAGGCCAAATTCAGATTAGGTTTTTTTATCATATTAAATTTTGCGCAATTAATTTATCAAAAAGCAAGGGTTGTAGTTTTTGCTCTTTCACAAACAGAGTATACTTCTGCCTTAGATGCTAACTTAACTGATCACGAATTGTTTGGCTGATGGAGAAAATGATGGCAATTTTAAATCGCTTTTCTGAAATGTTTGAAGAATTATCGACTTGGCGCCGTGATCTTCATGCGCATCCAGAGCTACGCTTTGAAGAGTATCGTACGGCCGCTTTCGTTGCGGCCAAGCTCGAAGAATTTGGAGTCGATGAAATAGTGACCGATTTTGGTGGAACGGGTGTAGTAGGCGTAATTCACGGTCAGATTAATACTTCTGGGCGTTCCATCGGATTTCGCGCTGATATGGATGCCTTGCCCATTCAAGAAGTCAATGATTTGCCACACGCATCAACCATGCCGGGAAAAATGCATGCTTGCGGTCACGACGGGCATACCTCCATGCTACTGGGCACCGCAAAATATTTGGCAGAAACCCGAAATTTCGATGGCAAGATTGTACTAGCATTCCAGCCTGCGGAAGAAGGTGGTGGTGGCGCTCGTGCAATGATTGATGCTGGACTTATGGATAAGTGGAACGTCGAAGAAATTTATGGAATGCATAATATGCCAGGACTTCCTATTGGAGAATTTGCCGTGCGTACAGGTCCGCAAATGGCTTCTCCCGATAAATTCGAAATAATTGTTCATGGAAAAGGTGGGCATGGCGCGATGCCACACAAATGTGTGGACAGCACATTAGTTGCGGCACAGATCGTGGTTGCGCTTCAGTCGATTGCATCTCGCAATATTAACCCTTTAGAAAATGTCGTGGTGTCTGTTTGCGGTGTTCGTACCGAAACTGATACATATAATGTTATACCTAACACAGTTCGTCTACGTGGCACTGTAAGAACCTTTGAGAAAAATGTTCAGCGTTTCGTACGCGCTCGGATAGATGCTCTGACAAAATCTACCGCAGATGGTTACGGCGCTGTGGCAGAGGTAACTCACGTATCTGGTCCGCCACCATTGGTAAATCATGAGCGCGAAGCAGATTTTGCGGCGGAAGTAGCTTTATCTGTGTGTGGGGTAGCACACCGTAATTTTGAACCATCGATGGGTGGAGAGGACTTTTCTGAAATGTTACTTGAACGGCCTGGAGCATATTTGTTCGTTGGAAACGGAGATAGCGCGGATCTTCACAATCCATCTTATGAATTTAACGACGAAGTAATCCCATTTGGTTGTAGTTGGTTTGTAACCATGGCCGAACGCCGTATGCCATTGTCCTGAGAATAGACTGTCATAATGAACTCGCTTGAGTACCTGCCTGACAGCACCACGTACAGGCTTGCGGCAAAACAAAAGTCCAGTCCAAATAAGGGATCAGCTAGAGGTGAGTATAACGATGCTGAAATATATTTGTCTGCTACTCATGCCT
>Ga0115564_10005480_pt1 | contig 10093 bp, 9 predicted proteins | sample COGITO_mtgs_1105_7_FD_88680 | JGI IMG/M metagenome (GOLD analysis project Ga0115564, IMG submission 88680) | Pelagic marine microbial communities from North Sea - COGITO_mtgs_110523 | ecosystem: Environmental > Aquatic > Marine > Epipelagic | place: Germany:Helgoland, sampling site Kabeltonne... | reverse complement strand
CAGGTCGTCGGCAACGTGGGTATCGCCGCCGATGCCGGCGGCGGTAGCAGCGCCGCGGGTGGCACGAGCATGCATGCCGGTGATAACGGCAGTGTCCACGGATTCAGCGGAGATCTCGGTGTCTTTGAATGCAGCGGTCGCGGCTTCGGTCACGAGAGGCAGATAGGCAGCTTCGCCGAAACGCTCTTCCCACACCCGCGAATAGTCCCAGCCGGGCTGACGCCAACGGTCCAGGAACTCGCCGGTTGCAGATGCGCCGCCCAACCATTCGGCGATCACCGGAGCATCAACATCGGAGCCGATGAGCAGCGCAACCGCAGCGTCGCCCATGTTTGCTTCGTCGGCTGATGATGGTCGTCCAGATCGGACGTCGGCGGTAGTCATAAGCACCGGTCGCTGATCGTTCAACGATGCGGTCAAGGCAGCTGTTGCGGATCGAGGTGAGCCCACCATGTCGCCCGCGAAAACACTCGACGGCATGTTCAGTGCTGCGTGAATGGCATTCGCGTTGGTCTTGTCGAGATACGGCGGTGTCGCAGACGCGAAGTACAAAGCGTCGGGCGTCGGAGTTGGAGCGTTGCGGAAGGAACGGATCAGATTCCGGGCTGCTTCGACCGACATGGACGTTGCGTCTTCGTCGTACGACGCAACCGCCCGTGTTCCCCGACCACCACCGGCACCGAGCGCAGCGGTTATCGCCGACCGTTGAAGCCGGTAGTAAGGCACATACGTGCCATAGCCAACAATGCCGCGCATCATCACCCCATGAGCGTCGAGAGTTTCTTCGTCGATAACTTATTGCGTGGACCGCGCTCCGGAAGAATCCGCCGACCTCAGCGTCTACCATTGACCCATGGCGCACTGGTGCGAATCGTGTGGGTAAGAGTTGCCCACCGGCGAGATGGCGAGCGAAGCGACTTGGCTCGCAGAGCCCGGAGCCGACCAACAATCGTTCGCCAAACCGGCAGGAGCGAAGAAGTCGGGCCGAGACAAAAAGCTGCTGATGGCCGTCGTGGGCGCTCTCGCCATGTGGGGGCTCTTCGTTGATCTCGGACGCATCGTGACGCCGGGCGACTCCATCGATGAACAAGCTGCAGCCAAGATGGAACAGGCCCGCCTGGAACAAGAAGCCGAGCTAGCGGCCGAAGCGGCCGAAGCAGAAGCCGCCGCAACCCAATCGGCTGAAGCAGAAGCCGCCGCAACCGAAGCGGCTGAAGCAGAGCCGGTCGAGATTGCGGAGGTCGCCGGCGATTATGGCGCAGCAGACGCAGCGCCAGGTTTCCCGGTTGCGTCCGATGATGCCGAAGTCCGAACAGTCGTGTCGGTCCAAGTCGAACGGCTGCAACGTCAGCTCGACCGCCGAGACAGTACCGCGTTCGTCGCGTACCGCTCAGCCGAAGGTGTGATGGTCATCGACCTCGTCACAGGCATGTCGGTCATCACGGAGCTTGAGCCCGGCGTGACGGCGATCTACTCGGACCCACATCTGCTGCGGTCTGGAGCATCGACCTTCGCGGTGAAGACAGACACGTTAGAAGTGAGTCGGGTCGCCGATAACTCCAGTGTCGTTGTCAGCGACACGCTCGATGGCCATACCTATCTCGTCGATTCCGGCTCGTTATCGGGGCAAGCGGCCCTGGTCGAGGTCGTTGCCGACGGCGAGTACGGCTTCCATCGTCTGCCCTCTGGAGGACTCCAGATCCAACCCGTGGACGGTTTGGGTATCTTGGCCGTGCCCAACAGCCCTGCTGGCGAGACATTGATTGCTGGTGTCGATACGTTCTTGTCACTGAGAGAAAACCGGGTGCTCACTGGCACATCAAACGCGCTTCTCGAGCAGGTGTGCTCCACCGAGGACCAATGCGCGTTGGTGGTAGCTAATCTCGCGTCAGGCGAACAGCACGCAGTGCCGTCAAGTTTTGTGCGGTTTGGTGATCAGTACTCGCTCGCACCCAACGGCCATGCTCTGTTGCGTTATTCGCAGGCTGGATTTGCCGAGGTGTATGTCACGGGAACCGAATCCATCTTGTGGGTTGTCGGTACAGGAATGCACGCACCGGCCTGGGGTCCGAACTCTGACTTCATCGCATGGATCGATCGAATTGGTGACCCCAAGCTCAAGTTCATGTTCCCTGACGAACGTGACTGGTTGACCATCGATCTTCGCGACCTGGGCGCACCACCACCAGCTAGCCCCGAGCTCATTGTGTTCACCAGCGAGACATCGCCTACCAATGAAAGCTAGACCAAAAGTTACGTCCCCAGGGGGACATAACTTTTGGTGGTGCCGGGTTAGGTACGGAGTTTGACCGGGGTGGTGACTTCGGCGTAGAAGTCGTTGCCCTTGTCGTCGACCACGATGAACGCAGGGAAGTTTTCGACTTCGATGCGCCAGATGGCTTCCATGCCGAGTTCGGGGTACTCAAGTACCTCGACCTTGCGGATCGAATCCTTGGCCAGACGAGCGGCCGGACCACCGATTGACCCTAGGTAGAAACCACCATGGGTGCGGCATGCATCGGTGACCTGCTGGGAACGGTTGCCTTTGGCCAGCATGATCATTGATCCGCCAGCTGCCTGGAACTGTTCGACATAGGGATCCATTCGACTGGCCGTCGTAGGACCGAATGAACCCGAGGCGTAGCCGTCGGGAGTCTTCGCTGGACCTGCGTAGTAGATCGGGTTTTCTCGGAGATACTCGGGCATCTCCTCACCGGCGTCGAGGCGTTCCTTGATCTTGGCGTGGGCAATGTCACGGCCGACAACCAAGGTTCCGGTAAGCGACAGGCGAGTCTTGACCGGGTACTGCGTGAGCTGGGCACGGATGTCAGCCATTGGCTGATTCAGGTCAACTTCGATGACGGTGCGAGACAGTTGGTCCTCGGTCGTCTCGGGCAGGAAGTGTGCAGGGTCCCGCTCGAGGGCTTCGATCCAAACACCTTCGCTGTTGATCTTGGCCAGTACCTGGCGGTCAGCCGAGCACGACACGGCGATACCGACAGGACACGATGCGCCATGCCGGGGCAGACGGATGACCCGCACGTCGTGGCAGAAATACTTGCCACCGAACTGGGCGCCGATGCCGAACTCGCGGGTCATTTCGAGAATGCGAGCTTCCCACTCGACGTCGCGGTACGCGTGGCCGGTTTCGCTGCCTTCAGTTGGTAACGAATCGAGATAACGCGTGGACGCAAGCTTGGCCATCTCGACCGCGTACTCAGCAGACGTGCCGCCAATGACGATGCCAAGGTGATACGGCGGGCACGCCGAGGTGCCGATCTTGCGGAGTTTTTCGTCGAGGAAGTTGATCAGACTGGTTTCGTTCAGGAGTGCCTTGGTCTCTTGGAACAAGAAACTCTTGTTTGCTGAACCGCCCCCTTTGGCCATGAAGAAGAACTTGTATTCGTCGCCAGGGACAGCTTCGATCTTGATCTCGGCCGGAAGGTTATTGCCGGTGTTCTTCTCCGTGAACATGTCAAGCGGAGCAAGCTGGGAGTACCGCAGGTTCGAGGTCTGGTACGTATCGAAGATCCCGCGCGCAATTGCCGGCTTATCGTCGCCAGGGGTGAGGACGAACTGACCCTTCTTGCCCTTGACAATGGCGGTGCCAGTGTCCTGACAGCCAGGAAGCACTCCTCCAGCAGCGATGACGGCGTTCTTGAGCAATTCGGTCGCAACGAAATGATCGTTGGGTGATGCGTCGTCGTCGTCGAGAATGTTGGCCAACTGCTGCAAGTGTGACGGGCGAAGTAGGTGGGCGATATCGCGCATGGCTTCGCTGGTCAGCGCAGTAAGAGCTTCGTTGCTGACCTCGAGGAATTGCCGTCCGCCAAGGTCGACGGTGTTCACACCTTCGGTCGTGACGAGGCGGTACTCGGTGGTGTCTGGGCCTTCGAGAGGCAACAGGTCTCGGTAATTAAATTCCATGACGCTGCGCTGACTAGCCGAGTGCCGGCGTACCGGCATAGGCAGTTGGGTCGCCAGCTTCGGGAATACCCGGCCGGCTCCAGCTCATTTGTCTCGACAGTTCCGACGCAACGCTGCGCCACTCGGCTGGGTTCCAGCCTTCGGCAGCACCGACAACATTTAATGCATGGTCGATATGCACGAACGCAGGAAGTGTCTGAAGTTCGAGACCTTTCACAAACGCCCGATCTGGGTCAGTAAAGGTCAGGAACTCATCGGCCATAGGGCCGAGGAACTCGCGGGCTTCATCGTCGGTGCCGGTTACAAGCCAGGCAGTGCGCACATCGGCTGCGTTGTAAGACGCAAGCACACGTGCCGCAGTGTCGATGATCCACGAGCTTTCGTGGGTGAACGGGTCCAGAACTACGACCGCTAGGTGAAACGTTGTAACCCAGTCGCCGACAGGGCGAGGATCACCCTGAAGCGGGTCGAGCTCAATCTCGGGTGGGGGAGCAGTAGCCATCAATGAAGACGCTAGCAGTACTGTGGAGCCGTGCATCCGATCGAGCGACTGCGTTATGTGGCCCGGGCCACCCATGTGCCAGCCGATGTGCTGGCCCGAGAAACAGCCATGGCATTGGCCGACTTCGTCGGCGATGATGCTGGACTGTTGATCGCGTGTCGTCGCATTCTTGACCGGCAACCTGCGTCGGGCGCTTTGGTGTGGTTGGCGGCCCACGTATTGGGCTCGCCAAACCAACGCAAAGCACTTTGGGACGCGGTTGAGTTGCTTGAAGAAGACAGCACCCAGCCGGCTCTGGCCTATTCATTACCTGATGATGCGGTTGTCGCCGCGGTCGGTTGGGCCGATGCACTCAGCACTCTTGCCCGCAAACGGGGTGATCTTGAGTTCGTGATTATCGACACCGACGACAACGCCGACTACCACATCGACCGCTACATCGACGAAGGTCAGAACATTGTTACCGTCGATGCCGAAGCCACTGCCCAGGCGTTGTTCGGAGCGAGCCACCTGCTGGTCTCCTTCGATGCGCTTGGGCCCGAATACGGCCTCGCATCCATCGGGAGCTTCCCCGCTGCTGCCGTTGCCCGCCATCTCGACGTCCCCGTATGGGGGATCGCGTCGATCGGGGTTTCACTCAACGATCGAATGTACGGGGGCCTGACCAGGCGCTGGAACGAACAAACGACTGATCCGCGCTATCTGCGTACGCTCGAAGAAGTACCAACGACGTTGGTGGATCAAGTCATCACGACCGCCGGTTTGGTCACGCCAGAACAGGCCGTGCAGGCCGGCGGCTGTCCGATCGTGGCTGAATTGTTTTGACCCGAGGCATGGCAGCGGCCAGTGCTAGCGTCGCTGCGCCCACGAGCGTTATAGGTCCTCTGCAGGCCTGGGCCGAGAACGAATTACGTGACCTGCCGTGGCGTAGAACTCGAGATCCGTGGCACATACTCGTGAGCGAGGTCATGCTGCAGCAGACCCAAGTGAGCAGGGTGATCGATCGTTATCACGAGTTTCTCGAACGGTTCCCGACTGCCGAGAGCTGCGCGATTGCTCCGTCGTCAGCGGTCATCGAGTTATGGGCGGGTCTTGGGTACAACCGGCGCGCCGTGAATTTGTGGCGAGCTGCTGGCCAAGTCGTCGAACGCCACGACGGGGTGTTGCCTTCGGACTTGGCGTCGCTGCTCGGCTTGCCGGGCATCGGGCCCTACACCGCCCGAGCCATCCAGGTATTCGCATATGAACACGACATCGCAGTGGTCGACACAAATGTGGGGCGGCTTCTCGCCCGTTGGACAGCGACCACGCTGACAGCGAAGCAGGCTCAGCACCTGGCCGACGAACTTGTTCCTGTCGGTTCAGGATGGCAGTGGAACCAGGGGCTCTTTGACTTCGCTGTCGCCGTGTGCACGAAACGCGATCCCGGCTGTTCATCGTGTCCAGTCGCCACTGTGTGCCGATGGCGAGGCGACGGCGACGACCCCGCGGTGAACAGTGCAGGTGTGTCCGGGAAGCAGTCGACCTTTGTCGGATCCGAACGACAGGTGCGAGGCCGCATCGTCGCCGGCCTCCGGAACGGACCGGTCGCTCTTGCCGATCTCTCACACTTTGGACGCCCGAAAGACTCGACGGGCGACGTGACACGGATTGTTGATGGACTGGTCACCGACGGCCTGGCCAGCCGTCGCGATGGCTTTTTGATGTTGCCTGACGAACGCTGATCGAGTGGTTTGTAGAGCGGTCTTCGCCCGAGAGTGACAGAATTCACGTGCAGTTGAACGGTGGGTTAACTCCATGTGCGTGCGAACTACGTTCTAGACTTCCGTCGTGAGCAGCTCGGGGGTCACGTTCTACGGTGTTAGAGGGTCGACGCCTATCAGCGCGCCGACACATGTGGGCTTCGGCGGTAACACCTGCTGCGCCGTTATCGACATCCCGGACGAGAAGCCAATCATCCTCGATATGGGTTCCGGGCTCTTTGCCTATTCCCGGTCGCTCGGCGATTGTGCGCTCGAAGCCACCGTGTTACTCACTCACCTGCATTGGGACCATGTGGCTGGCCTGCCGTTCTTCTCACCAGTGTTGTGTCCGGGCGGGTCGCTCGACATCTATGGACCTCCTGACGCGGGCCTAACTCTCGAGGGTGCCATTCGCACACTCATCCGGCCGCCATTCTTTCCCGTCACCATCGATGACTTTGCCGGCGACCTGCGCATGCATGACCTGTGGTGTGATGAACTCCAGGTCAGCACTGCCAAAGTGTGGGCTCGGCCAGTCCCGCACACCAGCGCTACCAGTGGCTACCGGGTGGAGGTCGGTGGTAAGACCGTTGTGTACATCCCGGATCATCAGCAGCCGATCGATGACTCGACCAAGGTTGCCGACACAGTGCTCGAACTGTGCGACGGCGCAGATCTGCTGATCCACGATGGCCAGTACCCGCAGGCGTTGTTCGACCAGCGAGCCCACTGGGGACACAGCACTCCCGACTACGCAGTCGAGGTTGCGCGCCAATCGGGTGTCTCCTCATTGGCATTGTTCTCACACGATCCACTACACACCGATGAACAACTCGTCGGAATCGAGCAGTACGCGCAGGACCTCGGCGAGAAGGCCGGGCTCTCCCAGGTCTTTTCAGCCCGCGAGGGTGTTCGGATTTCGCTGGCTGAGCTGCCCGTCTAATGCCGATCTATGCGCTGGGTTCGCAGGAGCCGACGATCGCGAGTGACGCATACATTCACCCAGAAGCGGTCATCATTGGCAGCGTCACAATTGGTAGCGAGTCATCGGTGTGGCCGTGCGCAGTGTTGCGCGGCGACGACGGCGAGATCATTGTGGGCGAGCGAACCTCGATCCAGGATGGGTCCGTGCTGCACACCACGCCCGACCTGTGGACACGCGTAGGCGACGATTGTGTGATCGGACACCTGGTACATCTCGAAGGCTGCACGGTGTTGAACAAGGCGCTGGTCGGCTCTAACTCTGTTGTTCTTCATGCTGCGGTTGTAGGCAACGGCGCACTTGTTGCGGCCAGTGCTGTCGTCCTCGGGGGTACCCAGATTCCCGACGGCGCCATGGCAGCTGGGATCCCGGCCAAGATCCGTGAGGGTAAGTCGAGCCCGGAGATGATTGCGATGGGTGCTGCGAGTTACGTCGAACGTGGCCATCGTTTTGCCAAGGACCTTCGCAGAATCGACTAGCCGAGAGTCGAACAGAAACCTGGCAGATCAGAAACCCGGCAGATCAGAAGCCCAGGCGTTGTGGTGCATGGATCTGGGCGTGGACTCGGTCAAGACTTCGTACCGGCGTGAGCGCATTTCCCTGTCCACAATATGTACCTATAGCGACGACGTCACGAAGGTCACCGTGAGCCCCAACACCTTTGACACAGGTGGGTATCGCCAGTGACGAAATGCCGCGAACAAGTCCAGTCAGTACCGGGTTGGGCTGCGCATCGACTGCCAATTTGACCATCGCAGGTCGCCACTGAGCAAGATCGTCCAAGGACAAAGACCCGTCGCCAAACCCGTCGACGATGATTGGCACACCGAGTTCTCGCAACCCGTCGACAGTGTTTCGCTCGCGATCGCCAGCTCCGGCAAGATCTTGGCCATCGATTTCGAAGGCGATGGCTCCGCTACGAAGTCCTTCGGCAGTCAACGCATCATCGACGTGTTGAACAAACTGTGATGCGGCGAGAGACTGCGTCGACAGATTGATTTGGACACGGGGAGCCTCGGTGCCTAGCGAACGTTGCCATACCCTCGCCAAGGCGAGAGCTCGACCTAGGACGGCAGCGTCGAACGCCTCGCCGTACTCATGAACCAGTCGGAATAGTTGGTTGGCGTCAGCGATATAGGGCGTGTGGTCGCGCACCCGGATAAACAACTCAACGCCGTGAATCCGACCCGTCGCGAGTTCGAAGATCGGTTGAGCTGCAACTCCGAAGCCATTATTGGAAATCGCCTCGAGCAGGCTTGACCGTAAGGATTCATCCTTCTTGAGTTTCGTATGCATCGCAGTGTCGAACACAGCGATCTGAGAGCCACCGTTTGCCTTAGCGCGGTACATCGCTGCATCGGCTCTGCGCAGCAGTTCGTTGGCATCAACCTCACCGGATCGGCCGACGGCGATGCCGATGCTTGCCGAGATTGCGTGGTAGCCGCCCACATCCTGGAATGCCCGGAGAATATTTGTTGCGAGTTCTATGGCTTCGTCGAGGTCGACGGCGTCCTCGTAGATGACGACAAATTCATCGCCACCGAACCGCACCGCGAGTCCGTTGTCCGGGACCTTTGCTGAGATGCGTTGTGCAGTTTCTATCAATGCCGTATCGCCGACCTCGTGTCCATAACGGTCGTTGATCCTTTTCAGGCCATCAAGGTCGATGAAAAGAGCGACTAGCAAGGTGTCGCTGTCAAGGTTTCGGCGCACTGCCCCTTCTAGACGTGGCAGCAGTGCCGACCGGGTTGGTAAACCCGTGAGCGAGTCGAGAACATGCATTGCGAGATCGTCGGTGCTGGTCGACGCGAAGAGTAGCGACGCAAACATTGGTGGATCGGTAAGGTCAGCGGGATGTGGGGCACCAGCATCGTCGGCGATGGGGCCATGTCAACAGGGTGCTCGCCGACGCGCAAACCGCCCTGCCAAGGGACACCACCCATCACCGCAGGCAGCGCCCGGTCGGTCAGAAGTGCAAGGTCGGTCGCTGTGAGAAAGGTCGACAGCTTCGCTGGCAGATCGTAGTGTTTGTTGCCGAGAAGAACATGGGCTCGCTGATTGAGATGTATGACTGTTTGCGCTTCAAGGTCGATAACTGCCCAGCCCTCGTAGCCCGTGTTCGGGGGTTCAGTAGCGTTGCCTGATCCAGTCATCTGCCATGAGTTTCGTCGGTCGGAACTCAAATTCGCAAGTAAATAGGTCGCTCTGACTATGCGCAGGATCCCGCCCGACGTCACTAAATGCTCAGAACCTTGCGATTATCTTGTGATTATAAGGAACATAGGTACGGCTCGAAGCGTTGGCTGAGGCCACGGAGTCCCTAGAATTACTGCAACCCCAACTGATGCGCCCCCACCAGGCGTTCACCGAAGGAAGACACATGGCGAACACTGACGTAGACCTAGGACTCGGCCGCTACAAACTCGGCTGGAGCGACGAAGAAAACTACGTGTTCAAACCAAAGAAGGGTCTGTCTACTGACATCGTCAACGAGATGTCGTGGATGAAGGGCGAGCCGCTATGGATGCGTGACTTCCGGATGAAGTCTCTCACCCGATTCGAAAAGCGTCCCATGCCAAACTGGGGTGGCGACACCGACGGCATCGATATTGACAACATCTTCTATTACGTCAAACCCATGCAGGGTCAAGCTAAGGACTGGGACGACGTTCCCGATTCGATCAAGGACACCTACGAGAAGCTGGGTATCCCCGAGGCCGAGCGCAAGTACTTCGCTGGTGTCACTGCGCAGTACGAAAGCGAAGTCGTCTATCACAAGAACCGTGTCGATCTTGAAGAACAAGGCGTCATCTTCACCGACATGGACACCGCTCTGCGCGAATACCCCGAACTGGTCCAGCAGTACTTCGGCAAAATCATCCCGCCGAACGACAACAAGTTCTCGGCCCTTAACTCCGCTGTCTGGTCCGGTGGCAGCTT
>Ga0115564_10005470_pt1 | contig 10101 bp, 10 predicted proteins | sample COGITO_mtgs_1105_7_FD_88680 | JGI IMG/M metagenome (GOLD analysis project Ga0115564, IMG submission 88680) | Pelagic marine microbial communities from North Sea - COGITO_mtgs_110523 | ecosystem: Environmental > Aquatic > Marine > Epipelagic | place: Germany:Helgoland, sampling site Kabeltonne... | reverse complement strand
AACAATAAATATAAACACATGAATATTGAAACGATACAAGCGGATTTAATAGATGAGTTTTCCATGTTTGACGATTGGATGGAGCGGTATGAACACATGATCGATTTGGGTAAATCATTGCCTCTCATCGATTCAAAATTCAAAACCGAGGACAATATCATCAAAGGCTGTCAGAGTAAAGTTTGGCTTCATGCCGATCTAGAAAATGAAAAAGTCGTGTTTTCTGCTGACAGTGATGCAATCATTACAAAAGGCATCGTTGCGATTTTAATTCGAGTGTTTTCAAAACAAAGTCCTGATACTATTTTAAACACCTCTACTGATTTCATTGACGAAATTGGTCTAAAAGAACACTTGTCCCCAACTCGAGCCAACGGATTGGTGAGCATGGTAAAACAAATAAAAATGTATGCACTTGCATACCAAACACAACTAGGATTATGAGTACCGAAAAAATTGACGTAAATGCTTTAGGTGAAAAAATAGTGCGTGTTATAAAAACCATTTTTGATCCAGAAATTCCAGTAGATATTTATGAATTAGGACTTATTTACGATGTGTTCGTAAATGAAGACTATGAAGTGAAAGTTTTAATGACATTGACCACTCCTAACTGTCCAGTAGCAGAAACGCTTCCTTTAGAAGTTGAAGAGAAAATCAAATCTTTGGATGCTGTGAAAGATGCAGAAGTCGAAATTACGTTTGACCCGCCATGGACACAAGAGTTGATGAGTGAAGAAGCAAAACTAGAACTTGGAATGTTATAACAATGGAGACTGGTGAAATTGTAAATCGTGTTGCCAATAGCGCTCTTATCACAATTGATTTAGAGGACTATTACCCTTCAGGTGAGCGTAATAGTTTTGACATTAGAGACTGGCTATACGAAGGCTTGGTTCTTCGAGAAAAAGAATTCCGAGCGTTTGTAAACACCCATGACTGGTCGGTCTATAAAGATCAATTCATTGCACTCCATTGCACCTCTGACGCCATCATTCCTGGCTGGGCATATATGCTGATCAGACTCAAGCTTTCGGGCGTAGCTACCCAAGTTGTTGTCGGTGATTTAGAAGCCTTAGAAACGTCTCTGTACCAAGCAATCATTACTAACCTGGATCTTAATTTCTGTGAAAATAAACCGGTTATTATCAAAGGCTGCTCTAACAAACCTGTGCCACAAAACGCCTATCTTTTTTTGATAGACAAATTACAGCCGATCGCAAAATCTATTATGTATGGCGAGGCTTGTTCGTCAGTGCCTTTGTTTAAAAAATAAATAAGACTACCTTTTCTTCCATTTTTCAGTTTATTTCATTTTTATATATTTGCTCCTAATCTAAACCCCCATTACCTACAACCAAATGAAAAAAATTATTTTAGTGTTAGCCCTTATTTCTCAACTCCACAGTCTATATGCTCAAGAACCCGCCATGGAAACTGCCGAAAAACCCGTATGGACCAAAGGCGGCACTTTTACGTTTTTATTAAACCAGTCCGCATTTGAAAACTGGGCTGCTGGAGGTGTGAGTAGTCTCTCTGGAACTGTAGGTATAAACTATGACATTAATTATCTTAAAAGCGATTGGTCTTGGGACAATAAGATCATTGCCTCTTTTGGAATCACGAAGATTAAAGATCAAGACACCAAAAAATCAGATGACCGCTTAGAATGGAATTCTGTCATCGGTAAAAAAGCAAAAGGCTATTGGTTTTATTCCGGGTTTATCAATTTTAAAACACAGTTTACGGGGGATTTAGACAGCGACACAGAGGGGCCCACTAAATTTTTATCTCCTGGATATTTACAAATTGGCCCTGGAATGCTTTGGAAAAAAAGTGAAAATCTAAAGGTGAATATAGCGCCTCTTACATCTAAATTAGTTGTTGTCGATAAAAATCTCACCCTGCCAGACGCTGCTTATTTTGGAGTTGAAGAAGGAAAAAGTACACGTTTTGAATTTGGAGCTTCGATAGGTGCCTATTATAAACTTAATTTGATGAAAAATATTTCAATGGAAAACACCTTGAATCTCTATTCAAATTATTTAGAAGACCCACAAAATGTAGATCTAGATTATACAATGAATTTAGTCATGAACATTAACAAATACATCTCAACCACGCTAGCATATCAAACAATTTATGATGACAATGCGTTTCAAGGTTTACAAACGCGACAAGTATTTGGTCTGGGAGTCAATTATAATTTCTAAGAAAAAAGATCTCTAAAAAATCCCGCTTTAACGAGATTTTTTTTACTCTAGTATATCTTCATAATCGGGATATAAGAACCGATTGTATGGGAAGCGTTTGACATGAATTTCACGAACCGTATCGTACACCCGTTTTCTAAAATCTTCTAAATTCTCTTTGTTAAGTGCGGAAATAAATAACGAATTTTCTCCAATTTTTGACATCCACGTAGACTTCCATTCTTCTAAAGAATAATGGGCCTCCGTACGAACCGCAATCAAATCTGTATCGTCAAAAGGTTCTGCTTGATAAGCATCAATCTTATTAAACACCATGAGCGTTGGTTTGTCTAACGCATTAATTTCTCCTAAAATTAGGTTGACGGATGCGATATGATCTTCAAAGTTTGGATGCGAAATATCCACCACATGCAAAAGTAAATCCGATTCTCGAACCTCATCTAATGTGCTCTTAAACGAGTCCACCAATTGGGTTGGTAGTTTTCTAATAAACCCAACCGTATCACTCATCAGAAAAGGTAGGTTTTTAACCACCACTTTCCGAACCGTTGTATCCAGGGTTGCAAATAATTTATTTTCAGCAAACACATCCGACTTACTAATAACATTCATCAACGTCGATTTTCCAACATTGGTATAGCCCACCAAAGCAACACGCACCATGGCGCCTCTATTGCTGCGTTGAATGGACATTTGCTTGTCAATCTTTTTAATCTTAGCCTTTAAAAGTGAAATTTTTTCTCTTACAATACGACGATCAGTTTCAATTTCTGTCTCTCCAGGTCCGCGCATTCCAATACCCCCTTTTTGGCGTTCGAGGTGCGTCCACATTCCTTTTAATCGTGGTAATAGATATTCGCATTGTGCCAATTCTACCTGAGTACGAGCATAACTTGTTTGTGCGCGTTGAGCAAAAATATCCAGTATAAGATTGGTACGATCTAAGACTTTACAGTTTAAAATTTTACTTATATTCCGTTCTTGAGCCGACGATAATTCATCATCAAAAATGGCGGTTCCTACTTTATGCTCCTCTATATAAAGACGCAACTCTTCCATTTTACCCGTTCCAATAAAAGTTTTGGGATTGGGCTTGTCCATTTTTTGAGTGAAATGCCTGAGCACTTCCCCACCTGCAGTATAGGTCAGAAACTCAAGTTCCTCTAAGTATTCTTCAGACTTTGTTTCATCTTGTAATTTTGTGATCACACCAATTAAAACAGCTTTTTCTAAGCTGACAACTTTTTTCTCAATCATATAAACGTATTGGTCAAAGGTAAAAATTAATAGCTAGACTGAATCATTCAAAATTTAAATATAAGTTTAAAATCAAAATCAACACACTTAATCGCATTAAAACGCCTTTTATCTATTAAACTTCAGTTGAATAACTTTAAGTAGATAAAGAATTAACTTTGCAGAATAAGCTATTTCAAATTAAAACCATTCTTAATAAATAAGGTATTCGTATAAAAATGGATTGAACAATATAGAGTAAGATCCCTATAAAAACCTTTTAATATAAATTCAGTTGGGGTCTCAACGTACAACAATAAATAATAATGAAAAATTTAGCACAAATTTTATTTACAATACTGTGTACATATCAAGTAAATGCGCAACAGGACCCACAGTATACGCAGTATATGTATAATATGAATATTATCAATCCAGCCTATACAGGATCAACTGAAGGATTAGCAGTTGGAGCTTTGTACCGTAGCCAATGGGTGGGACTGGATGGAGGCCCAGAAACTTTTACATTTAACATCCACTCCCCTGTTGAAAAAAGAGTTGGTTTAGGGCTGTCTATCATCGCAGATCAAATTGGCCCTGTAAAGGAAACCAATGCCTATGTAGATTTCTCTTACACGATTCCTGTAGGAACCATCACCAAATTAGCGTTTGGTGTGAAGGGTGGATTTACCTTTCATGATATAGGTATTGGAGAAAGTCAAATTACATTGATAGATCAAGGCGATCCATTTTTTGCAAGTGCAATCAACGAAACCACGCCTAACATTGGAGCTGGAGCATATTTCTACAAACCGAGTAAGTACTATATTTCGGTATCGATCCCAAACATTTTAAATGGGGTTCATTTAGATGCCAATGGAACAAAAATTGGTTCGGAATCCGAACACTTTTTTGCTGCCGCGGGTTATGTATTTGATCTTTCAGAAAATTTTAAGTTAAAGCCACATACACTTATAAAATATGCGTTTGATGCCCCAGTTAGTTATGATATAAATGCAAATGTTTTTATGTTTAATGTTGTAGAAGTTGGTGTCGGCTATCGATTAGAAGATTCTTTTAGTGGTATGATTAATTTTCAGGTTTATGACAATCTAAGAATTGGATATGCTTATGATGCAATTCGATCAGATTTGGACATTGTTACCAGTTCATCACATGAAATCTTTATTAATTTTGACCTTAGTTTTTCAACGAAAGTTTCTCGGTCTCCACGTTATTTCTAATCTAAGTTAACCATTACACTATGAAAAATATTATATCAATTTTCATCATCACTTTAATGAGTAGCTATTGTTTAACTGCTCAAAGTAATGCCACAAAAAAAGCCGATAAGCATTTCAATAAATATCAATTTGTAGAAGCAGCTGAAGATTACTTAAAATTAGCAACCGACGGTGACGCAGATGCTTATGTCTATGGACAACTTGCAGAATGTTATTACAATGTATTCAAAACTGTAGAAGCTGAAATATGGTATGCCAAAGCATTGGAAACTTCTTCAAGTCCTGAGATGCTTTATAACTACTCTCAAATGCTAAAAGCAAACGGGAAATACGAAGAATCTAACACACAGTTAGAGAGGTTTGCTTCCATGCGCCCAGCAGATCACAGAGCCACAGCATTTAGAGCAAACCCTAATTATTTGCCTAAAATTTTAGAAAAAGGCAAAAAATTTAATGTTCAAAATTTATCGATTAATTCAGAGGTTTCTGATCTTGGAGGGACGCTTCAAGATGGAAAACTTTATATCACATCCGCCAGAAACAACAACCGTAAAACGTACGGATGGAATGAAGAGCCTTTTTTAGACATCTACACTTCTACAGTGGATAGTGAAGGTGCATTTCAAATGCCAGCTATTATTGAGGAAAACATCAATACAAAATACCACGAAGGAACGGTAAGCTTTTCTCCAGATGGAAACACCATGTATTTTTCTCGTGAAAGTTATTACGATAAAGTTTTTGAAAGAGATTCTTTAACAAAATACAAAATCAGTGTTTTAAATCTTTATAAGAGCGTCCAGCAAGAAGACCAATGGTCGGAAGCAGAAGCGTTGTCGTTAAATGGAGATAGCTACTCTGTCAAAAACCCAACAGTAAGTGCAGACGGCAGTACCTTATATTTTGCTTCAGACAAAACAGGGGGTTATGGTCAATTTGATATTTACAGTGCGCCTATTGACGCAGACGGCTCCGTAGGTGAAGCCACTAATATGGGGCAAAAACTAAATACGGAAGGACAAGAAATGTTTCCGTTTATCAGTTCAACTAATATTCTCTATTTTTCTTCAAATGGACATTTAGGCCTTGGTGGCATGGATGTATTTTTTTCGAAGGTAGTGGATGGAAAGGTAGGGCCTGTAAGAAATATAGGAATTCCTGTCAATGGAAATGCCGATGATTTTGCATTTAGCATAAATGAAAAAACCGAAGAAGGTTTTGTGTCTTCTAACAGAGAAGGCGGAAAAGGAAGCGATGATATCTATGCGATAAAGAAACTGCAACCAATCTGTGATGTGTTAATGACCGTCACGGTAAAAGACAGCAAAACAGGCTTGATTATAGAAGGGGCGTCAGTGGATATCAAAGATGCTGAAGGGACTGTTTTTGGAACGAAAATATCCAATACTGAAGGCATCGTTCAATACATCATTGAATGTGATCTAGACACCATACTAACAGGATCTAAAGTCGATTACGAAAGTGGAATGACGACCGTAGCGGGAACCAGTGAAGAAGAAGTTTCTTCGGAACTACTCTTAGCTCAAATTGATGAAATTATCCTTGCAAACAAAGTCATCTTAAATCCTATTTACTTTGAGTTTGACAAATCGAACATCACATCACAAGCTGCTTTTGAGTTGGATAAATTGGTGCAGTTGATGACTAAGTACGAATCGATTGTGATCAGTGCAGAATCACATACAGATGCACGTGGGAGCGATTCTTATAACTTGTCTTTATCGGATAGACGTGCCAAAACAACGGCTCAGTATGTGATTTCTAAAGGGATTGATGCCAGTAGAATCACAGGAATAGGCAAAGGAGAAACCACACCTAATGTCGATTGTAGTAGTGGCAACTGTACAGAATACCAACACCAATTGAACAGACGTTCTGAGTTCTTTATCTTGGAAGGAAATCCGAATGAGGAATAAGGACTGAAAGACTTTTTAATATAGAAACAGCCTCGCAAATGCGGGGCTTTTTTGTGCGCTATAATTTTGAGGGTTTTCCACCTTTATGGCTTATTGGTTTTAAAATGCAAGTAATTAGCTGTCAGGCATTTAAATTAAATTTTGACAGCTATTTTTTGGAAGTTTAAAAAATATGTTATAAGTTTGAATGATGAAAACCCCAAGTCTAAATCTTCAAAAGTAATTTAACCGAAGTTTTAGATATTATTTTATTGAATACCGTATTGGAAGGGTTCCGATATCCGTCTCATTAAGGCGTTATATAAGACATAACGATTTTAAATTCAAGTATGTAAACACCTTGGATTTGAGAACGATTAAAACATTTAAATACACTAATTAGAAGTTAAACACTGGTAATTAATAACATGAATAAAATAATTTAACAATCAGACCTATTGGAAATATCGAGACTAGTACTGATATACAGTAGTTGTGTGCAATTAGAGCGAAGTTTAACGATATCCGAGAAAGTTCTCTACTTGGAAGAAAAAAATAAAGGAGAAATATAAATTGCTAACAACTGAAAATTAATTTTAATATTAAAAATTAGATAATTATGAGAAATGGATTAAACAAATTTGCAAAAGGTATGTTTGCAATCTTTACTATCAAGTTATTATTTATTGGAACACTCTTAATTATTCAATCTTGTCAAACCGACGATAGCTTTCTTGATAATCAAGACCAAAAACTTGCTGTAGATAATTTTAAAACTTTAGTTATTGAAAGCAAACCTAAACTTGATAATTATTTTAGCAAAAAGCAAAGTTTATTGTCAAGAAAAAGTACTGCTAGTGAAGAAAATGAAATGAAAGATATTTTAGAACCGTTATTAAATGGTAGTAAAGATTTATTACACGCTTATAATTTCACTGATAAAGAAATAAAAGAAGAATTAGGGGACTTGAATAGTCCAGAAGTAATTTTATCTGCAGTTTTAATTGTTGCTTTAGAAAAAGACAAACAAATTAGCACTGCATCAACTATTGATTTAAGTAGTCTTTTTGCAACTAGTCTTTATGCACAAGAAAATAATTACGACAAAACGGTAAATTGTGTTTTAAGAGCAACAGGTTTAGCAGGTGCAGGAGTTCTTTTAAACGAAGGAATAAAAGAAGGTATTAAAAAAATCGGTGTCAAAGGAACTCTAAAAATGGTTGGAAAAGTAGCAGGTAGAACATTATCTTGGGTGGGTGTAGCTTGGGCTGTTGGAGATTTCGTTTATTGTATGAATAAAGAAACCAAATAATATGGAAAATACTTATGATATTTTACGCGGTGTTTTTATGACTTTAGGCCTTATATCTTGTATATTTTTATTCATAATAAATTTGAAAAAAAAGGGAAATAGTAAGAAACTAATATTACTTGCAATTTTAACAGTTATTCTTACATATCAAATTAGACAAATACTGTAAAACTGCACACAACCACGTATATAAAAAATAACAGTTAAGTGCAAACTACAAAGTTGGTACATTTTAACAAAGTCCGCCAAATTTACAATTTGACGGTTAAAGAAAAATAACGGTAAAATAGCAAATTTGGCTAAGTGCTAAACCGAAAAGTAAGTGCATTTTAATCCCTTACTATTTTTATACTAGACGTTAGCCACAATTAAAAAAAAATGAGTCAACTACACGTCAATCATATAAAATCTCAAGTTGAAAGCGATTATACAAACTTGATTGATTTGAGCGACACTAACGCAAAAGACAAACAATTAGAAAATTTCTTTCTTACAAGAGCCTTGGCTGCATATTCTCTTGAACACCATTGTCAAATTACACCACGAACTTCTGCAGAATCAATAGTAGACGGAAGTGGAGATAATGGAATTGATGCAATTTATTATGATGCTAAAAGTAAATACTTGTTTTTAGTGCAATCAAAATGGATACATAATGGAAAAGGGGAGCCAGAAAATGGAGAAGTAAAGAAATTCATAAGTGGAATTAAAGATTTATTAAACTTTAAATTTGACAGGTTTAATGATAAAGTAAAGAACAAAGAAGTAATCATTAAAAATGCAATTTGTGACCCAAAAACTAAATATCAAATAATTCTGACTTATACAGGAATAAATGATTTAGCGGAACCTTCAAGAAGAGATTTTGCAGACTTACTACAAGAACTAAATGATGCAAGTGAATTAGTTTATTTGTCAATTTTTAATCAAAAAAGAATTCATTCTTCTTTAGTCATTTCAAGTGAAAATTTGGAACCAATCGATTTGACTATTCAGTTAAAGTGTTTCGGTAAAATAACGGAACCAAATATTGGATTTTATGGACAAGTAAATGGTGCAGAAGTTTATAGTTGGTTTGACAAATACCGAAAAAGATTATTTGCTAAAAACATTAGAGGAGTTTTAGGAGAAACAGATGTTAATAAAGAAATAACTCAAACACTTGACGAAAACCCAGAACATTTTTGGTTTTTCAATAATGGAATTACCTTAATATCTGACTCTATCGAAAAAAATATGGTTGGTGGGGCATCAACAGATGTTGGTCAATTTTTATGTAATAATTTAAGTATTGTAAATGGTGCTCAAACTGTTAGTTCAATTGGAAAATTCGGAGAAGAAAATCCAAAAAAATTAGAAAACGTTTATGTTCCAGTAAGAATCATTCAGTTAAACGGTGCTGAAGAAAACTTTGGACAGAAAATCACCAAAGCAAATAACACTCAAAATAGAGTAAAAAACAGAGACTTTGTAACTTTTGACTCAGAGCAAACTCGAATACGAGAGGAACTATTAATAGACGGAATAGATTATAGAATTAGTCGAGGAGAATATGAGAATAATGACAAAATATCATTTGAATTAGTTGAAAGCACAACTTCATTGGCTTGTGCTTCAAATGACATATCAATAGTAGTACAATTGAAAAGGGAAATTGGTGTTTTGTAGGACGATTTAGAAAACACACCATACAAGAAGTTGTTTAATCCAATGGTTACAGGTCGCTTCGTCTACAACTGCGTAAGAACTCAAAGAATTATTGAGCAATCAATTAAAGCAAAAGAATTACTCTTGGAATCAGGAAGAGATAAAAGTATTGTAATTCACGGAAACAGAGTTATTTCAATGTTGGTATTTAATACCATTGATACGAAAAAATATAAAGAAAATAAATTTGACTTTGACAATCCAAAACTATTGGAAGTAATGGATAATAAAGTATCAGACATTTTCGAATTAATAAAAGGAATAATTGACTCTGATTACGACAAGGCAATCATTGTAACATTATTTAAAAATAAGACGAAAACGAATGACATATTTGAAAAAATAAAAGTGGCTAACAAAGAACTGAGCTAAAAAACAACTCTTTTCTTCATTAATTTTGTACATTATTATTCTAGGCTTAACTTTATAATTAAGCTTCATTTATTCAATTTTTTAGATTTTACTTACTATTT
>Ga0115564_10005466_pt1 | contig 10107 bp, 7 predicted proteins | sample COGITO_mtgs_1105_7_FD_88680 | JGI IMG/M metagenome (GOLD analysis project Ga0115564, IMG submission 88680) | Pelagic marine microbial communities from North Sea - COGITO_mtgs_110523 | ecosystem: Environmental > Aquatic > Marine > Epipelagic | place: Germany:Helgoland, sampling site Kabeltonne... | reverse complement strand
GCATCAAATCGTCCGGCGTCATGCGGCGGGACAGGATCGGCGCCAGCTGCTCTTGAGCCGCGCGGATGCGATCCGCTTGTCCGCCTCCAGCCAACAGCATGTCAGACGCCATCGCGGTCGGCGCGCCCAGCAAGCCCTGCTGGCCAATGCGCTCGCCCATCGTCGGGGTGATTAACTCCTCAAAGCGCTTCTGCACCGCCTGGCGTATTGCTGTTTTGGAGTTTTGAGCGACAGAGGCTGCCATAATCATTGCGTCGCTGGCTTCCCGGATCTTATTCGACATCTTCTCAAAGCCAACGTCGCCCAGAACCATTTGCATCTTTGTGGCCACGGCCCGAGTATTCATCGCCTTCAGCTGCGCCAGCGCCTCAACCACTTCAGCGTCGGTGCGCTTTGTTGGGTTGACCTTCGCGTTTGCCGCAATCTCGTCTAGGCGGTTTCTCAGCGCAGTTCTGACTTGCTTCAGCTCAGTTGGCCCCATGACGTCCAGGGCGATCTGCACTTCCTCGCGCGTCACCGACGGGCTCAGCAAGTCGGTGCCAAGGTCTGCCGCGATCTTCTGGTCGATAGCATCTTTGCCCGCTGCACGCGCAGCTCCATAATCTGGGCTGACCTCGTCAAGCGCGTTGCGCATCTGAATGGCCAGCGCAGTCTTGGAGCGGTAGCCCTCGATGTCTCCAGACCGCTTGAGCTCTTGGGCACGGCTGTGCAGCCGGCGCGTGACGTAGTCCAGCGTCTCAACTGTCGGCGTCCGCATGGCAATGTAGTTTCCGTCGACGTCGTAGGTTATATTCACGCCGTTTTTACTTTTCAGTATCTTGTTGGCCTGCTCTTCGCTGACGCGCGTCGGCACCATGTAGTCAAACTCCCCTCCTGCTTCACGCATCAGGGTGGTGGCGCCGGTCAAGTCATCTGGAGACACTCGGGTGTACAGGTCCAGAACTACGTCGGACGCGTCTTCGCCAGGAGTTATCTGGGCGGTGTACGCGCTACCATACAGCTCACGACGCGCCTCTGCGGTGTCCGCCATGATGTCGGCCTTCTGGCCAATCTTGCCAGCTGTAACTTCGCCAAGGACGTCGTCCAGCGTTCTGGACAGATCTTGCGACGCGGCTAAGGATGTTTCGTTTAGGTTTGAGCGGACCACTGCCGCACCCTTACCCGGAGTGTTCGCCACGACGTCAAGCAGGTTTGACATGTTAGGGCCAAGCGTTGCTATGTTTCCGTAGGGTGTGTTGGCCGCGGCGGCGGCGCCTACGCCGTCAGCCTCCACGGCGTCTTTTATCAACTTCCTTGCGTCGCCCTTAGCGCCGATCTTATTAATGTCCGAGCGGAACGGCATCTCAGCCCTAAGGCGGCTCACGCCTCCGATGATTGACCCGACAACAGGCGCCACCGCGCCCAAAATTCCTCCAAGCTGGAAGCCAGTTTGGCCCTGCTCTACTGCTCCCGGCAATCCACCCTCACCGTAGCCCGCAATAGCGCCTTCAGCGCCACCAATGCCTGCCCCATAGCCAACGGCTTGAGCGGCACGCCCAATGCGCGTTGGCGCATTGATAAGGCGGTCGGCGCCAGACGCCAAGCCGGTGGACGCACCAGTCGCGAGGCGGCCGGTAGTGGTCAAAGCGGGAAGCTCTGCCTCCTGCGACCCTATGGCTGCGCGGATAGTCTCTTCGCTGATGTTTGGGTTCACTGCGGCCATCGCTTTCTCAACATAGCCGCGAGCAAACGGAACACCCTTGCCAAAGCCACTGGCCAGCGACGTGAAGCCTTCGCCAACGACATCGCGAGACATTTCGCCTTTGACAACTTTTGCAGCGTCTCCGCCTTCACGCATGATACTGGTGATTGTGCCCTGGTCGGCGGTCACATATGCGTCGTTAGGGTTCACATAATTCATCTGCCGCGTCTTGCGGTTCTGCGTGATGTAGCCGCCGTCTGGGTATTGCTTTAGCAGCGTGGAGCCTTCGGGGATCGTCGGAGCCTCCTGAGCGGGAGCAAGCCCGATCCTTTCTGAAAACTCGCCGAAGTCCATGTCAGAGTAAAACCTGCCGTGGAGCGCCCGCGCAAGATCCTCGTCGCTCATTTCGTTATACTGAGGGTATTTACTGCGGATTTCTTGTATGGAGGCCATGCTTTTACCCTATTATAAAATGTTCAACGGATCTGAGTTGCCGCCTTGAGGGTCTTGCCCAGGAGTGTAGATCATCTCGTCGGGAATGCTCTCCCCTTGCAGCCTGCGTGAGAAAATATCAACGTAGAAGCGCAGCTCCTTGAGTGCGTTGACGTAGTCGTCATACCCTTGCATCTGACCAAGGCGGGCCATAGCTTGCTCAGCCTTCATGCCTTCCAGCTCGGTGATCTGGCCGCCGCCTTTCAGTTTTTCAAACGCCTGCAAGAACACGTCGCCGCGGACCTGCTTTATCATCTCATTAACTCGGGCCACATTCGGATCGAGGCCAACATTTGAGGCGAACCCCCGGACGATGCCCTCGAAGCCCAGAGCGTCTTCCAAGTTGGGGTCGTTCATCAGGGCGTCGATGCGCGCGATAAGAGCCGCCTTGCCGGAAATTTCCGTCCCTTGGGTTTTCTGGCGATCCAGCTCCTCGATCATTAGCTTGACTGCCGGCGCCATGCTCGGGTTCACCATCGCCAGGTTGAGAAGCTGCTGGATGCGAGCCTGCGGATCTTGACCCGCCCCGCCGGTGCCAATAAGCCCTTGCAGCATCTGCTGCTGAGCCTGCGCCGCCGTAGCCTTGCGCTGCATGTCGGCCTGCTCGTTGAAGCGGCCGAGCATGTCGTTGAAATTTCCGCCCTGCCGACCCGCCAGAGCCGCGCCTGCGTCAGACAGCGCGGAAAACGCCAACATCTTGCGCTGCGTTTTGCTCAGGGTTTCGTATGGATCTGTCGGAGTGGCAGTCTGGAGCGCCAGAAGCTGCTGGAGTGTTGCCGCGCCGCTTGTGGCCGTATCAGCGACAGGCGTAGTAACGGACGTAGCAACAGGCGCAGCCTCGACGACTGGATCGGTAACAGGTTCCGGCGCCGGATCTTCCGCCGCTGACCCGTACCCCAAGTCCTCGAGCTCATTAGGCAGCATCAATGTGCCCACCTCGACGCCGGTCATGTCCTTGTTCATGGCCTTCATACGGTCGATGTCTTCCTGCGTGAATAGTCTTGCCATGTCTATATTCCTCTGTACGCCGTGTAACCTGTAGCCGCCGAACCAAAGCCTCCAAGAAGGTTGCCAACCGCCGTCAACCCACCAAACGGATCGCGACTTGTGACAGTGCCGAGGCCCGCCGGAATGCCAGATCCCGCGGCCAGGACCGCGTTAAGCTGCGATAGCGGGTATGCTTGCTGCTCCTGGAACATTGCGTAATCAGCTTGCAGCTGAGCCTGCTCCAGGGCGCGGGCCTGCTCTGCGGCAGACATCTGCGCGCCAAGGCCAGAGAGCTGCGATTGCAATCCCTGCCCCGCGAGGGAGCCCATTGCGTTTGCAGCTGCGGACTGTATGCCGGCGCCGGTGAACTGCCCCTGGTAGTTGGCTGCGTTGGCAGCCTGATCGAAACCTGCTTGCGTGGATGCCGCCTGATTAAGAGCAGCCATATTGCCAGAGCGTGCCGCCTGCTCAAGTTGCGCTTGCTGAGCTGCACGCGCATTGGCGGCTTGCGCATTTTGTGCGGCTGCCGCCTGCTCAAACTGAGCCTGCTGAATTGAGAACTGGTTTGCTGCTGCCATGTTGCCGGCGCGTGCCGCCTGATCGCGGGCCGCACCCGCCTCGCGAGCCTGCTGCCCAAGTGTTTCGGCGGTCATCTGCTGACCTGACTGCAATGCGCGCGCCTGCTGCACGTTGCCAATGTCGAACTGGCCTGAGCCCAGCGCCTGCGTGAACGCCTTCTCCTGCAATCCGGCGACAAGATCCGCCGCCTGCTTGCCGTATGCCTCGCGGGTTCCGGCCTCTGCAATTCCTTGGCGTGATCCGCCAAACGCGCGTGCTGCGGTCGCTTGCGCCCCCAGCTTATTTAGCGCCTGCTCCTGGGCGCCGCCAAGCGTCTCGAGGCTGCGGTTAATTACGTTTTGAGTGTAGGGCGACATATACGCGCCAAAGTCTGTTGCTGCCAGCGTGTCAACGTCAATTTGCCCAGGAGCCCGCGCAGCATCTACAGCGCCGACACCCTGCATGGTCTGCGCCGGGCGGAGCTGAGCTGCTCGCATCCGCTCTATGCCACCCATTTGAGCGGCGTCCATAGTAGACGTCGGGGACAGTTGGGCCGATTGCATTGCTTGGGGGCTAAATCCCGTCAACCCACGCTGCACATCTGCTGCTTCGCTATATGCCCGGCCGCTGGTGTCCAGCCCCCCAAACCCGGACAGAGCTTGCTCTCCCAATGGCGTCATTCCGGCGATCATCTCACCTTCGTATGGGGTGTATTCCGTATCGGCGATTTCAATGCCGCGCGGGAGGATCTCCTGGCGGATGAAGTCTTCCTGCCACTGAGGTAGTTTGGTTTCTTGCGTCTTAGTCGAACTCATTGGCTCAGCTCCATCTCATAATGCCTGCGCGTTTCACGGAAGGAAGCCGCCTCTGCGTATTTTGCAAACCCCTTGCGACCGTCAGTCTCAATCGCGTCCATTTTAGCTTCTTTCGCTATTTTTGTCAAAGTGGCCAATGCCTCTCCGGCCCAGAGGTGCATGTCCTCTCCGCCCATCCACTCGATCTTGAGATTGCGGCGCAGCGGGTGGTGCAGAATGCAGGTAACGACGGACGCCATTGGGGTGCCGTCGACGTAAACCATCCAGAGCAGGGACATGCCATCGTATAGGTCTTGGACGATGTGGTCGGCGTTTACATTGTCCTGGCGCGCAGTGGACATCGCTATAAAGCGTCGCGCGTCGTCAATCACCGGTGGAAGGTTCTCTGGCAAAACTGCGAACATTTCCACCATAGGATCTTGCTGCGGCTCGAAGCTGACTTTTATGACGTTTTCACTGGTCATCCGTGCAGCCTCGTTATCGCAATGGTTGAGGACGGCGCTGCGGGTGCAAACGCCGTTGCCGCAGTTGAGTGCAGAAATCCGCTGGTGCTGTCAACAGCCCACATCGCCTCCAAGTAATCTCCGGCGGCAAATTCAAATATCGCTGACCTGCTGACAACAAGAACCGAGCCGTTTTGATGCAATGCGTTCTTCATGGTTGAGCCAGCAACGTCTGTGCCGTTGACGCGGGGCCAAAACCAAAAGTTTACAGTTGAGCTGGACGTGGACGCAATCTGCGCCGAAAAGCTGACCATGTACTGTCCAGCTTCCTCAAACACCAAGCGCGAGGCTGGTGTGCCGTTTGTAATGCCATCAGCAATGCTTGATGTGTACGTCAAAGCGTACGCTGTGTTTGTAGACGCAGCAGTCTGATCCGTTGTAACGCCGCCAGCATACTGGCCATCTTCCAGCACAACCTGACGCCATTCTCCGTTTTTGCTGACCACCGGATAGCCGTTCACGTTATCCCACAGCAAGACGCCATTTTCGGATGCAGACGAATAGGTCTCCTTGAAGCTCATCTGGTCTAAAGCGCGGCTAAGATAGATGCGCAAATTCTCAGCCCATTGCCGAATGTCTGGCGCGAGGGGTGGAACAATTCTGCTCATCTGCGACCGCCAGCTACCGCGTCAAGCCGCATAATGCCGACACGCCAGCTTGAGGAGGCGTCTCCCGTGACGCGCATTCTCACCTGTCGGCCCGTAAATCTTAGGCTCGTTGGGTTTTCCATGCTGTAAGGGCCGTGCGTCTTTTCCTCGCCCGTTGGGTAAAAGCGAGTTTTGAAAGAAGCACTGACATCCCCGAGTGTTTTTTCGTCAGGTATTAAACCCTTCACACTCATCACTTGATCCCCGGCTCCAAGCAAGATTGGCCCTGTTTCTGCGAATGGCGAAACTCCGCTGTAACTAAATCCTATTTCCTGCTCGTATAAAATTCCCTCCGCAGAAATCCAAAGAGGTTGGCGGAATACGCCGCGATCCACACCGGCAGTTCTGTCAATAGTGCCTGTCATCCATACGTTTTCTGCGTAGTCATACGCGACATACCTATCGCACTCGATGCTTGATCCGCTGGGGTAAAACCACCAAATTTCGTTGAAGCGGCTGTTGACAACGGCGTGTACTTTGGACTTCTGGTCGCTGTTTATGTCACTAAACACATAATCGGCAACGTCGCATTGCAGCGCTTGAACCGCACCGCCGCTGTAAGTGAAGAACGAGCGCTGCCCCATCCAGATAACGCCCTGATCTATTGACGCGGCAGCGTTTGCAGCAATCAACCCGCATGATGTTCCAACTCTTTGAAAACCATACACAAATGGCGGGCCACTATATGTTGCTGTGTGGGCGTCTTGGTCGGTAAGTATCAACGCCTGACCGCGTGTGCGGAGACCTTTTAATATTACACCGTTTGTTTGTATTTCGATGTCACCAGCTTCGTTTGTGGCTGCGGGTGTCCATGTGTTGTTGTCTTCACGGTCGGACCATGAGACGTTTCTGGGGTTTCCTCCAGCGCCCAGTGCAAACACAAAGCGCTCTTCCGTTACCATCATTGCGGAGCAGTCTACTGGCGCATTTGACAAAACGGCGGCTGGAGTAGAACTGTCGAGCTGCCACTGGTAAATCTTGCCGTCGTCGGCTGTGCAACCCAAAAGGTATTCACCCCAATTTTCCAACGACCATGTGGTTGCTTTGAGGATGTTGTTGGTATCCTCTACCGGAAGCCCGTAAAGACCACCGCCAAAGGTTTTTGCGCCGTACCCAGTAAACGCCGTGGCGTCCACTCTGCCAGACGTGAACCCGGCTGGAGTAATGTCGCTGACCGTATCGCCTGACCCCATAGCGTAGAGCTTGTTGTGCGTACCAAAAGCTATACGCCTGTTGTTTGAATTGTCTTCCCACGCAACCATTGAACGAGCAACGCCGTCGATGTCCACGCTTCCGCGCTGACGCCATCCGCCCACAGGACGCAACGCCCCCTCATGCCACCTAACAAGGTCTGCGTCACGCCAGCGCCCCTGAGACTGAAACTCAGTGCCGTTTCTGTATTGGCCTGCTGGGATGTTGAGCGGAATTAACGGCATGGCGTCGCCTTATGTTTTTACTACTAAACTTGTAGCAGATATTGCTGTCCCTGCAAAGACACTTGGATCGGCAGCGGTCTCGCCTATCGTCCCGTCTGTCTGGACGTAGTATTGCTGCCCTGCGGTGAGGCCAGACTGGTTTGTGCTGAGTGAGCCGATGATGTCTACCGTGGCGCTGCTACCGTCTGCTACAGAGCCGCCTTGAGACATGCCAATGTAGTTCTCTGAGGTGAGGTTGGTGGAGGTGGAGGCAGGCGTCAATACAACAGCCTCACCGTTTCCAGATGTGTAATTGGCAAACGCAGTAATTACTTTTTTCGCAGAGCTTTCGTAGGCAGTTCCCATAGTAGTAGACGACCCCGTTGAAAACACCGTAGGGGAGTCAAACGAAATGCTATTTCCACTCACAACGCCCGTTGTAAAGGTTCCGCGACCAGAGTTACCGTTGTCCCGATAAGACACAACGATAGCTCTAGCATTGGCATCGTAAGTAGAGACGATTGAGCTACTGCTGGCAGCGTTAAAAACTACAGGAGAGCCAAAACTGATTGATGTGCCGCTCACCTCACCGACAATAGATGTGCCGTGTCCAGAGTTGGAGTCGTCTTTGTAAGATATAACAATTCTCTGTGCGCTGGCATCATAAGTCGTAGCTGTAATATCAGGTGTGCCTGACAGAAAGTTTACGCTTGACCCAAAGGATATTGAGGTGCCGCTTACAGTACCTACAATGGCTCTACCAAATGTGCCAGACGGATCAGCCCTGTAACCAACGACCGTTTTCTGATTTACCGTATCGTAAGCAACAGTCGGATCTGTGACAATTGCAGAGTCAAAAACAGCGCTAGAGCCAAAAGATATGGATGTACCTGAAACCGTTCCGACCTTGGCTTCGCCCCTGCTAGATGAACCCCGGTTTGTATAAGCTACAACTACCTTTTGTGCGTCAGAGTCATAAGATGCACACGGCCCCTCCGTGTTTGCGCTGTTAAATACAACAGCACTGCCGAAACTAATGGACGTACCGCTGACAGTCCCCACAACTGCTGTGCCATAGCCTGAACTACTATAGTTTTGAAAAACGATTACGACTTTCTGCGCGTTAGCGTCATACTCAACCCATACGTCTCTCGGGTCTCCGCTAGTAAACTGGACCTCTGTGCCGAAGCTGATAGAGGTGCCGCTTACAGTGCCTACAATTGCGCTGCCGGGGCCATTTGCGGCGTTTTTTCTATGCGCAATAACAATTTTTCCTGAATTAACATCATATGCAGCTGCAGCTCTAAATGAAATCTGCCCAGAGTCTAAAGTCACAGGAGTCCCAGCAGAACTATCTACCGCAGACTCACCAACAACACTCACAGTTCCGTCAGCATTAACCACAACAGGCTTACCATTCGGCAGAGTACCAGAAGCCTTGGCCCTATGCGTACCCTCTTGTAACTCTGGGATAGTTCTCATGGTCTAGCCTTTCACGATCATCTTGGTTGCCGATATGGCTGTGCCAGCGAAGACACTTGGGTCTCCAGCGGTTGTGGTTAGTGTGCCATCCGTCTGGACGTAGTATGCCTGACCCGCAGTCAAACCTGATTGCTTGTCGTTTATCGCACCTTGCACATCAATGGTGGCCCCAGCAGTGTCGGGATAGCCGTTGCTGGCTAGGCCGATGTAGTTCTCAGCGGTGAGGTTGGTGGATGTGTAGGCTGGTTGATAAACAATAGCAGTCCCTTTTTCGGTATTACCTTCATCCTCGTAGCAGATAACAGTTTTTCCTGCATTGCTATCGAAGGCCACACCAATATTATTAGTCGATCCATTATTGAATAATATCGGAGTGCCGAAGCTCAAAGTCGTACCCGAAATTGTTGCCGTAACAACTTTCCCTTTATTACTATCGCCGTTATCTCTATAGGCCAGAACTATCTTTTTTGCTATTGAGTCATATGTTGCTTCAGCATAAATATCCCCGATAGAAGCTCCGATAGCCGTTTCGGCCCCGAAGGTTACTGAAGTGCCGCTTATTGTAGCGACAATCCCAGTTAATTTATTTCCGTTACCACCATCGTTATAAAATACAGCAATTTTTTGTGCGATTGGGTCATACGCTGCTGCTATAACTCCAAGCGAATTATTGAAACTTACATTGGCTCCAAAACTTATGCTGGTTCCACTAATGCTTGCGACACGGGCGTCCCCTGCTACACTATCAGCAAATGTAATTAATGATTTCTGTGCGTTTTCGTCATAGGTGATGGTATGATAGTAGCTTGCAGTCGACTCAAACTCTGCGGCTGTCCCAAAGCTAATGCTATTATTGGCAGGGTTTGTAGTGCCTACAACTGCATAACTAGCATTGCTGTTTGTCTGGTCCGTATATACTATAGCTACTTTCTGAGCATTGCTATCATATGCGATATTTACATACTGAACTTGGCTATCAGTAAAAGTTGCAGGAGTGCCGAAAGAAACTGAAGTCCCCGAAACAACCCCCACCACAGCGGTTCCCTTGCCACTATTGCTGTCGTCCCGATATGCAAATACTACTCGACCTGCATTTGCGTCATATGTCCCCTTGACCCACTCGGTTGCCCCAGCTTCAAAATTTACCTCTGATCCGTAGGTAATAGAGTTATCAGATGGATCAACTGTTCCCACAAGGGCGTTCCCTTTGTTGCTATTCCCCGGGTCCATGTACCCAATAACAACTTTTTGCGCATTTGTGTCGTAAACTACATCAGTGTACCTTGTGTATGAGTCGTTGAAAACAACTTCAGTGCCGACTGCCTCTGACGCACTTGTCTCCGCAACAACACTAACAGTCCCATCGCTATTAACGACAACAGGATCACCATTGGGCAACGCACCACTGGCAATGGCGTTCAGCTTCCGTGCTTGTGTGCTGGATGTACCAATGGTGCGCATATGATTATTCCTCGTCTTCGAGTGTCGGGTCTACCCAATCAGGGTTCAACGTCCATGTAGTGCCGT
>Ga0115564_10005461_pt1 | contig 10111 bp, 9 predicted proteins | sample COGITO_mtgs_1105_7_FD_88680 | JGI IMG/M metagenome (GOLD analysis project Ga0115564, IMG submission 88680) | Pelagic marine microbial communities from North Sea - COGITO_mtgs_110523 | ecosystem: Environmental > Aquatic > Marine > Epipelagic | place: Germany:Helgoland, sampling site Kabeltonne... | reverse complement strand
TCTTCAAAGTGTGTATAAGAATTGGATGCAGGCTGATCCAAACGCAGCCTTGGCTTATTTGGAGACCTCAGTTGTTGCACATAAGCAACAGAACTTCCTGAGAGACGGTTTTCATGAGTGGTCGCGGCAAGATCCAGCTGAAGCAGTTACTTGGCTATCAACTTCCGGAGGGTGTTGATGAGAATGAGGGCGCCAATTTGTATGGTTCAGTGGCTCGTAACTATGTGCAGCACGACCCGATGGCGGCTTCTGAATGGATATCTACGCTAGATAAAGGGCCGAAGCGCGATAGTTCGGTGGAAACTTTGGTGAGGAGTATTTCGAAGACCGATCCGGAGGCAGGTTTCATTTGGGCATCGACCGTCAGTGACGAAAAAAAGCGCAAAAATACTTTGAACGAAAGCCTACGAGAGTGGATCAAAGTCGATCTTAATGCTGCATATGATGCCGTGACAGAAGCTGATCTTGAGGCGGCTGAGAAAAAGCCGCTCTTGGACATAATCGAAAATGCGAAAGAAAAGTGATCGGGACACAGAAGTAGTCTCGAGAATTAACACTTGAGTCTATCCTTCCAATGGTAGGTCAATCACTTGCCACGGCAAGCCGCGCTTGTTAAGCTCTTCCATAAATGGATCGGGATCGTTCTGCTCCATGTTCCAGACGCCGGGTTCGTTCCATAGGCCGCGTAGGATCATCTGGGCGCCAATCATCGCAGGCACGCCGGTGGTGTAGCTGATTGCTTGGCTGGAGACTTCCTGGTAGCACTCTTGGTGGTCGCAGGAATTGTAGATAAAGATGCGCTTCTTCTGGCCGTCCTTGATGCCGACGATGTCACACCCAATGCAGGTCTTACCCTTCGTGCGAGGGCCGAGGCTACTTGGGTCGGGTAGAACTTTACTGAGAAATTCGATCGGCGCGATTTTTACGCCATTCACCTCAATCGGTTCGATCGAGGTCATGCCGACATTTTCTAACACGCGCAAGTGAGTGAGATACTTCTGTGAGAAGGTCATCCAAAAACGGATACGCTTGAGACCTTTAATATTTTGGGACAGTGATTCGAGTTCTTCGTGATAGAGCAGGTAGGCGTCCTGTTTTCCGACGACTGGGAAGTCATAAACTTGATGCACGCTCATTGCTTCAACTTCTTTCCATTCGCCTTCTTCCCAGTAGCGACCATTCGCTGTAATTTCGCGGATGTTGATCTCCGGGTTGAAGTTGGTCGCGAAGTGGTGGCCGTGGTCGCCCGCGTTGGCATCGAGGATATCAATCGTCTCGATCTCGTCGAATAGATGCTTCTGCGCGTAGGCGCAAAACATGTTGGTCACACCTGGATCAAAGCCGGAGCCGAGTAGAGCTGTTAGGCCAGCTTCTTTGAAGCGATCCTGATAGTCCCATTGCCATTTGTATTCAAATTTCGCTTCGTCGAGTGGCTCGTAGTTGGCCGTGTCAAGGTAGTCGATGCCCGCGGCGAGGCAGGCATCCATCAGTGGCAAGTCTTGGTAGGGCAGCGCGACGTTGATCAAGAGTTGTGGCTTTTCTTCTTTGAGAAATGCAGTCGTCGCCACCACATCGTCAGCATTAATCGCTGCGGTGCGTATGGTGCGTCCTTGTTTGGCTTCAACGTCTTTGGCTATTGCGTCGCATTTTGAGACTGTTCGAGAGGCGAGTACAATCTCTTTGAAAATTTTAGGTAGCTGGGCGCATTTGTGTGCGACGACATTACCTACTCCACCGGCACCGATAATAATTACTTTAGGCATATGAAAAGCTTGATGTGTACTTAGTTCGACTCTTTAAGCGTATTTAGTGCATCCTGATAAGACTTGATGAAATCACTTCGTGAAGCCTGCGTTCATGCTCTCAGAAGTGCAGCGTCACTGTACCGATTTCTAGTGAGCGGTCGTTTTCGTGAGCTTCGGCAATCATTGTATAATCGTTATCTGCATTTGACGTGATCGTCAAAGTGGCAGTGGCGGAACTCGAGAGGGCTTCGGTTCCTAAGTAGCTGCGTTGGATGTAGTCACTTTCTACGAGTAAGAGTGCTGAGTTGTTTAAGAGCGTGTCTTTGATCAGGTCTGCGATTAGTACGGATTGTGCCGTCGAATTGCCTGTGGTGACTGTTTCAAAAAAATAGGGATTGGCCAGGCCTGAAAGCTTTTCGATTAACTGATTTGAATCGTTGACTATGACGCTTACGGGGACCGTGCGTGGGGGCGTTACGACTGCAGTCGCCGTCGGAGTATTTAACGCTTCGGTCGTGGACTCTACACCAATGATAGGTGCTGCTGCAGTCGGTGACAGCACCTGACTAGCATCAGCGATGTAAAACAAAACACTGCTGATTAGTCGCTGTGTATTCAAGTCAAGTCCACGCACGGATAGTAGGGCTTCCGACCCACTGCCTGGTGCGATCACTTCGATTGCGAGTAAAGCGACTTTTTCGCCTTCAAAGACCGACTCATTATCGTATCGAAAGGTATATTCTGCAGTTGTTTCGTCTTTTACTAGTTTTAGGCTGAGAGGCACTTTGACAGTGAATTGCGTGCCGTCTGCTTGGATGAAGGTGTCGTAGGTGGCATTGTGTACTTCTGGTAAGGCTTTGCTGCTTTGTAGCTCTGTTATAATGTACAGGCCATCGTAGAAGATGTTGGTGTAGCCGGCATTGCGGCAGTTTTCGAGTGTTTGCATTGCGGCTTGTTCAATCGCGATCTGATACGTTTGTTCGATCAGTTCGAAACTATATTTCTCCGCTGTGACCGCTTGATTATTAATCTGCTGATCTTGTACTGCAGTCAATAGCTCGATCATTTGCTGCTGAGCTAAGCGGACTTTCGCTTGTCCTTGTTTGACCATTAGCTCTCCGCGTTCATGGAGGGGTTTTAAATCTTTGTTTGGGTTCAGGGTAGTGGGCCTCTGTGCTTGGAGGTTTTCACCACTGCGAATGTCAGACTGGCCCTGCTTAATAATCTGCAACGCGTTGGCGTATGTCATCTGCTGCTGGGGCGTCATATAGGGACGCAGCGTAACGCTTTGCTCGATGATGCTGAGATCGAGCGGTGCTTCTTTTGTGGGGGCTGCCTGACTTGATAGTGGCAGTGCGCAGAGTAATACAAAAAAGAATTGGCGAAATACCAGAGCAAACGATTGATACATGTGGAGGAGATCGGTATGAAAATAACTTTAGGAACTGTGAATAAGAATACTGGATCGTGAAGTACTTGTTCTGATTGCCAAGTTTTTTAGTCAAAGAGTTAAACGAAAAAACATCCTGTATGCGTTCTTGGAGTGACGTTTATTGACAAGAGTTGGAATCTGGCTGTTGTAGGGTTTATGAATTTTAACGAAGAATTGACACTAGTTCGCGATACAACTGCCACGGTGATTCCTGCGGGGGAGGAACAAGTGCTGCCAACTGGTACGCGTGCAGTGATTTCCCAGGCGCTTGGAGGCACGGTGACGATCCGCACAGATTCCGGTCTGTTTCGTCTTTCGAGTAAAGATTGGGATGCCCTAGGCACGGCCGCACAGGCGGAGCTTAAGGCCGTCGCCGAGGCTGCCGAAGCCGAGCAGAGCGATGCGCCTTTTAGTGACGAGCAAGTCTGGGAGGCGATGAAGAGCTGTTTTGATCCAGAGATCCCGGTCAACATTGTCGATCTTGGACTCATCTATGATATGCAGGTCGCTGCGGCTGATGCCGACGGTAAGCATGCAATCAGTGTGAAAATGACACTGACCGCGCAGGGGTGTGGCATGGGCCCAGTCATTGCGGATGATGCCAAGACTCGCATCGAGGCGCTCAAGAATGTGTCTGGTGCTCAAGTCGATATCGTATGGGATCCACCATGGACGCCGCATATGATTTCTGATGCCGGACGTGCTAAATTAGGTTTAGAGTGATCGCCTTAGGCGGAGTGAGGGTGAGGAGTGTCAGTTCGCAGTAGAAGCGGCTTACAGCCGCTTTTTCATGGCTGAGCCAAGCGGCTGAACGCCGCTTCTAATTTTTACCTATTCACACTAATCACTTTCACTCGACCGCAGGTCGTCACTCCGCGTCTAGTGCGGTGTTAGCTGTCCTTGAACTGAGCGACTAAGCCGCTGACTGTTGCTTTGGCGTCGCCATAAATCATGCGGCTGTTCGGTGCAGTAAATAACGCATTTTCTAAGCCAGAAAAGCCAGCGCCTTTGCCGCGCTTGAGGCAGAAAGTCGTCTTTGCCTTGTGCGCGTTAATAATCGGCATGCCGTAAATCGGGCTTGCTGGATCGTCGGCCGCGGCTGGGTTCACCACATCATTGGCGCCGATCACAATGGCCACGTCGACCATTTCAATTGTAGGATTCACATCGTCCATTTCGACGAGTTGCTCATACGGTACGTCGGCTTCGGCGAGTAGCACGTTCATGTGGCCTGGCATACGCCCCGCGACTGGGTGAATTGCAAAGCGTACTTCACAGTCGTTGGATTCGAGTGCTTCGCCGAGTTCTTTGACTGCGTGCTGGGCTTGTGCGACGGCCATACCGTAGCCAGGGATGACGATCACATTCTTAGCAGCTTCGAGAATGTAGTAAGCATCCTCAACCGATACTGGTTTCATTTCGCCAGTGCTCGCACTGCCAGTGACTTGGGTGGAGGCGCCAAAGCTAGAAAACAGCACATTCACTAAAGTGCGGTTCATTGCTTTACACATGATAATAGTCAAAATCAGGCCGGACGCGCCGACTAAGCAGCCTGCGACGATCAGCACGTTGTTCTCGATCACAAAGCCCGCCGCACAGGCCGCGAGACCAGAGCAAGAGTTGAGCAATGAAATAACAACTGGCATGTCGCCGCCGCCGATTGGCATGATGGCGAAGATGCCGAGTAGTAAAGCGAGCACGATCACAGCGATGAGCATCGGGTAAGCCAGTTCTGCGGTTGGAGCCAGCGTGAAGATCGCGCCGCAGGCGATGATGCCGAGCGCGAGCAGTGAATTGAATGCTTTTTGTCCACCGAAGGTGAGGGCACGTCCACCGAGCTTCCCGGAGAGTTTGCCCCATGCGTAGAGCGAACCAGTAAAAGTGATGCCGCCGATCAAAATCGCCAGCACGATGACGACTGCGGTGAAGGTCTCGATGTTGGCAATGTCGATCCCTGCTAGAGTCTTGTAGGACGCGCGTTGAAACTCCGCCCAGCCGACAAGCAGTGAGGCGAGGCCGCCGAAGCCATTAAATAGGGCGACCAGTTCGGGCATGCCGGTCATTTGCACGCGCTTGGCGGCAATGAATCCGATTACGGAGCCGACGGCGATACCGCTGAGTACGAGCTTATAATCGAGACCTTGGCTGAGCAGCGTTACAATGATTGCGAGCGCCATACCGATGGAAGAGATTTGGTTGCCCTTGCGAGCGGTGTCGGCGCGACCGAGCATCTTGATGCCGAAGACGAACAGAATCGCCGCAGCGATGTAAGAGAGATTAATGAGGAGAAGTTTAGTTTCCATTCGATGTTTAAAGTTGGACGTTCGATGTTGAATGTTCGCTGCGCGCTATTTCTTCTTCTTAAACATACCGAGCATGCGATCGGTGACCATGTAGCCGCCTACTACGTTAATAGTTGCGAGTACGATGGCAGCGAATCCAAGCCAGACGGACAGGATGTCGGAGCTGGTGTTGACAGCTAGAATTGCGCCGACCACGGTTATCCCTGAGATCGCATTCGAGCCGGACATCAACGGCGTGTGCAGTTGCGAGGGCACTTTTGCGATCAGCTCAAAGCCGAGGAAGCCAGAGAGCACGAAGATGAAGAGTAAGAGTATTAGTTCCATGGGGAGTGTTGTGGATTGAAAGTGGTTGTTAGCGGTTTGCTGCGTTCAGTTCGAACAACGTGCACAAACAACTACCAACGATTAACCTTTAAAGCGTTCGTGGACGATTGCGCCGCCCTTAGTGATGAGGCAACCGTTGAGGATTTCGTCGTCTTCTTTGTACTGGAAGTCCTTCGCTTCAGCATCCCAGAAATGCTCGATGAGATTGTAGAAGTTGGAGGCCAGCATTAGTGTGGCATCTTTCGGATAGTAGCCTTCAAGATTTTCAGGTCCGATGATGCGCACGCCGTTTGTGGTGACGACTTCTTCGCCGACTTTGGAGCCTTCGACGTTGCCGCCGGATTCGACTGCGAGGTCAATGAGTATACTGCCTGATTGCATTTGATCAAGCACCTCGTTGTTGAGAATGAGTGGAGCTTTGCGGCCAAACAGTTTTGCGGTAGTGATGACGACGTCGGCGCGGGCGCAGGCTTTGGCCATTTCTTGGCGCTGCTTGTCGAGTTGCTCGGGGGTAAGTTCCTTGGCGTAGCCTTGGTCGGTTTCGCTCATTTCGCCGAGATCGACTTTAACAAATTTTGCGCCGAGCGATTTAACCTGCTCTTCGACAATAGGGCGTGTGTCGAATGCTTCCACGCGAGCGCCGAGGCGCTTGGCTGTGGCGATGGCTTGTAGGCCGGCAACACCGACGCCGATGATGAAGAAGCGCGCAGGGGAGATGGTGCCCGAAGGTGTCATCATCATTGGCAGAATCTTGGTCATACGATCTGTTGCCATGGTCACTGCAGCATAGCCTGCCAAATTTGCTTGTGAGGAAAGTGCGTCCATCTTTTGTGCCAGTGTGCTGCGGGGGATCATCTCCATGCTAATGGCGGAGATGTCGCGTTTGGCGAGGTCGTCGATCAATGCCGTTTCATTGAACGGGTCGAGGAAACTAATGTGCAATGTGCCGGGCTTGATCTTATTCAGATCTTCGGAAGATGGCTTGCTCACGCGGGCGACGATGTCGGCTTGTGCGTAGCCAGTGTCCGCATCGGGGACGATTGTGGCACCGGCTTTTTCGTATTCAGCGTCGCTGTAGTCGGACTGTGTGCCGGCACCCGCTTGAATGAGGACTTCGAGGCCGAGTGCGCAAAGCTTGGTGACAGTCGTTGGTGCGACGGTGGCGCGTGTCTCGGCGGGATTGGTTTCGAGGGGAGCGAAGAAGCGCTTCGTAGTGTGCATGTGTCAGATTTATCGTTAAGTAAACTTTATATATTTTGCCCTCAGATTAAGCTTAGCTTATCATTAGTGGGCAAGCAATAAGTTCCAGTGTAGTTTGATGTGATCCTAGTTTAAACTTAATCAGCGCAAATGCTTGAAACGTGCGGGTTTTAGTCCGCCGTCTTCCTTGGGTTTAGAGGTGGTGGCTATCGTGTTTATTTATCTCCTACCGCATTCCTCCAGAGACGCATGCACAAAAAAGGTTGGACGCAAAAAGACGCCCAACCTGTGTTAGAGGATTGTTTCGTTGGTCTTAGACAGTGCCAAAGATGGTCTTGCCGTTGGAGCAAAGATCTTCGGTTGCTTGCACGAGACGAGCTGCCATACTGGCTTCGCCCTTCTTTAGGTAGCCTCGCGGGTCGTAGGTCTTTTTGTTGCCAACTTCGCCGTCGATCTTGAGCACACCTTCGATGTTTGCGCAGATGTGTGTGACGACTGGACGTGTGAACGCATACTGTGTGTCAGTGTCGATGTTCATCTTCACGACACCATAGCCGAGTGTTTCGCGGATGTCGCTAAGCTCGGAGCCAGAACCACCGTGGAATACGAGATCCATGAGTGCTGCATCGCCGTGCTTGTCAGTCACTGCTTTTTGGCCATCACGGAGGATGGTTGGCTTGAGCTGGACAGAGCCTGGCTTGTAAGCGCCGTGCACGTTGCCGAAAGTCGCAGCGAACAGGAAGCGGCCAAGTGGCTGAAGTGCTTCGTAAACTTCGACCATGTCTTCAGGCGTGGTGTAGAGCTTTTCAGCTGGAAGGCCGGAGGTGTCGTGGCCGTCTTCTTCACCACCGACGCAACCTGCTTCGACTTCGAGGATAATGTCGAGCTCCGCACATTCCTTGAGTAGCTCTTTAGAGATCTTAAGGTTTTCGTCCAGTTCGACAACAGAACCATCAAACATATGTGATTGAAACAGCGGGCCCTTGCCTGCTGCGATGCGCTTGCGAGATGCTTCGAGCAATGGCTTGAGGAATCCTTCCACTTTTTCAGGGTGGCAGTGATCCGTGTGCAGGCCGACGAGCACGTCGTATTTTTCAGCGAGCAAGTGTGTCGCTTCAGCCAGAACAATCGAGCCGAAGGCAGCATCCGCTACGTTAAGGCCAGAAGCGAATTGACCGCCTCCTGTAGACACTTGGATGATGCCGTCCGACTTTGCGTCGGCGAAGGCTTTGAGCGCTGCATTGATCGTAGTGATCGATGTGACGTTAACAGCTGGGTAAGCGTAGTTACCCTTCTGAGCGGCGTCGAGCATCGCTGCGTATTGCTTTGGTGTTGCTACTGGCATAGTCTAATTCGGTTATGTTGTCTTATTCGGTTTTTAGATTAAGGAAAGCTAATGGCAGGTCTGGCTCCCATTAGGAGGTAAGTACATTTGAGCAGATCAGGATGATTACAATAGTAGAATGTGATTACATTGTAGCCAAGTGGTGACAACTAATCGTGCTTTACTGGCTTAGGCAGTTTTAAAGCAAGGATGAACGGTAGGATCACGATGACTGCGCCAAATAAGTAGGCGCTTTTTGAGCCATACGCAAAGTAAGCGAAGGCTGCGAGTAGTGGTCCGATCGCGCGCGCGAGTGAACCTGCGGAGCGAAATACTCCGATCGCTGCCCCTTGCTCTTCCTCCTTTGTATAAAGAGAGACCAATGCGCTGAGGGTCGGCGAGACGAGCCCGATCGAGAAGGCCATCAAAGCGAGCGCACCGAAGAACAGTCCTAAGTTGAGAGCGACCGCGAGGATTAGGAAGGCTGCAATGCCGCAAGCGATCCCTGTCACAGCTAGACGTTTTTCACCAACCGGCCCAGCGAGACGTCGGACGATGCCGCCCTGCACTAGGATCAGTACAAAGCCAATGAAGACGAACATGCCGCCATTCTGTGCGGGGGAGAATTGGAAGCGCTCGACCGCCAGAAAAGTGAGGGTAAATTCCATGCCGCTGAACGCTAACATGTAGAGTAGGTAGACTAGGTTGGTGCGTCGCGTTTCGGGGCAGCGGCTCTTGAACATACGAAACACGGGGACACCTTTGCGGTCGGAGTTCACCTTGCCGCGTTTCTCGGTTGGTAGGGTTTCTTTAAAACTACGCGCAACCCAAATCAGATTCGTGACTGCCAGCGCGAAGCTGACTAATGCTGGCACTGAGAAAGGGTTGACGCCAAACTGTCCCAACGACGGGGCGATTTCCAGTAGATTGATTTTGGCAAACAAACCGCCGATCCCAGGGCCGACGATAAAGCCGAGGCCAAATGCGATGCCGATGATCGCCAGTCCGCTGGAGCGCTTTTCGCGTGTGGTGCTGTCAGCCACGGCTGCCGTTGCCACCGAAAGATTGCCGCCCATCGCGCCACCGAGCACGCGAGACAGCACTAAGACCCAAAACGATGCAGCAAAAAACCAGGCGGCATAGCTGAGCGCGAGGCCTGCGATCGTAATTAGTAGGACCTTGCGTCGGCCAACTCGGTCTGAGTAAGCACCCCAGAGCGGTGCGCAAATAAATTGTAGGATCGAGTAGAGTGAGCCGAGAATGCCACCAAACAGCACCGCCGTCATAAAGCGCGGGTCTCCTGAGCCACTGCGCTCAGCCCATGCAGAAAGCGGCGCGATGAGTTGCCCAAGTAGGCTGCCATCACCTGCGCCATTCGGCAGGTAATAGTCCAACATTGCTGGAAACAGTGGGAAGATGATCGAAAATCCGACCAGATCGAGGAACAATGTCAGGAAAATAATTCCCAGCGTATGTTTCCCCGGTTTAGGATCGGTAGAAAGTGCTGCGTCAGCTGCCATATTATTGGTTGTGCCCGAATTTCATCGAGAGTGCGGCATGCACGTTGGTCGGGATCAAGTGTTTCTCGCGATCGGTAAATTTGAATACCTGTTTGACGAGGTTGGAGCTGGTAAAGAAATAGCGCTCGTTGGGCATCAGGAAGATCGTCTCGATCTTATCATCTAAGTGGCGGTTCATTTGCGCCATTTGAAACTCATGCTCGAAGTCAGACACTGCGCGCAAGCCACGGATTAGTGCGACCGCATTGAGCTCTTCTGCGAGG
>Ga0115564_10005459_pt1 | contig 10114 bp, 9 predicted proteins | sample COGITO_mtgs_1105_7_FD_88680 | JGI IMG/M metagenome (GOLD analysis project Ga0115564, IMG submission 88680) | Pelagic marine microbial communities from North Sea - COGITO_mtgs_110523 | ecosystem: Environmental > Aquatic > Marine > Epipelagic | place: Germany:Helgoland, sampling site Kabeltonne... | reverse complement strand
GAGACGATTGCACGGATTAAAAAAGATCGTGCTGATGTGATACAAGCCCGTGCGATGTTTAGCCTGTCAGATGATGCGGTGCATAACGGCTTTGACTGGCCGTCACCCGGTCGCATTACTGGCATCTATGGTAGTCAGAGAATTTTAAATGGCAAACCACGGCAGCCTCATTACGGCATTGATATCGCAGCCGCGCAAGGTACACCTGTTATTGCAAGCGCTGATGGCGTTATCGCAATGGCAACTGACCTCTATTTTACGGGTGGCACTATTATCATAGACCATGGCTACTATCTAAATTCTACTTACTCGCACCTAAAGACAATGACTGTAGCGGCAGGCGATACTGTTAGCAGAGGGCAGGTCATTGGCACGGTTGGTTCCACCGGGCGTTCCACAGGCCCCCACCTTGACTGGCGCATTAACTGGGGCGCAAAGCGGCTTGACCCAATGCTTCTATCTGATGCTTATGTGCCATCGCTTCCTGCTGCGCGGCCGGTACGTTAATTAATCTGCATTCATGCCCGCCAAATGAGCATCAATGATGCTCAGCACTTCACCGATATCATGACAATGTTGCAAATCTGGTGCAGATGGGCGCGCAAGCATCCATACCGGCAGGCCAAGAGACCGGGCGGCATCTATTTTAGCGCGGGCGGCTGTACCGCCAGAATTCTTGCAGAAAATATGACTTATCTGGTGCGCCCGCAACAGAGCCTCTTCTTCTGCGACTGTGTGATGCGGCAGTGACAATAACATTTTTACATATCCCGGCACACCGTCAGGCCGAACAAGGGCGCGGGCAGTGATTGTAATATCATCGCGCCACTGGCTGGCTGATAACATCTTGCTACCACCCGCCGCAAAGATATGTGCGCCCGCTGGCGCTGCATCTATCATCTCCTGCCAGCTCTCAAAGTAGCGCCAATCATCAAGCGGTTCTGGCTGCCATGGCGGGCGTTGATACAGCACCAACTCAGCCCCCGCTGACAAGGCTGCTTGGGCAGCATGCGCGCTCATCTGGGCTGCATAAGGATGCGTCATATCAATGGTAAGCGTTACCGTTTCAGATATCATCCAGTCAGTCAGTCCAGCAACGCCGCCAAATCCGCCAATGCGTGTTACAACATCAAGTGGGGCAGGCCGTGTTGTGATTCCGGCAAGGCTCGCCGTAACCCGAATGCCGGGATGGTTTGCGCTTAACTTCGCCAAATGAGAGGCCATTTCGCGGGCCTCTATTGTGCCAGCAAGCAACAGCAAATGAGCCGCCTTACTCACCGACATGTCTCGGTGCCTGAAACAGGCTATGAGAGGCATCAATGCCGCGTCCAATCACAGCGCCATCGCGGGCCATTACCAAAATACCAAGCGAGACATCTGCTCCTTTTAACAGGCTATGCGCCTGTTCCTGACATCGCACTGCAATGAGCTGGCCAAGGGCTTGCTTTTGCGGCTCATCAGCGCACTGTATGACTTCCAACACGGTATTTGCCTGCCGCACATCACCATGCACCATACCGCAACCAGCAGCCCAGTCTGCAAGGCGCTCAAAATCAACCTGCGAGCGGGCTGAATGAAGATCAACGGCCCCTTGTGCAAATTTGACAAGCTTGCCAACGCCGCCCGCAATTGTAAGCTGTGGGACCGGGTGCCGGCGTATATATTTTAACATGCCACCGATGAAATCGCCCATATCAAGACAGGCAATATCAGGCACATCAACAATTGCGCGCAACGCTGTCTCGGAGGTTGCGCCAGTTGTTGCTATCGCATGGGGAAGGCTGTTTGCCCGCACAACATCAATACCGCGATGAATAGAGGCAATCCACGCTGAGCAGGAATAGGGGCGCACAATACCGGTGGTTCCCAGAATAGAAATGCCGCCTTCGATACCAAGTCGCGGGTTCCATGTTTTAAGAGCGATATCAGCGCCGCCATCAACCGAAATTGTTACATCAAGATCAACTGGCCCGTGAAATTCATCTGCCAGCTTTGCAATAATATCCCGCATCATCTGACGCGGAACAGGGTTGATAGCTGGCTCGCCGACCGGCACAGGCAGGCCCGGGCGTGTAATCACGCCAACACCCTTCCCTGCATGAAAACAAATACCACTCCCTTTGGCGGCGGGCGCAACATGCACACGAATAATAGCACCATGCGTAACATCCGGATCATCGCCAGCATCTTTGATAATAGCAGCAATAGCGCCTGTCTGTGTTAAGGCCGGCTCATGGACCGCCAACTCAGCTGTTTTGCCGCCTGGTGTCTCAATAGAGACGATATCAGGAAATTTTCCTGTTACCATAGCGGTATAACTGGCATTGAGAGCTGCTGTCGCGCAGGTGCCCGTTGTCCAGCCAAACCGCAATTGTGTGGTCAGGGGCACACGCATATCAGCCAAACTCTCCTATTACAGCTCAAAAGTCCGAAGATTGCATCACTGCGAGACTGGACATGTGTTATTATGACTGAGAAGATGGCAGTCAGCAAATATGAATAGTGACTATTCCAGTATCTACCTCATTATGATGTTGGTATATCTTTGTAAAACAACCCTGATATGATGCGATGTAATTTTAGCCAATGCCCTCATCACACCTCACAGATAATCTACCCGATGGAAACTGGCCTGTCTTTGAGCCGGGCTGGGTATGGCTTGTTGGCGCAGGACCGGGCGATCCGGGGCTATTGACGTTGCATGGCCTGAATGCGCTGCGGCAAGCAGATGTTATTATCTATGATGCGCTTGTCGATAAATCCATATTATCATGGGCGTCTGCCAATACCGAAATTGAATATGCTGGCAAGCGTGGCGGCAAACCATCCCCCCTTCAGCGGGATATTTCTTTGCGCCTGATAGAATTGACCCGCCAGAATAAACGGGTTTTACGTCTAAAAGGCGGTGACCCATTTGTGTTTGGGCGAGGCGGCGAAGAGGCGCAAACGCTGGTACAAGCTGGTGTGCCACTGCGAATCATTCCTGGCATTTCAGCCGGTATTGGCGGGCTTGCTTATGCCGGCATTCCTGTTACTCACCGCGATGTAAATCAGTCTGTCACCTTTATTTCAGGCCATGATCGCACAGGAAACACGCCAACCGCTGTGAACTGGCAGGCAATTGCCGACGGCTCTCAGGTCATTGTTTTATATATGGCAATTAAAAATCTACCGGAAATCTGCACCAAGCTTATCCAAGCTGGACGCGATAAGGACGAGCCCGTTGCCGTTGTCTCGTCTGCAACATTGCCTGACATGCGCGTTCTTGAAACAACGCTTAGCCGGGCGGCAACTGACGTAGATGAAGCCGGCATGGGCCCACCTAGTATTATCTGCATTGGCAGAGTAGCGCTGATGCGTCAGTGCCTCGACTGGATGTCAGCTCTTGACGGCGCTGCGCCGCGCAATCTTGACCCGCTCGGTGTTGGGCTGATTTCCGAGACAGGATGAGCAGTCAGATAGCTCCTGCCGCCGGGCTTATGTTGGCAGCAACAGCGTCTGGAAGCGGCAAGACCCTCCTTACAATGGGGCTTCTGGCGGCTTTGCGGAAACGCGGCTTTGCGCTTCAGCCTGGCAAAACAGGCCCTGATTATATTGACCCTGCCTTTCATACAGCTGTCGCTGGCACAGCCTCCCTTACCTTTGATAGCTTTGCGATGAGCGCGCCATCGCTCCACTCTCTAGCGCAGCATGCGGCAGGACGTCATTTTGTTGTCGAAGGTGTGATGGGCCTATTTGATGGCGCGGCATCCGGGCGGGGTAGCTCATATGAGGTGGCGCGCATTCTGGGCCTTAACCTTGTGCTCATCGTGAATACGCAAGGCGTATCGGATACCGCAGCTTTTATTGCAGATGGCATAAGACAGCATTGCAGGGATGTGACTTTTGCGGGTGTTATCCTCAACCAGCTGGGAAGCCCCCGCCACGCAACCCAGATTGAACGCCTGCTAACAGATTTTGGCATTCCCTGCCTTGGACGGTTTTATAAAGATAGCGAATTGATAATTCCCTCGCGTCATCTTGGCCTTATTCAGGCCGATGAATGCGTTCGCTCCGATAACTGGCATTCATTCCTGACACGCCTAACCGATGCTGTCGAAGCAGGTCTTGATGTTGAGGCATTAGCAGCGCTCTCGGCGCGGCCTAAAACAGATAATTATATACCGCCTGCGGCTTCCTTGATGCCACCTCCTGGTCAACGCATTGCGATAGCGCGCGATACTGCTTTTGGGTTTGCCTATGAGCATATAATGCAAGGCTGGCGGGATGCTGGGGCTGAAATTATCCCATTCTCTCCTCTTGCAGATGAAGCAGCCTCTCAGGATGCTGATTTCATCTATCTGCCGGGGGGATATCCTGAATTGCATCTTCCCGCGCTTAGTGCGGCGTCTGTTTTTCAGACTAGTTTGCGCCGGGCTGCTGAACGGGGTTGTCTTATCTATGGTGAGTGCGGCGGCTATATGGTGCTGGGATCAGCAATCTACGGGGCAGATGGAACATATTGGCCAATGGCAAACCTGCTTCACCTGACTACCTCTTTTGCCGCTCCGAAACGCACCTTAGGATATCGTTTTCTTGATGCCGCGACAGGTCCTTTTGCCGGACAATGGACGGGGCATGAATATCACGTCACACAAGCCATCGAGGAGACGGGCATACCGCTTTTTTCAGTCACAGATAGTTTGGGAGAAGACCGCGGCAAAGCCGGCCTTTGCGCAGGGTCTGTTTATGGCTCCTATATGCATTTGATTGCAAAAACAGCCTAAAAAAATTGAACCCCTGTTAGCTATAAGTTAGTCGCTAATATCTTCTATCTTTTTGGGACGAAGCAGATGAACTTCTTCAGCATCATACAAGACCGAGTCTCTAAAATCAGAGGCAGCTTCTAATGCGCGTCCGACAAAGATAAGAGCTGTACGCGTGATTTTTGCCTCTCTTACTTTGCCACGAATGTCTGTTAATGTTCCTTTCAGAAACATCTCATCCGGCCAGCCAACACGGTAAGCAATCACAACCGGACAATCCGCGCCGTAAAACGGTGTAAGGACGCGCTCAATTTCGCGTAAATTGCGAATCGATAAATGTATCACCAGCGTAGCACCTGTCCTGCCGAGGCTTTCAAGTTCTTCACCTGCTGGCATTGCCGATGACTTCATAGCCGTGCGGGTTAAAATCAGGCTTTGTGCCACCTCTGGAATGGTGAGCTCTGTTCCCATTGCAGCAGCGGCGGCGGCATAAGCCGGCACACCTGGACAAATATCAAATGGGATATCCATCTGGGTTAAGCGCCTTACCTGTTCTGCAATCGCACCGTAAAGCGATGGGTCACCTGAATGAACGCGGGCCACATCACAGCCCCTATCATGGGCGCTCTGGATTTCAGCCATGATTTGGTCAAGATTAAGAGACGCTGTATCGATAACACGGGCATCTGCGGGCGCCTGTGCAACAACAGCTTCCGGGACAAGCGAGCCTGCATATAAACACACAGCACAGCTCTCAATTAGTTTTAGCCCGCGAACAGTGATAAGGTCCGGCGCGCCTGGTCCGGCGCCAATGAAATGCACGGTCATGAGTAATACGCCTTTTTACTTTTTGTGTGTTGCATCAGTCTGTGATTTGGCAGCATAGCCGCGCGGCGTGTAAACAGCATCTGCACGCCCAAGATTAATATGACGTGACTGGCTGGACCCAACCATCACAACAGTCAGCATATCCACCTCAGCACTATCAAGTGTTTCCAGCGTCCTATAGGTGAGTTTTTCCTGCGGCCTGCCAAGATTTGATGCCAGCAGAACAGGCGTGCTTGGCCCGCGATAGGACAGAAGAATTTCACGCGCCCGCATGAGTTGGCTGCGGCGGCGCATCGATACAGGGTTATAAAAGGCAACAACGAAATCGCCAGCTCCTGCGCCATGTAGCCGCGTTTCTATTTGCTCCCAGGGAGTCAGCAAATCGGAGAGCGAAATACAGCAGAAATCATGTCCCAATAGAGCGCCTGAGCGCGCGGCGGCGGCCTGCATCGCTGAAATACCCGGCGCTGTAATAACCTGAACACGGCGGGCCGCATGGCTCACCCCTTTGACAGCATCGCCTCTATCCAAAAGCTCAAAGACAAGCGCTCCCATGGCATAAATCCCTGCATCACCAGAACAGATCAGCGCCACATCCTGACCTTTTGCTGCTTCTTCAAGAGCAACACGGCAGCGTAATTCTTCTTCACCAAGAGCAAATTCACGGCACTCTTTTCCCTGAACCAGCGGGCCAAGCAAATCAAGATATAGCCGGTAGCCTATAAGAATATCAGCTTCGCTAATCAGCCGGCTTGCCTCTGGGGTGCGCCAGCTCTGGGCGCCCGGACCAATCCCGACAAGACTTACACGGCCCGGCTTGCGGCCCGATAATGAAGGTATCGGCGCGCCCGCATCTGCAATCGCAAGCGTCAGATTATCTGCTTTCTGTTTTGGCACGACAAGCAAAGCCGCAGGCCCAGCAAGACGCAAGGCAGCTGCTTCAGCAACACCATGACAGCCAATTTCACCAAACACAATTTGCGACGGCGCGGACAGCCTGGCTGTTTCTTCTTCGAGTTCGGCAGGCGTAAAGACCCTTATAGGACAGCCTATTACATCGGCTACCCGCAGAAGCGCCGGCTCATCTGCTTTTAAATCCACTGAGGCAATCGCAGCAATTGCTTCATGGGCAATGCCGGCCTCTGCGAGCTGCTGTAGTACAAATGCTTCGCCAGCTTCGGCTGAATAGCCCCGCGCACAGCCGATGCCAAGCACGAGCTGTTTTGGATGGTAGACAAGCTGATCTTGTGCTGGCGAGATGGCAGCAGTGGTAACTGAAACTCTGACCTGCTGGCCATCTGGGAGAGCTGATAGCCAGTCTTGCATATCAGGATAAGCATGGGCTGTACATGCAGCCCCGCCGCCTGCCAGCAATGCTGCCATCGCGGCCTTTACATCGCACTCAGCGTTCAGCTGATACCCATATGGCGGCATATCAAGCTGAATAGGCAGCCGCACATCGCCAGCTGTGGTTAGGCCAAGATGAGCATCCAGACAAAGCGCTACTTTCCGCGCAATATCACTACCGCCATGATGACTTCCCAGAAGCGGAATAACAGAACTGCCATCATCACTTACCGCAATCACAGATGCATCCTCATGCTTGCTGTTAAGATAGGGCGCAACAGAGCGGATAAGAATACCAGATGAGCAGATACCAATCAGCGGCCGGCCTGATAAGAACACCGATGCAATATGGTCCATCACATTATCAAATAATACAAAATCACTTAATACAGGCGCCTCACCACAGCGCGGCCGATATCCATGAATATCGGTTCCTGCTGGCAAGGCTGACAGGAACCGCTCGGCAAGCCGCATACCATCTGCTGTCAGGGCAATAATCACCGGGGGCGGAGCTATCCTGTCCATTCATCTGTTTCCTTAAGGATGAGAATCAATGAAAAATAGGGCGCTTTATCTGGCGCATCGGCTAGCGCGCAGCTTTGTTCATGAGGCAAGCTTGCATGCGAGACAAACCACGATTTCTGGGTAAGCCCCATCATATCTATGAGCGCGCGCAGGCGGGTGAAATGCCGTCCTACCTTCATGATAGCAAGACTGTCTGATGCAGCGATATGCGCGCGCAAACTATCATCATCAAGCGGCCCCGGCAGCACCGTCATTACTTCATTACGGGCAACCAGCGGGCGAAGCGCGGCCGCCGCAACAGCTGTAACAGACGTTACACCCGGTATGACAGAAATGGCCGCCTGTCCGCGAAGCCGCGCCAGCACATACATGAATGAGCCATAAAATAAAGCATCGCCCTCACATAACACAACCACATCCCGCCCCTCACGAAGGTGAGTGGCAATTTCGTCAGCCCCCTTATCATAGGCATCCTGAGCTGGCTTTCGTGCTAGCGTCATTGGCACCGACATCGCAATCTCAACCACGTCTGGCGCGATAGCATCAGCAACAATTGAGCGGGCAAAACTCGGTCCATCTTCAAGAGTAGGATAGGCAATAACCGACGCGTTCTGAATCGCCTGCCAGCCGGCACGCGTAACAAGCCCCGGATCACCCGGGCCAACGCCAACAGCAATCAGCGTCCCTGATAAGAGCTGTTGCTGGCTCATGCATCACCACCTTTATGCCAGATATATTGTGTGACAGGCATCAACCCGCGCCAACCATGATATTCGCCAACTGGCTGGGCATAATTCACTTGGATGCGTACCAACATACCCCCATCCTGCTGATGGGCTGCTAGCAATAAGGCTTCTGACTGTAACGTAACAGCATGCGCAACAAGCCGGCCCCCGACAGGTAATTTTTTCTTCGCTGCCAGAATAAGCTCGGCACTCAACCCGCCACCAATAAAGATAGCGTCAGGTTCAGGAAGCGTCTCAAGGGCATCATAGCATTCACGATGAAGAGCGGTCAGCCCGCGCACCCCTGTCTGGTCTGCGTTCTGCACAGCAAGGTCAAGCCTTTCCTGTTTTGTATCGACAGCATAGGCAGCCCCGTCCGCACAAAACCTTAGCCACTCAATAGAGACCGAACCAGTCCCGCATCCAAGGTCAATCAAAACCCCGCCTGGATGCGGCATAAGGCGTGATAGCGCCGCAGAACGCGCCTCAAATTTTGTCATCTTGCCATCAGTAATAAAGGCTTCATCCGGCAAACAGGAAGACGGCGCTATCTGCCCAGCCCGTCCAGCAGGGCTAAGATCAACACATAAGATATGGAAATCAGCCGGAGCCTCATCCAGCCTATCCCATTGTTCTGCTGATGCAGATAATCGTGTTTCAGTTTCATGCCCGAGTGACGAGAGCGCTGTTATGTCAGCAGCGCCCCATCCTGCTGCACAGAGACGGCGCGCAACAGTGCGGGCGGTCTCTGCTGATTGCGGGATAATCATAAGGCGTGCCCGCGGATAAAGGCTGCGTGACAGCAGACTTTCTGGACGCCCATGCAGGCTGATAATCTGCACTGACTCCAGCGGCCATCCCATTCTTGCCGCCGCGAATTGAAGTCCTGATACGCCCGGCTCAATATGGAGCTGTTCGCGCCCAAAATGCCGCAACAGATAACGACCAGCGCCGTACCAGAGAGGGTCGCCCGTTGCCAGCATAACAACCGATGAGCCGCGATAATTGGTCAGCATCTCTGCCAGCTGGGAGAAAGGTTTTGGCCAGTCCTGAAGCGCTTCACAATCAGACAATGCTGCATGAAACCGGCTATCGGCAATCACAAGATCTGCAGCGTCTATCTGCTGTAGCTGAGCAGGAGATAATGTTTCCGGCCCTGTCTCATCCACGCCATAGAGATAAAATTGTGCTGATGTCATCACTGTTTATCTCCGGTTGCAATCCGGCAGAGAGCATTCACCGCGGCCGATGCCAGCGCCGAGCCGCCCCGTGTCCCTGTTAGCGTTATAAACGGGCAGGCTGCAGCCTCACAAAGAGCGTCTTTTGATTCAGCTGCGCCAACAAAACCAACCGGAAACCCTAGAATAGCAGCAGGCTGTATGCGCGTACGCTCAATTAGTTCCAGCACAGCAAACAGGGCTGTTGGCGCGTTACCAATGGCAATAATAGCACCATCAAGATACGGCTCCCAGAGCGTAACCGCTGCTGCTGATCGTGTGGTTGAAAGTGTTTTAGCCAGTGCTGGCACACAAGCATCATTCAATGTAACCGTTACCTGATTATCTGCAGGCAAAAACCGGCGGGTGATCCCTGCTGCAACCATTTCACAATCACATAAAATAGGGGCGCCGCGCTGCAATGCCGCCGAGGCTGTGTCAATAACAGCCTCATCCCATGTAAGAGCTGGTACGATATCCGGCATCCCGCACGCATGCACAAGCCGGGTAATAAGCGGTTCTATACTGGGATGAAGATCAAACGGCACCAGAGATGTCTTTACCCGCTGGAAGGACAAATCGTAAATTGCTGCTGGATCTTTCTCATATAGAAATGCCATCACTCCTTCGTTTCTTTACCATTCTCGGTCATATATTTACGGACTGATTCAGGGCCATGGGGATGTTTTGCATGCGGATAGGGATGATGACTATGCCCGTGATCATG
>Ga0115564_10005456_pt1 | contig 10124 bp, 8 predicted proteins | sample COGITO_mtgs_1105_7_FD_88680 | JGI IMG/M metagenome (GOLD analysis project Ga0115564, IMG submission 88680) | Pelagic marine microbial communities from North Sea - COGITO_mtgs_110523 | ecosystem: Environmental > Aquatic > Marine > Epipelagic | place: Germany:Helgoland, sampling site Kabeltonne... | reverse complement strand
GGTACTTACAAGGTCACTGTGAGTCAATTGGCGCAGAACGATGTTTATCAGACGAATGCCGTTGCAGAAGTGCTAGAAGTAGACACCTATACGCTTAATTCTGCTGTCAACGCCAGTGGGAGCGTGTCATTTGCCTATGGTGGAATTACTTACACCCAGGCCTTTCTTACTGACTCCACAACGACAATGAACGGGCTTATAGCCTCTATAAATGCAGGCTCTGCTGGGGCAACAGTGACTGCAGTTGCCACTAACAGCACAACCTTTACCATTACCAAAGATGCTGGAAGTGATACACAAATGACCAAAGGCACCATTGGTGGAACAAGCAATGGATCCACGGGACTCACTGTGTCAACTACAGATACCACTGCAGGGATAGGTGCTTCTACGGTTGACCAGAACGGCACATCAGCAGCAACGGTTGTCATCCAAGTGGGTTCAGCTGCAGCTGAAACGGTTACTTTAGCAGCGGGTAGCACGTCCTTGGCAGATCTCGTTACAGGCATCAATGCGCTCACTGCTGATGTCTCTGCGCGTCTTGTAGAGACTAGTAGTGGTACTTTCCGTATTGTCGTTGAAGGCCCTGAGGGCAGTGATAACGCGCTGACGATTACGGACTCTGTGTTTGGTTTACAAACCACAAATACACAGGAGGTAGATACCTATACACTCGGTGCTGCTGTTGTTGATGGGGGTAGTGCGTCATTTACCTTTGGAGGTACTACTTACACACAGGCCTATTCTTCGAGCTCAGCAAATACAATTGTCCAGCTTGCCGCTCAGGTAAATGCTGTATCTGGAATCACAGTTGCTGCAGTTTCTGGTAGTGGAGTGGCTTTCACTATAACCAGTGACGTTGGAAGTGATACGCAGATGACCAAAGGCACCATTGGCGGAACAACCAACGGCGATGTTGCGCTTACCATTTCAACTGTAGATACTACAACGGGAAGTGATGGTAATAAAATCCAAGGAGCACAAAATGCCACACTCAGCGTGAATGGATTAGCTATTTCTAGTGCAACTAATCAAATAGACGCCGTGGTACCTGGACTTAAGCTCGATCTTATGGAGGTTTCAGCCAGTGCTGTGGTGTTATCAGTAGGGCGGGATACGACTGTAGCCAAAGCAGCCATTACAAATTTAGTAGATGCCTATAATACGTTTGAAGGTGTGATTAAAGGCCTTACTGCAGCTGGCTCTGCAACCACGGATGAGGGCAGCCTCAAAACTGATTCTACGGTGAAGGCCATTAGAAGCAAGATGCGTAGTTTTTTAACTACTAACAGTACAACACCGGGAACTACCCAGGACAACATAATGGACATTGGTATCTCGCTACAGAAGGATGGAACCTTCTCGGTGAACCAAACAACGTTAAGTTCAGCGTTGACCAATTATTATGACGACATCACTAAAATGTTTAGCGCCAATACAGATGATCAAACTACTATAGGTTTTGCCAATAGGGGCATTGCGGGAGACTTGGTGAACCAAATAACGGCCTACCTCGCCTATGATGGTGTGGTTAAGCTCCGAGAGACCAGTTATTCGAAAACAACATCAGAGCTAGCCAGCGACCAAAAGGCGCTGGATACGAAGATGTCGTCTATTGAGGCGAGGTACACTAAGCAATTTAGTACCATGAGTAAGATAATGGCTGAAATGAAATCCACACAGGAGTATCTGGAATCGCAATTAGAAAATTTACCATTTACGAAAAGTAATGATTAATTGGTTTAATATTAATTTATTTGTATTGAAATTAAATGATCATGTTGTGATCTCCTTGTTAAATGATGATATTTTATGATGTTTAGACGATCCCCTCTTCAGCAATATGGCAGTGTTCAACATGATGCGCAGGCAGAGTTTGCCTCTGCTCATGAAAAAACATTGATGCTATTTGATGGTGCAATAACTTTTATTGGTGTTGCATTACAAGCCATCGCGCGTTCAGATTACGAGTTAAAAGGTAAGATGATTAGCAAATCTATTGCTGTGATTAATGGGTTAAAAGATTGTTTAGATATGAGTCATGGTGAGTTACCAAGTAATCTCCATGATTTATATGAGTACATGGTTGAGAATCTCTTTCAGGCCAACCTAACATCTGACGTGGAAACCATTAAAGAGATTCAATTGTTGCTTAAAACTGTGAGAGAAAGCTGGGCTCAGATTCCGTCTGAAATGCATCAAATTAGTTCGAATAAAGCTCGCTAAAAATAACATCAAAGTTGTTAATGTTTGTGTGTTTTCTGCCGATAATATAAGTGTTATCTACCGCAATTAAGGAACACTTTATGAATGCTATCGCAGCCTTGGCAAAATATGGCCAGATTAAAAATGATGCTCAAACCTCCTATGCTTCACCCCATCAATTGATGTTAATGTTATTTGATGGTGCAATCGAGGCGATGAGCATGACTGTTGGTGCTATCCAAAACAACAATTTTGAGTTACGAAGTAAACAAAGTACTCGTTCCATTACCATTATTAACGGTATGCGTGAATGTTTAGATATGGAAACGGGGGGAGAATTAGCCAACAATTTATATTCCTTGTATCAATATATGACCAAAGAATTATTCAGAGCCAGCTTCAAAAATGATGCGGATACTGTGCAAAATATTCAGTCGATGTTGAAAGATATTCGTGGGTCTTGGGAAAAAATTCCATTGGATATGCACTATATGCAAAAGGTCAATTAGTCTCAGCTACACTTGGTTACAAAGTAACTCAGCGTTTTACCTGCACTCAATTGTATATGTCGGTATTTTGACGATCCCAACTCGTATGGATAGAGCCATGTCAATTACCGATTTTTTATTGTTAGGCAACTCGGCCCATGCAGCAGGTTAAACTGCTCATTCAACAAGTTGCTCAGTCTAACGCCTCTTTACTCATTCTTGGAGAATCTGCCACGGGTAAAGCGTTGGTCGCTAAGGCCTTGTATCAAGAGTCTAACCCCTGCAAGCTCTCACTTGTGCCGACAAAGTTGGTATAATTTTAAAATTAGTCAACTAAGATTTGAAATCTAGCGTTGGGCACTGTGTTAAAGAGCAGCGTTTTTGGAATTTTGAATCACTTAATCTAAAAATTGCTGAATCGATTGACTTAAAGAAATATTTATCGATAACCCCAACTCGCGTTTTGCTCTAGTGATATCAGGTATGTAAACATTTCGGTCTTGGAAACCACCATCTCCATTCCTAAATACTACCGGTTTATTTGGACTCAATATGTCTCTGACAAGATGTGCAAGATTGGAGATTGAAATGGAATGGTCAGAACCGACATTGTAAGCACGTCCAGCAATTCCTTTGTTCAATATACAGACCAACCAATCGGCCAAATCAGCTTGGTTCATATAGGATCTCACAGGAGTGCCGTCGCCAGCTACATTGATTTCGTTGTTGTAAAGGGCATCTTGAATGAAATTTCCAATCGCAAAATGTGCACTTAGAGGTAAATCTTGTCCAACAAACGCAAAACACCGAGCAACAACTGACTCGACTCCATAGCGATCGTTGTACAAACAGCATAGATGTTCTGATGCTCGCTTTGCCATGCTGTAAGCGCTCATCGGGTCCAGAGGATCCGGTATACCCAAATAGCTTTCAGGAATTTCTTCCAACGTTTCAGGCTGAGGGCCATATACCCCTCCAGAACTAGTCAAGAGAACACGTTTGACATTGTTTTTTACAGCATAATCAAGGATATTACGGGTGCCATTAACGACTTCATCATATCGCTGCAGCGCTGGAAGAGAAGGGCCAACCGTTGACTCGGTAGCCGCATGCAATATATGAGTGAAAAAATCATCTACTGGCAAGCTTTCATAATCAAGAATATTACTTTTATGGAGAGTTAGCCAGCTTTTAGAACTGAATTCAGGATAACGTTCCACAAAACTAATTGGCGATCTGGTTACGATAGTTACTTCTGGGACGCTTAAACCACATACTTCATCTCTAAGCCAACTACGAAGAAGGGCGCGACCAAAAAATCCAGTTCCACCTGTGATCAATAATTTCATAATTTATTAGCTCTTAGCCGATTCTATATATAACAACTAGACACCCAAAAAATCTTGCGAAACTAAACAGATAACGTTTTTTAATATTCCGGAGGGTTTATGTATTTAAACACCTTTTCAGAAATAATATCTCCAAGAGGCGGTGACATCGCATGCAATGGGTTTGATTCCATAGAACCATTAGGCAACATGCGACTAGCGATCTTAGGAAAGTACGTCTGATCTGGGCAGATAGAAAGGATAAATATTGCTGGCCCTGTTTTATTAAATAAACTCTGAAATTCTGTCTGACCGATTTCATTCAGATTTGTAAGACGCATAGTTTCTATTCCCCACACATCTCCGACTTTATCCCAATTTGGAAGTCCCAAGCCCGTTGCTCTGTCACAGCCAATATATTTCCCTGAAAAATAATTCCTTTGAGTCATTCGAATTGATGCGTGGCCAGCATCATCAAATATAAATATTTTAATATTTAAGTTTTGAGCAGCTATCGTGCCCAGTTCTTGTATATTTTGACTAAATCCCCCATCACCCTCTAACAGAACTGTTCGTAATCCAGAAGAAATAGCAGCGCCAATTGCACCTGACAGGCCATAACCCATTGAAGCAAGGCCTTTATTCGTAATAATTCTTTGCCCTCTCTTTTGCTGAAAACATTGCATCGCTGTTGTGAAAGCACTTCCGCTGCTGCACGGAATTAACACATCATTTTCTTGCATCAAGTCTGACAATGCAGTAACAAAATCTTGAGGAGCTATAAAGTCCTCAAAATCCTCATTTATATCCTCTTCAACCAATGGTATTGCGGCTCTTGTCTGGACGCAGAAATCCAGCCAAGACTCCCAATCTTTATTTACCACCACTTCAGTCAATCGATTAATATACGCGTTACAATCTCCTAGAATTGGTAAATCAATATTTGGATGTCCTTTAGTTAGTTCACTGCTATCCAGTTCAATACAAATAACTTTACCCACTGGAACAAAAGCCTGCCAGTTAAATCCTGTTTGCTGTAAACCTAGGCGCGTCCCCAAACAAATTACCAAGTCAGCCTGTTGAATCAATATGTTTGACGACCTTTGCCCCCAAGTATTAGGGCGGCCAATATAAACAGGACAGTCAGAAGATATAAGATCTGCACCATTCCATGTAGTAGCCACAGGGATAGAATTTTCAACTGCATAGCTTTCAACGCGATGAGCAGACTCTATATCAACGCCACCCCCCAGCAAAAAGACTGGTCTCTTTGAAGAACAGAGCATATCGAGCATTACTGCCAATTGTTTTTCATTAAACGGCATAGTCTGAAATTCGTCTTCTTGAACAATTTCACCAATATTACTGACACATTGTGCTGCTTGAACATCCAACGATATTTCCAAGAATACGGGTGCTTTTCTAATATTTTTATTAGCAACTGCATATTTATGGAATTCTTTCTTAGCAATCGGCTTATCAAGTCTCACAGAATAATTTGTCAAAGGTTTGCAGATAGTCACCCCATCAATCTCTTGAATGCCATTTTGTCTAGTATCACCCCTAGACAAGTCATCAGTTTTAACTTGACCTCCAATAACAAGTACATAACGGCTCTCCAAATATGCTCCCGCTAACCCTGTAATTGCATTAGTGATTCCCGGTCCAGCAGTCACAAGTGCTAGTGCCTTTGCGGAACCTGCTAAATGGTTATGATACTCAGCTGCAATAACAGCGGCCACTTCATGAATTACAGGAATTGCATTTAAATGCCGGTCAAGACTTTCCGTGAGGTGCATGATATTGCCGCCCCCCACGAAGTAAAAAGTATCGTACCCAAGGTCCTTTAGCCAATCAGCCATTTGATCGCTATATTTCACAGTAAATCTACCATTCCTTCAAAAATAATCTTTATTGTATTCCTACGAATAGCAGTTTTATTTATCTTTACTATTTTTAGACACCCTTTATTCCCATCAGGAACAATTAATCTATACGCATCTAATTCATGTTTTTTATCTGACTCAAATGCTTGGCAAGCTCGTTCTGGATCAACCGCCTTAATGTCTTCAGCGATTGATTGATCTAGACTCAGCAAGGATTTAATAAACTGGCGCAGGGATATCGCATTATCAGACGTATTAGTGGAGCCCATATAATCGACAGCCAGCATCATACCAAGTCCTACAGCGACCCCGTGGGGCATTGTATAATTACTGGCTGCTTCAATCGCATGCCCAAAAGTGTGGCCAAAATTTAATAACAATCTTTCTCCATTATCAAATTCATCAGCCTCAATAATTACCTTTTTCCTCTCTAAAGAGCGGTATATTAGTCCACTCAAATTGTCGGTTTGTAACCAATGATTGGGAGGGAATCCTAAGAACTCTTTAGTAAATTCATCAGGGTCTGATGCATAAAAAATCTTTAAAGCTTCACACACACCCTCTAAGCGTTTTTTATCATCTAAAGTGTCACAATATCTTGGATAGATTTTTATCTCTGAGGGTGGGTAAAAGTTACCAGCTATATTTTTGTACGCTCCAACATTTATAGAAGATTTACCTCCTATACAAGAATCAACCATACTTAGGAGAGTAGTTGGAACTAAGCACCAGTCAATACCGCGCATATATAAGGAGGCTGCCATTGTCCCTACGTCCTGCACAACCCCCCCACCAACAACAACTAGCTTTGATTGTCTTGTAGCCCCTGCATTGCGGAGCCACTCTATAACCTCCATAACAAATAAAAGTGTCTTATTTTTTTCAGAAGCCTCTAGTTTATGAATATGGGAGTGTCGCAAAGAAGAACCGTAGTATAAATCAGCTACGATACTGTCAAGCAAGTAAAAATGACTGTCATGATCCTCAATCGAAAATATCCTTTGCTGGTCACACACTTCAATGGTGTAATCTCCGAGCGACGACTTAATATCAATACATTCTGACAAGAGAAGCTCCCGAATCTGCACGAATAAAATTTCCCGTAATCCCATCACTTAAAGGGGACGCCAGCCAAACCACCACATTTACTACAGAACTTAATTTGGGGAGCGTTCCGGAAGGAGACTCTGACTCAAATTGGGCAATTTGAGCGTGCGTCAAATTAGAGCGCGTCATGGGAGTGTCTATAGGACCAGGAAGCACCGCATTTACACGTATTCCTTTCTTAGATAAATCAGCTACCAATGAGAGCACTAGACCTTTTAACGCTGACTTAGATATGGAATAGCTTAGTTTATTATTTCGACTCATATCTTGCCATATCGAACTAACAATACATATCGAAGCAGGGTTTGCTAATAAGCCCCTAGATACAAGCAAACTAACTGTATCTAAAATAACTAACACGTTAGCATCATAAATAGCTTTATGTATTTCCTTATCAAAATTGGTAATATCGTCATTTAAGTTAGCGCCTTGGGAAAACACAACACTCGAGAATTCTGGCAACCGGCCACACACGCCTTCACAATCTTGTAAAAAATCGTTCAGATTCAATAGATATTCATCTATATCAGTTGCCAAGGATCTAGCCACCCTCCACACAGTAAATCCTTGGCGATGCAGCCCATCTACCAGCGCAGATCCAATGGAACCAGTCGCACCTAAAACAAGGCAATTTTTATTTTTAGATTTCTGCATTATGCACTTTATACCGTCTTAAGGAGCTCGTTCCATCTAGCTTCAAGCATATTGATCCGCTTTTCATCTTCTGTGAAGATAACTTCATAAAATGCGCGTTTATTTTTTAGCCAATTTAGCTCAAATTCAACGGCGGTAAGTAACCCCTGCTCTATTCTAGGTAAATCTAGAGCCCCTGATGAAAAAATAATTTTCCGTGTTTCAAATCGAGTTAACCTTGTATCCCTGATTGTTCGAAGGGCACTCAAAGAGTCCATAGAAACACCACCACCGACCACCATTTCAAGATCGTTACTCTTAGATAGAGCAGCAGCCTCGCACACATCGGTGGTGACAACATCATCATTAATGCTGTCGCGACTCATATCAAGGCTCCCAGTATAGTCGACTCGACCAAAAACGCACCCATCTAATTTTCCTACAGCCGCATCAAACAGTGACTGACGATTTTGAAAAGCAGTCGTAGTTTCTAAATTAAACAGAAATTTTGTGTTTTTATCATCACCGTATGTCTTCTGCCTAGCTACAACAAACTTTTGGAGGGCATATTTTGTTTCAATCATAGGAGCAATAATGTAATCACAACCGAATGATTTACTTTCTATAAGGTCGCGGATTGCTTCACAACCGCCTATTTTTAATCCTACTTTTAGATTGGCCTTGTTGGCTAATTCAAGCAGTCGCAGCAGCTCGTCTACTCTAGTGCCTTCAGCCTCAAATTCAGCTTTCACGGCCACTACGCCAAATTCATCTTTTAGGCGATTTAATAGATCTAACATATGTGATTCTAACTTATTCATAACATTCCTTACTCTATGTTATTTTTAGGCTTTGAAATTAAAAATCTGAAATTCCGAAAAATTCTTCCAGTTTAAGTACTGTATAATCTAAATGTTCATGCTTCAATCCTGGATACAATCCAATCCATAAGGTTTGATTCATAGTAATATCTGTATTAGGTAAGCCTCCAACGACTCTGTACTCTAACCCTTCAAAATATGGTTGCTTTGTTAGGTTTCCAGCAAAAAGAAGTCGCGTTCCAATTTTGTTTTCATCTAAATATTTTGTTAAATCCGTTCGTTCAACTCCACAGTCTGCCTTAAGTGTGATCGGGAATCCAAACCAAGACGGTTCTGAATTCTCTGTTGCCACCGTTAATTCGATGTAATCAGACAAGGATGATAGCTTTTCGCTTAAATAAGCAAAATTATCATTCCTTGCCTTTATAAACTCAGGAAGTCTTTTTAACTGAGCAAGCCCACACGCGGCCTGCATGTCTGTAATTTTTAAGTTATAACCAAGATGAGAATAAGTGTATTTATGATCATAACCTTGCGGGAGAGAGCCTAGTTTTTGACCAAAGCGCTTGCCACAAGTATCATCACATCCCGGCTTACAGTAGCAATCACGTCCCCAATCGCGGTAGGATTCTGCGATGCTCATAAGCTCAGAGTTGTTGCTAAAAACTGCTCCACCTTCACCCATCGTCATGTGGTGCGCAGGGTAGAAACTTAACGTCGCTATGTCACCCCATGTTCCAATCATCTTTCCATCGTACTTAGCCCCCAATGCGTCGCAGCTATCTTCAACTAACCATAAATTATGTCGATCACATATTTCCTTCACTTTTTTGACATTAAAAGGATTCCCCAGGGTATGTGCCAGCATAATTGCTTTGGTTTTTGTCGTAATCGCAGCCTCAATGAGGTTGGCATCGATATTGTGAGTGCTAAGGTCTACATCAACAAAAACAGGGACTGCGCCAAATTGGATAATAGGGTTAACGGTCGTAGGAAAACCAGCAGCAACGCCAATTACCTCGTCGCCCTTTTTGATTGCCCTATGTCCAAGTTTATGAGAAGTTAACGTGCCAAATGCCACTAAGTTAGCGGATGAACCAGAATTAACCGTAATTAAATGCTTTATACCAATAAAGGCTGCCAATTCTTTTTCAAACTGCTCATTAAAGCGGCCTGTTGTTAACCAACCGTCTAAGGACGCCTCAACCATATATTGTAGCTCTGTTTCGCCAATTACTTTTCCTGATACAGGGACAGGGGTTTGACCTGCTATAAATATTTTATCCGCATACTGTAATTTCGCATATTGACTCACCAATTCAGCAATCTCAAACCTCAAAGTATCAGTTGTTTGCATGTCTCATATCCTTAGTAAATTCATTGATCTCATTAATGCATTCAACTCTCATGTCGGACCCTTCAATCCAATGTTTGTGCCACCTGACAATTTTGCCTAACGTAACGTCTAGCTCCCATGTGGGTGCCCAGTCTAAAATAGTTGCCGCTTTTGATATATCTAATTTCAATAATATGGCTTCATGAGGATTATCGTGCTGGCCTAGCCTCCATGATGCACCAGGCCATGCATTAACCATTTGATCTAAAATCCAATCGACTGGTCGAACATCACGATCATACGGGCCAAAATTCCAGCCT